>Ga0065711_1002424_pt1 | contig 34006 bp, 8 predicted proteins | sample Hoacrofraction12_FD_59098 | JGI IMG/M metagenome (GOLD analysis project Ga0065711, IMG submission 59098) | Hoatzin crop microbial communities from Cojedes, Venezuela - Epithelial fraction 12 v2 (version 2) | ecosystem: Host-associated > Birds > Digestive system > Esophagus > Crop | place...
CGCCTGGACAAGGTCCTGTGCAGCTTGTTGTAGGTGACCCTGCTTCGGCAGGAGGGTTGGACTAGATGACCTACAGAGGTCCCTTCCAACCCCTACTATTCTGTGATTCTGTGAGAGGCGCTCCTTCCACAGATTTACAGTGGTATTTGCTCTTCATAGGATCTGTATGATGTGACAGTGTTCAGAGGGATCCAGTTCTGAAACACCTTGACTAATGTATCATTTCAATATCTTCTGAAGGAAAACCCAATGCAATGGGAAAACTGAAAGATATGGAAAGGAATTAAAGATTTGTGTTTTCCCAAATGTTATTCATTTAGGAAGGAGTTTTATAAAAGATTTATTCTTAATTGCTGTGGAGCGTGGAAACAACACAAGAGGAGCTGAAAGGCTAGGAATACAACAAAGTAGTAAGACTAGTAGAGTTGAAATAAATTAATATTAGCAAACGGACTGAAAGGTTATCGGGCAGAGCGGGGAAGGGGAGGGAATTTGAGGATGCCATGGAAAAACAAAATCTGGTGGCCAGAATTGAAGGTGACCTTGAGGATGTTTAAGGGGCACTCCCAGCTACAGGATGCAGCACAACAGAAAGCACGAAGAGCACTGTACTGGAAAAGAGTTTGTTGCATAAGCTGACTTATTTCCCAGTATACTATAACTAAGCCACACAATAAGTGACAGATGCACACACCGCATTTCTGGCTGCTATCGTACTGCACTAGCAACACATTCAATTTTGCCCAGATACACATCTGGCATATGCCAGATAGTTGATTTTGTTTTCCAAAACAGGAAGATAATGAAATCTCCTCCTGACTACTATTAGACATTTGCTACCATGGAATTTGGAAAGCCAGACACTCTTAGGTAAGTCCAAATCTTCTCTTAAATCTGCATTTAGGTCTTCAAATTGACAGAAGGTTAAAGGAAAACAGTAATAGGCCTCAGTTTTCTTTTTCCCATAATTCTCAAGGTCACACAGGAAAGGAACATCAGTATAAGAGTGTGAATACCCATACTGCTGGTTAAATTAAATTTTGCACCAAATACCCTGTCTTTACTTTTACACAACTGTCAAGAATGCAAACAAACACTAAATCAGAGACCAACCTGCCAGCTGACAGCAGGTTACTCAAGATTATAATTTAATTTAAAGAGATATATTGACATTTCTCCTAAATACAAAAAGCAGTACAACACAAAAGATACCACCTTTCCGCTTTCCTCAGATACCTGAATCTTCCTTCTTCCAGTTTTATGCTTTTCAAACACCAACTTCATAAAATTCATGGGCTTATAGAAAAACAGACTACAGTGCTTTCCCACCAGTAGATCATTTTATCAGCTTCTCAAGGCCCCTTAGACAGAAGGCAATATCTATACTGGATATCAGTGTGGTTTTAGTAACAATCCTGGCAAAATCAAGACTTCTCCCTCACACTGCATAATGAGAAACACTTCAGCTAAACACAGCCTGGGCCTGTTGCCACCAAAGCAAATATGACTTTCATTACTCTTTTCAAAAGACCACACTCTTTCGCAAGAATAGTATTCGCATCACCTTTAGTCAAAGCTCTTAACACGCAAGAACTACACTTACAGAAAAAGAAAGGAGTGAAGAAGGAGAATTAAGATCAAAGTTCCAGAATCTTTTTTTAGATTAAAACCTTTCCCCTAAAGACTCTCCAAACAATCCGTTTCACCAAATTATTTGTAAAGGCATATGAGAGAACATCCGACAATCTCATTTGATGAGAGCATGTGTAAGACATCTTTAAGATGTTTGGTCTGCTCATCCTGCATTGTCATTCTTTCTAGACTCTCTTGGCCTTCTCGGTATCTCTGTCTGACAAAGCTCTGCGCCACACCAGCTGCGTGCCAGACTCTTCCAGCCACACCGAACCACAAACAGGGAAGAACTGCAAGTTCTCCACTGCGTGTGCTAGGGCACTGTTCCTCTGATGACCTTCTTTAATGAGCTGCTCCCGGAATTTTTTTCTTCTTTAAACAAGGCAATGGAATCCTAATGTCACTCACACAACTGGATTAAAGAACATTTCACTTCTGGGAAATAGCTATTTTACTCTTTGGTTGAGCAAGAAGAAAGGAGGAGTTGGATACCAGAAAGAGCTTGACCTGTTTATTACAGAAGACCGAGTGGCTTTAGCCATCCCCCACCTGGTTAGAAAGGCTAATTTCCCATGTGATAAAAAAAGAATTTCCAGTATACTACAATTCCTGTAAGAATTTTGGCATTTGTCTACACTTTCAGATGTGTTTTCAGTAAATCTTACTGACAGAAAATTAATCAACAGACTAAAACTGAGCATGTTCCAGTGCAAAGGCAAGAATACCCATTCAAAGGCAGGAGTCACCTTGGATGTCACCACAACCATCTGTCATGATGTCAACCCAAGCAAGACTGGTATAGTTAGTGGAGGGAGAAGTTACCAGTAACCAAGCTGTGTGCTTTAAGTCAGCATGTGAGGTACTTCAGATAAGGGAACTGAACACAGCATCTGTTACAGCATAAAGTAGAAGACATATAGTTGGCTGCAGACCAAGTCAGCCATTTTTAATACCCATATTACCACACACAGTCTTTCTGGAGCACAAAAAACAAACTAGTAACTTCAAAAAGTCTCGCAAATGCTTTTCGTACCCATGAAGATGGTGATCGTGGAGGCCTGTGTATGCTTCTAACAGTTGATCTTGCTAAAATAAAAAAGGTAACTGCAGCCTTTGCTCTTAATATGACTGAGCACTAAGCCATCCTGGACCAAGGAGGCAGTGGAAGGAAAGGAATGACTGAGAAAATCAGTGATAAATGGACTCTTGATGAATAAAAAGTAGTAAAGTTTCCCAAAACTAACTTAACCCACGTTTGTACAACATGGTCATTCACAGGTGAAGTCCAGGTCCTACAAACAATAATTGGGACATTTCCTTTCCACAGCTGCAACCTTCAGTTACAAGGAGTTCATCAATGACTATTCATGCATCAGGAATCCAAAATATACATCTATATATAACATGGATAAGTCACTGTATGATGCATTCAACACAGATGAGTCAACATATTCAACAGCTTAAACCATATACGGGGAAAGTACTTCCTATTCATTAATGACTAACATTAATCAGTCCTAACAAGCAGAACCAAGGGAAAAAAGTGTTTGTGACAATTCACTGCCTTGTCTTTTTATTTATTTATTAAACAAAGTTTTCTTGAGTTCATGCTGTCTGCACAACATTATTTTAGCCTCGGGTACAGGATTTCTTGAGGTTTTGGTAATAATCCACAACCAGGAACTCACCAAGTCATGTTATCATACCTATCACTTAAAAAGAATTTCCTACTACAAAAAAAATTGCAAGCAAAAAGATGATTTATCACAGCATTTTACTACTACTAAGTCGTATTTTAATACACTGCTATGAACCTTTTCCAGCAGCTCCACATGAGCAACACTATGCAAACAAAGTAGATTCTATTCATCATGCTACTCTTCTGAAATACAGAAATCATACGAACTGCACATTAGAGAACAAAAAGATAAATGCAGTCTGAAGATTCTAATTTTCAGCAAAAAAGTAGCTCTTCACCATCTCATAACTATCACAGCACGTTTTGTTCAAATAAATGTTGCTATAGAGAGATATAACTTCAAATGGTCAGTCAAAAGTTTTACTACTTAAGGTTTTGCTACACCTTGAGCTGTAGTATATTTGTACACTTGAGTTCTTTGAGGGCATGTTCAATTTACCAATTGAATTATATTTTAGGATGTTTGGCAAGACTTCTATTTCAAGACAGTAATTTCCCATCAAAGTTGCATTGTGCTACCCAGATAAGACTTTTACTTTAGTCACTGTATTACTAACATACAATGGTAAATTTTAGGCTTTGTGTCAGAAAAGCAATTAAGCCTGACTGATTAAATACACAATACCACCCAAACCACTTCAAACAGGACTGGGCACTAGAGCTGGAGTATCATTCTAATCAGGAGTGCTTTGCTGAATCAGACCTCAACACAGAATGGCATATATCCAGGTAATGACAGCAAGGATTTCTTAGTCTTAATACACAAACAGGTGAGCTCTGTCAAATGGAGCTCCAGCCTCCTGGCAGCACTCTTTCACAGTAAGCAGTGGGACAGACACAAGCACATGCTTCAGCCTTCCCAGTACAAAGTCTGGCTGTTTCCTCCAAGCTGCAGAACTAGATCATTCTCTCCCACTGACCCTATCATGGAAACACCAACCTCCAGCAGGCAATGGGAGCACCAGGGCTTTAATTTTTAAAACCACCAAGCAAGATTTTCTGCAGCTCATCTGTCAACACACTTATTCCTGGGACATTTGGGGTGACAAATGTGGTGGCCAAGAATTTACTGCAGCCTGTTTCCACTGCTACTCCATTCACGTGGCTTCAGTTAAAATGCTTAAATCCAAAGGACTTCACAACTAATATTTTCTTCTGTTTTAAATGAGTAACCTATTACTTAATTGATTGTTAATTAAAGGTTCTGGAACACCAACACTGCAGACTGAAGCCCTCTCTAGAGGTGGCATAGCAAGCTGCAACACTGTTTTTCCCATGGCATCTCCTTGCATTTATCATCTCTAAGCAGACAGGTTTTGCCTCTGGGGCAAGAGGAGAGTTCAGCAACTGTTTGGTCATTCCCTTCTTCTGAGCCTGATGTGAAGAACAATTACTTCCAGCTGAGAATAGACTAAGAACTAAGCAGAGGTCATCAGTTTATTAGTTCAGCTCTAGGAAAAAAACCTTTAAGATGATCAGACTGCGGTAAGATGGGATTTAACTAGTTCATTTGGAAAAACAACACATATAACTGAAGAAAAGGAAATACAGCTGCTACTTATAAATGACAAGCACTCATCAAACCATTACTCTTCTCCTTTTACTCTTGCCAGTTCCTCAGTCACTCACCATTTCCATTCCAGTACAACAGCTGTAATATTGTATATAAATGCATTAATGCTCTAGGGAGATGTCCTGTTTAGTAGAACACATTTTTTACATAGCTAACTTAAATAATCTTTTTAGGTTTTCTTTTTGTTATCTCAGTACTGATGATTTACAGATTTCACAGGAAGCTTCCTATCAGCCAAGGCATGACTGCACAACCAAAGAATCTCCATATTTCAGGGAAATGTGTAGGCCAATTGTTTGTTGGAAAATGTACAGATGTAATCTGGGAATTCTCAAAGATTCAATGATGGGTTTTTTGTGATGTTTTTCTGCAAATACTCTGCTTCCACCGGAACTGTGGCCTTATATGTACAAGCATGGGCTGTAACTTCCTATGACGTGCAACATGCTACCATACATGCTTTCCTTTTAACTCATCAAGTTTTCCAGGCTGCTGCCCACTCTCTGATGAAAGCAATGTCACCAAGCATACTACGCTAATTCATCCCAGTGCTTGAGACATCACAGAATTTCACTTTAAAAGACTAACACTTCCGTGTGTACTGCAGAGCAAATATTGCCATGGATTTGGGCCAGGAGAAGGATTTTTTTTTTTTTTTTTTTAATTTTAAGAGCTGATGTCTTCATGAGATGTCCAAATATGCCATCCCACAGTATACGTGTCTCTAAAGGCTTCTTCTTGACTACACTACACTTAAAATAATGAAGCAAGGAAGCTCAGGATATATCTATCATAATGGTCAAATGATTGCAGCAAGAAACAGAGGACAAAAATCCTCAAAAATAAAATTAAGAGCTTGCAATTTGTAACAAAGAAAGTCTATATTACAGCATATAATATTCACTCATTGCTCATTATCATAATAATTGCAGTATTTCATCATATTCTGCTTTGGTAAATATTAAGGAGGACATTCTAATGGGTTTCTGGTTTAATGCAATGCAGGAACAATCAACCCATGCTGATCATTCATCTACTATGCAATTGTTATCTATTTCAAAAGACAAAGAAAGTAAATAAGTAAACCACATAACACTTTATTACAGTATGATACCTAAGCTATTCAACACAGCAGGGGTGAACACCACTGAGAAGTCATGGACTTCAAAACTGTGCAACCTCACTGGAATTTTACTACGCTAATTAAAACCATGCCGGAAATCTGAACCTGTGAAAGAGACACTCACATATGAGAAACAAGGTATGACAAATTCTGCTGGTGAATTACACAACAGAAGACCCCAAAAAATATTTTTTTTTTCATCACTGGTTGTTCACACCATAAGCCTCCCAAATCAATATCCAAGTATACCCCTTTCTCTCCTGTTTGTTTCCTCTCCAGACATGATTCTCACCAATTATCCTTCTGTATTCTAATTATCAGTTTTCCTTTCCAGACTACAGGTTTTATTTAAATCATAGTGCAGGGTACTAGCAGTTCTAGAATTAATAGGTCAAGCAAAAAAATCTTCCACGATTCAGCTCTTTGGCTTGTGTATTTTGTTAAAGCAGTGTTCTGTAACCCCTTTTTTTTTTCCCTCTCCTGTGACTTCTGCTGTTTACTTTATCCCACATTAGCAAGACAAAACAGAAAGGCAGGTGAAGTTTCATAATGTCTTTGTCATTCTAAACAGAATGAACTACTGCAGCCTCTCAAGTGCTGAGAACGAACAGTGAAAGTATAATGGCCAATAATTACTTCTGCACCTCCACTGCAGTTTCATTAAACAGATTAAGGGAGGACAGTCCCTGTGATTACAAACAGGTAAAAGCAGGAAGAAAATACATCTCGAGCTTTTTTCCTGAAAGTGAAGGAGGCACTAAATGCAATGAACCAATCTGTCTCTCTATTTGATCCTCAGTCAGCTGTCAGATTCAATGAAGGAAAAGTAAAGAAACTCAAAGTATCTAAACATATATTGGTTTACTGCAAATGTAGCTACAGCTTGTTAAGTAGTAGTTATTGTTAAATAATAATAAATTGTGACAATAAGTAATAACTATTTTTTCTGTCCCCAGTGCCTCTGTTGCTGGTTGTATTTCAGATAAGAAAGAATCTCAGGGTGAAGGCTAGTTCAGCTTACACCATAACTTCACGGAGACAAAACAGCTGCTGCAGATTTAAACTAATAATACCACCACCACTTCACAGAGTTCCAGCCTATATTACTTATAAAGATAGTACTAGTTTATTTGTTTTTAAAATCTATTACAAGAATAAGAGGTCAAGGAGAAGCAATTAATAAGGGGTAAATTTTGTTTACTGAAGCTTCTGTATTGAATCATACAAGATTTCACTCTCAGAATTAAACAAAACTTATATCTGAATGCCATAACATGAAAAAAACCTGACTACAAATGAGCTCGAAAACAGGAGGTAACAAATAAGATGTGGGGTAGATAAGCAAGTAAATACCTAAAATTAATCCTTGATTGCATTTTTTTTTGCTCATCTTTAAGCCTTTCTGAACAACATTATGACTGATCATTTGCATCTGCAGTATATCCAAGATAAAGGTTAGAATCTCATCCAGTCCTAATGAGAGAAGCATTCCAGCAGCAGTGTGTCCACACTGTCTGGACCCTCACTAGTTCCCTCAGATTTGAGTAGTAGGGAACTAAAGTCAGGACCTTCCTTATCTTCAAATCTAGGATGTACCTCTCTAGCTGGTTTGATATAGGTAGGTTTGGTGATTTTTAGACAGCCCACAGGAAAGCCAATAAAAAAAGTCAATCATTCACAACATTTTTAACTCTTTCTTCTTGCTATTTTTCATAACATAATCCAAGATCAAAGCTTTTCCATTTTGGGGCAGTTAAAACAGTTAAAACAATGAAAATGTCAATCATACTATAAAAAGTTTTCAGAGTTCATTTTCATAAGGAAAGAGGGAGTGGATTTTCATTTTAGTTTAAAAGCATTTTATTTCTAAAAGTTTATATATAGACAGATGTAGATAACATTCAGCCACTGAAGACTGGCAGGTTCTATTGCAGAGCTCTACTTAATCATCTTACAACCCAGGGAACACTTGGGTTTTGTCCTTACAAGTCCCTGTTACTTTGTCTTGCTCTCTCCTCTCTGTCTACACAGAAAGACATATCCACAAGTCCAGTAAGATAAAACATTCATTAAAAGTACATGAGAGGGTACATTTTTCTCCATGTTTTTAAGCAGGAAAGAAAGATCACACAGCATCTACTTCAAAACACGATCTAGAGAAGCCATGCAACTTCCAGAAAACATGACAGAAAATGCATTAATGGAAAGGATTTTTTAGAAGTAATATCACTGGTTATTACACCTGTTCCTCCATGAGTTCCTTCAGGTTGGATGCTGAAGGGACCATACAAGATTTCAGACTGTGGTTGAGGACATGGAATCAAAGTTGCTGCAGCCTTTGTGCAGAGATACAAAGCCTGCCAGAATCTGATGTTTGGGAAGAGGATACCAGCTGGCAGTCACACAGCTGAAAGCAATGGACAATTTAAATGCAGGGCTGCTCCAGGGTCTATGACACATGACAGGTCACAGTGTACACATCTCAAACCCAGACAGATCATATATTTGTCCCTGAAGCACTCCCCTTTCTACTATTTAGTGTTCTTATTGCGTGCTTTATGAGAGTTTAAATACATTAACTTCTGTTCGTGCACTTTTCTGTGAAGAAAGAACCACCTTGCCTGGGTGCCATTCAGTGCATCTCACTGTGTACTCTCTTTTATTCAGTGAATCACAGTTTCATGGGTTTATGGTGAGTGAAAAGAGGACCTTCCAAAAACCGTGAAGTGCCTTTCACCTGCACTTAGTACACAGATACCCGAATGATGAGAATGCTGGAGAACGCAAATTGGCATGGTTCAGACTCCCAGAGAACTCTTTGGTCAGCAGATGATTGCTTTCTAACTAGCACATCACATTCCAGTCTAATAATGAACAGAAATACAGTATCTAATCACAAAGCTTGTCAGGTTATGCAATAGCGTAAAGAAACCTCTCTTTCTCTTACATGCACTTACATACCATTTCCCTGAAAATACTAAAGCTTTCTTTTACATGTTAAAAAGGAGTTGTTTGCACTAAAAAAAAAAAAGCTGTAAACCCATTGTTTTGGCAAAAAGCTATATAACACCAAGATATTTATAACTTTATGAACAATCATTACAGGATAATCCTAACACTGAAGTGACTGAGGAGTTTAAAATACATAAAAAGCGGCTTGCCTCCTCTCATAAAACTGTCGTAATCTCCCTTCAGTTACCTGAAGTGGATGCCTCACACAAGCAATGACTGCTTCTACTTGCAAAGAGGCAAAGGCATGGATTTACCAATGATGAATAATTCCTGACCCATCTAATTGTCTTCTATGATAAGATGACCAGATTTGTGGATGAGGAGCAGCAGTGGATATCAGTTACCTCACCTTTAGCAAGGCTTTCAGCAATTTCTCTCACAGTGTTCTTGTGCTCAAGTAGGAACATTACTGTCTAAGTGGATGACTACATGGGTGAACAGCAGGGGCCTAATCAGGGATCATCCTATTTAACATCTTCATCAACAATCTAGATGACACGATGGAACAAACAGGTTTTTGTCACGTTTGCAGACAGCACCAAACCGGCAGAAACCAGTCAACATGCTTGAAGGCAGGGCTGCCATCTAGAGAGACCCAAGAAGACTGGAGAAAATCACTGACAGAAACCTCATAAAATTCAACAAGGATAAATGGCGAGACCTGCAGCTGGGAAGGAAGACACTCTTGCACCGATGGAGGCAGTGACTGACTGACTACCAGCACTGCTGAGAAGGACCTGGTGGACAGGGAGAGGGTCAAGCAGCACACAAGCCAGCAGTGTGCCCTGCCAACAGCACCCTGGGCTGTATTTACAGGAGCAGAGCCAGAAGAGCAAGGGAAGCGGTCATACCCTCTACTGGGAGCACTTTTAGACCATATCTAGATCCTGCTTCCAGTTCTGGGCCCCCCAGTATATGAAAGACATCAATAACTGCAGTGAGTGCAGCAGAGAGCTGCCAAGATGGTTTGGGGGCTGGAGCACTTGCGCCATGAGGAGAAGCTGAGGGAACCAGCCTTGTTGAGGCTGTGAAAGAGACAGCTTTGGGAGGACCAAACAGCAGCCTGCCAGGAAGATGCAGCAAGAAGTGCTATTAGCTACAAACATATATATAAACTTTTGGAGTAAAAGTGAGAACCATGACCTCTCTCCAGAGGCAGCAATGCTTCTCTACTGTACAGCAGCCATTCTGCTCTCTGCTACATGACTGAGGTGGAATATCTAAGACAGCAAATAATATAAGTGTGTCTTGGAAATACAGCTCAACTTGGTCACACTCTGTGTGCATATCTCCTGTGAAATTAAGCTGATAGACTCGTGATAAAGGCTCCAAAACAAAAAGCCATCAGCAATTAAGATTCATATTGGTCCTACAGAAAGCCACAAACATTCTTTGTATTCCAAGTACCGACCCCTAACACCCTGCTAGACACCTGTGGATTCAGAGCCAAACATGCACAGGTCCAACCTCAGATAACAACAGGCCCCAAAGTTTATTACCAGAATTTTACCTTTTTATTCTAAAGTAATTTGCTGTTCACTCCCGCCCCCAAGTTTAAGTTCAAACCAGGACTGGGACTTCTTGCCCCATACACCTACCTGTAAAAGCAGACACCAGTTGTTTTCAGCTCTGCTGAGCCCCCAGCAGGGTGTCCGGCAGAGCCTGAACTAGTTGTACCTGCAAGCAGTGACAGGTCAGACAGCCGCTCCTCGATTACTATAGTTGTGAGGCACGTAGCCTGCAGTTACGGCAGCACAGCGCAGTATCTGACATACTCAGTCCCATGAGTTTCCTCAAAAGTTGGGCTCTCTTCAATTAGTTCAGCTGGCCACATCTGCTTGGATTCCTCCACTTCCACACACAAGTCCACCTCCCTCCTACCATGAGACTCACATAACAAATTTCACATTTCTACAACCAGGGAACATGAGGGATGAGCAAAGCTACTCCAGTCAACCTATAGCTCCATGAAAACATTGCTGCAGCTTTTCCATTCACCCTGTACTGTGGGGTAGGACCTCAGAAGACACAGATTATCTTGGAGACTTCCAAGTGTAGTTAAGCTTCCTCTTTCCCCCAGAAACAAAGTCCAACTTCAGCTCACCCAGAGAGATACTCTCCTGAGTACTGTCTGTCATCACTGCTGGGGAAGGCAGTAACTCGCCCTCATAAGCACAGCCGCCCCAGCACCCACCGGACTCGGCTCCCTCCTGCCCACCCAGCAATCACAGCTGCCAGCTGGCAACCCTGGGGGCTCACCTCCCAGCCCATCCCTTGCCACTCACAGCATGCACAGCACCTGTGAAACAGCCAGCCACAACGATTCAGCCTGAGACAGGAGCTAATGTGAAATCACAGGTATTTATTCAATTCTGCCATTTCTGTCTTTGGTGTAGAAAATTAGTCTGAAATCCAGCAAAGTTTTCTCCATGCTGTGATTTGTCCTTATCATTTTATACAATAAAAAGAATAGTTTGTCAAAATTTGTGCAAGCCACTCATGAATGCAAAATGGACAAATGATAAAAAGTAGAGATGAGTAGCAACCAGGGCCCACGACTGGGCTCATGATTGCCATCTGTTCTGCATTTATTGCATTAAACCAAGGGAAAAAGCCATTTTCGCCAGCCCAGAGGACAAAAGGGATCCTGGGGTAGAGTGAGGGGAAGACTCAGAGGATTGTTAGATCTGAGAGGCATTTCTGCATGTGTTTGCATCTGTACCGTGTAGAGAGGTGCTTTTTTGTTTACTTAATATATCACAGATACTGACATTCAGTACAGCAACCCTGCTCTTTGGGCACTGTGTATCTTTACCACTAACTAGGGTAGGGCCGTGCGATCTGGACTGTTTATACCATTTGTTGGCCTGCTGTTACTATGTGCACTACAGTGAAACATGCATTTCTTACCAGGTTATATGCATTTTTACAACAGCATACTACAAGCTTAAGCAAGAGTGTATAGAAATAAATACCTCCTACAGATATTATCTGTTTCTGTCTTGAGTTCTGCCCATGAACATCATATTATAATAAGGTTCCTGTAAGAAACCAGAGGATTCTGAAGCACACTTTCATGTTGTAATGACCTCTAAGAATTAAATCCTAGTAATCAGATGTTTGAGAATTCATGGGAGGGGTCTGCAGGTAGTGTCCATCCCCATGGCTCCACTGAGCTCTACAGAAAGCCTCTGAGTCCCCAAGAAACAATTCAAAAAGCTGTTAGGACCACACAAGACAAGATGCAAGCTCAGCATGCTGATGAAAATAGCTTTAGAAAACCTGGGTGCTTTGGCAGACCAGTGTTGCTTGGGCTCCATCTGTTAAGTCTTTTTCCACTTAATCCATTTTTTTCCCCTTTTCTATCTATCTTTTAATCCCCTCCTATCCTTTTTTAGCCTTTTTACTTCTTTTCCCATTCCCTTGTTCACTGCTTTCTAATAGCCTTCCGTTTTCTATGAGCTGCTTGCCAGTGAAAAGTGACACAAGATGGGAATCCTGGATGATAGAGGCATCTTTGATCCTTCTCTTGCTAATCCATTGAACTACACAGAAAGAAAAATCCCTATTGCTGTTTTTGCTACAAATTGTCTCACTTTGAAGAAACACTAGATCTTAACAATCTCAATAGACCTACTCATTCATTCTTTGTGCTTACTGCCATGGTTTTTTTCTTCACATTTATACAATTCCGATAAAGGGTTTGGTCCTGCTTTCCATCAACAGAAATAAGATCAGAGATTTCCTTCCATTTGTATTTCCTCCTGAAGCATATTCTCAACACCTTCTTTCACCTTAGCCCTTGCCCCAGATATTTTGCATTCTTTCTATATAGTTTAAAAACAAACAAACAAACAAAAAAAAAACCCAACCCTTTTGTTCAACTCTGTAGACACTGCTGTTTTAATGTAACATAAAATGGTTTCCTGGAATTCAAAAGCTTGCCATTCCTAGACATCCAATGACGCAACAGCACAGATAGATAACTAATTTTCAGTCTCTTTCTTTATGTTTTCAGAACAGTCTGGCAGCTGTGACTGGCACGATCTGACAGAATAAGTTCAAATGAAAGCTCTGTCACTCCTCCTTCCTATTTGTCTTCAATTCTTTGGTCAACAGGGTAAGCTCAAGATAAATGCTGTAAATGCTGATTACCATACCTTAAAGCTTTGTCAGATAAACCTGCAACTCCTGTGGTAAACAGTGAATGAATGGCTGTTGTAAACAGCTCCTAAACAACTCATTAGCTATGGGTGTCACATAAGTTGATGCATACTCAGCTGAAGTCTCTCATTAGAACTGGATGAGGTCTTTGTTCAACAGCTGCAACCAGTTCACAGTTTCAGAAAAGTCAGCCTGTACAGAGCAAGCTGGCAAGCAGGAAATGGGACTAAAATCACTACATGAAGAGTCTGTGAAGGGCTCGCTGTTTGGAGGATGAAATTACAGTCAGCAGAGTAAGATCCCTTCTATGCTGCTCTGTGGTCCTGCATGGTTTTGACTAGTAGAGTTTGAAATCTTAGCAGTATCCAGTCACCTATCAAATTTGTCCAAAGATATAATTTAGCACTGTTTTATCTCAGTTAACAGGAAGGGGGTTGGAAGCAGTAGGAGACAAACTAAGAATGTCTGGCAACAAGATTTGTCTCTTGTGTCCTTGACACTTTCTTTTCTGCTAACACAGGTGTCTCAATGGAGCCCGAAAATGCATGTAGGAAAGGGCTAAGTCACACGCTTGTGCAATCAAGCCGTGTTGCACTCCGGGAAGAATGTCATCCACACCAGCATAACTGCTTAGATTAGAAGGCTCTTAAGACATGTACCATTTAATTTCTCGGTGTTTGTAAAACATTTAACAAAGCAGGGACCCAATCAGTTAATATAAGTAAACTGAACAAGAGTTTTGAAAATCTGGTGCTATATATTCAGTCCTAAGATAGTAATGTGTCCAACCTACAGTACGAACAGGTGTTTTCAATATACATGATTATGCCAATGGAAGCTTTGCTGTGATTACTGTGTGTTGCTGCACTACAGAGGAAACTGTTTTCACCAGGATACCTTATCTGAACTGTCTTTGGTGTCCCTTTTTATCACTTTTGGCTCCAAATCCCCATCAAATTTGAGGATTATTTCTAGACAGAATCCCAAAAGCTACGAAGTATGTCATAATGAAATAAGGAGTTATCCAGCAATCAGGGTTCTTGATACCCAGTATTATCTCTTGAAATTGTAATTTCCTGATTGAAAAGAAACTGTTGAACTTTGCTTCCCTGAAGACTCAAAACAGGTTTTCTCCTAAGGTGACAGTTTAAATTGTATCTGTCACAGTAGTTAAAACAAACATACAGGAACACTAGAGTCCTGTTCTCCTATATAGCTAATCCCTGTTAAAAAATAAATAAATAGTCAATAAAAAACAGAAATTTTATCATTCTCGTTTGCATTATGATATATGTCTCAATGCAAGGACCCTTTTGTTATTTATCATCTGTTAAAAGAGAACAACAACACTATATTCCAGTGAAAGTGTACAAGCTCTGGAATGTTTTGGTTATATTTGTATTTATTCATTTTAGTATCACCCTGGGACATTAGCTGTTAAAATTTAAAACTTGGTCCTCTTGTTTCATATATAGCCAATTATATCACTGCAGAGAACAGGAGTCTCTGCACAGGAACACTGGATTGATTTGTGGCCCAGGAATGATTGCCAGAATATTCAAACTCATTAGCAATATCTACCGAAATTCCTTGTAACCCATGGTCATGATCACCTGCAAACTTGCAATGTAAGTGTGATACAAGAAGGCTCAAGGTGAGGCTGGGGGCCCCCTGTGTATGACACCAGCATGGTGATTTTAGCAGTCAATAAAAGGAAGAAAGACCTGGAGTGATCATAGGAGACAGAGCTGGAAATCTAATCCAGAGCTCTTGGGTCCCTTCCAGAATCTTGTTCACTAGAACATGTTGCTTCCAACAAACATGGACCAAGACGTGCTTAAAAAGATATTAGCAAGGGAATTGTGGGCATCTGTGGAAGCAAGCATAAAGTTCAATGCTATTTATCAAGCATAAAATCTATAATTTTGAGATTTAAACCAGTCTATTGGTTTAATCTTACTTAGTGTTTATGACAAGTTGCTGAATGCTCATGAATTGTTTCCTATCAATAGCCACAGTGAACCAATAATCTCCAGAGTGAACAATAACCTGACATTATCTTTGGTCTGGTTTTCTAGAGAACGGACAACTAAATGATCAAGACATTTTACTGTCTGTCTGCACTCGCCTCAGGAACTGTTGATTCTTCTGGCCACATCCAGCCAAGTTTGAACATGGAGTGGACATCTTAAAGACAGATGAACTTTTACAAAACTCATTAAAGTAGGTAGAAGACAGAGACTCAAATTAGTGTCCTGGGAGAGACTGGCAGGCAGAATTCAGCTATTTTGTATTCTGGTTGGCAGCAGATAATAAGCCTGTTAGCAGAGGGTTTGAGACCAAAATATTCAGCACGTGCTGTCACTAGTCTGTGGGATGCTGTAAGAAATGCAGGAGAATCTAAGATTATTTTGGTGTTGAGGATTAGGTTATAAATGTAAATTAGAACATAAACCTACATGAAACACTATTTCCTTAATTTCGCTGCTTGTATAGAGCTTTTATATTCCTTCCATAGTGGCAAGAATGTGCCAAGCAAATTTTCCGAGAGGAAAAAAAGAGAAGGTCCCAATCTCAAAGATTTCCTAAGCTAGAAAATAGCAGCAACATCACAGATATCACTGGCTGGGTTAGAAGGAGACAAATAACAAAAAAGTAACAATTGCCAGTGACAATCATTAACTGCTGTTTCTATTATGTCACATTCTACTTCCTTTTTTTTCACCTTTCATTCTGTTTTACACAAACCACGTCAAAGCTTTCTAAAATATAAGTAAATAAGTCAGCAAACTTTTCACTTCTCTTTTTTATCCTGCATAAATAAACTTGAACTTTAGCCACAGCAACTTGCACCTTATTTGGCCTTCAGATAACTCTTTTTCAACTTCCCCAGCTCACTCCAAGATGACTTCTGCAGTCAGTCAGGAAATGTGTAGAGATTACGAGCAGTCAGTTGCTTTGATGCTGTGTAGAGTTGGTGCCAGTGGCAAAGAATACTAGTTTTTATTTTATTTTTAATCAGTTTTCAAGGAAAGAAAGAACATTTTTTAAAGAGAGATTACATGCTCAGTCTTGCCTTTTTTACAGGCTTGACCTCCAGTGACTACAACAGGATGCTGCATGAGCATAGGACTTGATCCTTACATATAATTCACACTATGCATGATTTTTTTTCAACAAGTTTGTACAGGAAACTCCTAAGAGATGGATACAGACCAAACTGGAAATGAAGCAGTATAAGTCTGCCTTTACATATTATACCTTTCTTACTATTGTTGCTCTTTTATCAGAACAATAGAAACCACCTTTCCAAGCCTATCGTTTCTCCCACATCTCACAGATCCACATTTATTGCCTCGTGCTCTTTGCCTTATGTTGCAACAGTTACAGATATACAGAGTTAGGGCATTGCCAGTTTTTGTCCAGGTAATAACCTTGCTGTTTGAAAATCTCCTTCACTATAGCCTTTGAGCTCTACATGTGGGAACGGATTGTGCAGTTGGTCCATGTGCAGAGCTCCCACTGGCATCACAGGTTCCCCTCACATAGTTCATATGCAGGACAAGCTTGCTAACCCTACGGAAAGTAAGAAGTGGTCTGTATCAGTATATTTTTTTTTCCTGCTGGACAACAGCCAAAATTAAAATCTTGCTGCTGCTACTGTTTTATTTGATCTATTCAATACTATTTCAGGATCTAAAAATCTGGAACATTTCAACAACTCTACCTAAAGCAAGTTTTTGCTTCTGATGTGAGGAAACCTTATTTCTCGCAGATGTGGCTGGTTAGTTTACCTAATGCACACCCTTAAATATAGAAGTGGTACAAATTCTGAAAACAATTTGAGGAGAAATCTCATGAATCAGTAGAAATGCTTTAAACTTACCATTGGTATTCAGGTTCTGACAGTTTTGCTCTTGAACAAAACCAGTGAGTTGTTAATAAAAATATCAGCCTTGACTGGGAATGAATAGCTCTTGGAATAAATAAAGCATATAGCACACATTCAGCTTTTTCAGAAAGTCAAGGGGACCACTAACATCATGAAAAGCCTTAGCTTTCTCAGCTTCCACTTCTAGTCCTGATTATAAGGATTTGCTAAATCTCCTACCTGCAATTGAAACATTCTTCATCAGAGGTTTGTCCTCCTACTGTTCCAGGGTTTTTCTGCTCATCAGGTTTTGGCGTTTTTGCCCCATTTTCCTACCAATACCCTGCCCTTCTTACCTAGGCCAGTCTGTTATTCTGTCTCATACAGTGAAGAAATACCTTGCACAAGTCTGGAGCTGACCCACTTGTAAGGAAGCTCTTAATCCTTATCGTTTATACTCACATGCCCCTCTGCAGACACTCAGCTCTCTGCTCTGTCCTCATCGGTAAGGCAGTACGGAAAGTGCTGATAAAAGGATTAGCTGATGAAAAAAATCCCAGCCAGCAGTTTGCAAGCATATAGCATTCATGTGCACCACCATGAAGGCTGGGTCCCTGGAGAGGGACGTATCTCACCTAGATATTGCTATCTCTAAGTGGGCCAGTTAGCCTAGGTTTGTCATCTAGAGTTCCTCTGTGTCAATGGGGAAAGAAACGGAAGTCATTTCAGAGAGGCAAATCTGTCCACCTATCTTAGACGCCTGCTTTAGGAGGATACCTCATCCACCTCCCTCCATGGACAATGGAGGTCTGATGGTAAGATAGCTAAAATTAGTCACTACAGGGTTAAAAACAGAACAAGCGGAGACTTCCACAGTTCCAAGAGGGAGAAGAATAACCATCCCAGGGAAAAGCAGGTTGTGTTAAGGATTGTTCTTGTACTTGGTGTCTGTGATTGCCTTCCTAGATCTAAACCTTCAGAGCTGGGCAGCAGAGGAAATAAACAACACATACTTCACTGGAACTGCATGGGGTGGGTGTACACACATTAAAAGAAACTGAAAAAACATACGGTCCATGGGAGCCAGGAAAGCCATCTGCAGAGGAAGTGTTCGAGAGAGCATGCGAAGCAGCAAGCGGCAAACGCTCCCGAAGAGCCGCGCATGTCTCACACAGCAGCACATGTGACACAAACCACATGAAAGACGCCCGGCATTCTCTGTCATCAAAACTGCCAAAACAAGCAGACACAGGGCAAGCAGGAGCAACAGTATGGTCACAAACACACACTGAAATACACTGGTAGAAGGGGAACATCTGAACTGCAACAAGCATACCGAAAATCATAGTGGAGCTCTGAACTCCAAAAGTAATGTTTGCTACCCAAAGCTAGGGTCATTTTTGTCTTCTTCTATTTGCTTATGTCTAAAATACTTTGTAAGATCTTTGTGTTTGGCTCATGGCTGGAAGTTCCAAGCAGAGCCTAACAAATCCAATGTGACAATAATGATGTCCTTTCTTCAGATAGGAACTTTGCAAAGCCAAGCTAGAAATAATGTCAGAAGCAATGTTCTCATGCTAGCTCAGCACATCTAATAGTTCCATTTGATAAGAAAACAAACAAAAACAAAAGTCAATCACACTTCAGAAAGCCTACAAAAAAAGCAGCAGTGGGTTTTGGGGGGTTTTTGGGGGGGGGTTGTTTTTGTTTGGTTTTTTTTGTTTGTTTGTTTGTTTTTCTGGGGGTGGGAGGGGTGTCAGTTCTTATGGTATATGCTATTTCATCTGATCCTGCTCATCCATCAGAAAGTACTGCTGCTGTTGTTGCCCTGGTGTTATCATGGAAGTAGAACCTGGTATGTAGGTGAGGTTTTAATCACTAAGGCTCCAACAAGAACTTCTGAAATAAACTCAAAATAGTACAACTAGTTGGTATTTAGAAGATAGAGTACCTTTCTTCCTAAAGTCTTCAAGCACTTTAGGACTTGATATTAAAATCCCCGTGTGACTTGACACTAAAATGATCTGCCAGAATACCGCAATTAAGTTCCAGCAGGAATAAAGCTGGCACATCAAGTGTAGTTATAATACAACAGCACTAGGGAATAAATCATATTTACAACAGTCTCTACTGCTATTTTTGCACATAATTGACTCCTGTACATTTCCTCTCCTGATCCTACATACTGTCATGGAAGAAGAGAATTAGTTCACAGAAGTATTCCTAGAAAGTCTCTGCCAAGATCCCACGCAATGAGTTGAGAGCATGTCCTTAGCCTGTCATTGTGGAAAGTCCCTTGTAATTCATTCTGCTCAGATTTTAATAAGAGGAGAATTCAGTGTTTAATAACTCCTCATCTGAACCTGGCTTTGTTTTGTGACATGATACAAAATGGGAAATTATACCTTTACAAGTAATAAAAGAAATTCTAAAGACAACTGAACACTTTTGTGCTTATTTTACCGAGATGTCATAAAGCTAAAAGAAAGGTTTAATTCTTGCTTTTCCTCAAAGTTTAATTTGTGAGAAGATTTTTCTCATGAAGTAAGGCTTAAAAGAAATATTATGCCAGTCTGCCCAGTGGCATTTCCCTCTGTTTGTGCTGCCTGCTCTTCCAGTCATTGCATAGGTAGAGACCTGTGCACCTGACACTCGAAGAGGAGGTCTTCAAGCATAGTTTAAGGGTTGTACTCAGACTGTAAAGACAAGTAGCATTTAAAACTGAATGCAGAGCTAAAATTTTGCAGAATGTAGGGCCTACAGAATATATTTCTCTCTTTTTGAAATCAAAGAAATAAGACATTATGTTTACTTCTGTTGGCTGCCAAACCGAATAAATGTTGAGGTGCCTGTTTCTATCCCTTATGCAGATAAGTATTCCTCAGTACATGCAAATGCTTATGTTAACTACAGATCTCTGCAGCTCCCGAGTAAAATTCTTACCGCTTTCTGTGTTTGTTCTAATGTCAAGCATGACACACTATGGTCACAGCAGAGTGCTCCCCTCGGCATCTAAGCTCTGCTTCCACTGTGGGATCCTCTCAGCAGCCTTGTCCCAGGCTTCAAGAGAGGCTGCAGGTAGACCAGCCTCTTACTATGACTGCAACTGTAATGATTCCCCAGGAAAAAAAGTCCTTCCTTTCTTTCTTCAAATATTTTTCATTTGTCATAGAGGAGTTCACTAAGCAGTACCAAAAATATTAGGATCAGTATAAACACATAAAAAAACCTTGTATCTCAAAAAAAGTTCAATACAAGTAAGAACAATCAGTGACAGGGTTAAAAAGTAAAATGAGTTAGTGGAGAGGGACATCAGAGAAATATAAAGAACATATTTCATTGAATAAAATATCCGGTAGCCATTGCTTGGCTTACAATGCTTACAATGTACATCCGTTCTAAGAAGTGACCATGAATCCTCGCCATGGCCTTACGCAGTAAACTTGTTATGGGAGCATATTCATTGTCCTTTCTGTTTACTTTGCTGACTCTCAGAAAAAGCCAAAAGCAACCCTAACCAATAAACAATCTTCCCCTCATCTTTGTAACCACAGTGACAAACACATATTTCAGTACCTTTTAAAATATATCATGAAGATAAAATCTGTACATGCACCTGGTTTGGCCAGTCACTGCTCCTTTCACTGTTTATATGCCTGTATCTTTTGGGGAAAGAGCATTTTTTTTGAAAAAACCTGGGCAGCCCCATGTCTGACTGTCAGTAAATGTTTTAAGAGTTAATAAATTTTTAGTTAGAAGAAATATCTGCTCTTTCAGTGAGCATAAAACCACTCCAAAAAACCCCAAACCTCAACACACACACAAAAAAATCAACTCAAAACCCCACCAAATCAGCATGGTTCTCAGGTTCTCAAATGCGTGCATGGCTATGGTCAACGGGATAAGTATCATTAACATCTCAGTGAAGCAGCAAAACAAAAAAGGTCTTGTATACTGTAGATTGTGTACACAGGAGAAGACTGTACACTGTAGATTGTACCTCAGTTTACACCATTTAACAACCTAACCTCAGTCCAGTTACATTCTTCTAAGGAAGCGCTATTATGAATTTGATTTAGATTTTTCCAGTTCCAGATTCTCCCCATGTGACATCACCTGTCAGAGAGCCAAGCAGAACAAAATGGCCAATGTGAAAGAATCATTCTACAAGGAGCTACTTCATCACCTTGCAAATTATTAGGGAATTAACAGCTGAACAGGATAGGAAGCAACCAGTGAAAGCACGATAAAGGGGAAGTTTACACTGCTGAGAAACCTGGCAGTGATTGAAGTTGCTGTTTCATGAGATGTTGTCTAGCATGATTACCCAGGAGTGGAGTAAAATTCAGGCCAGTATAAACAGGATGCTGAACTAGGATGAAGCTGCATAGAACCACCACTGATGTGCCTTCGCAACACTCCTTCCCTTTTCCATCCATAGTAGCCAGATACTGGACCCATTTTTTCAACAGGCTTTGCAAGTTCACTGGACTAAATATTGTCACAACCCATGCGGAAAATATTTCCTTGGCCAGTGATATTTTTTAGAATTGTTGGCTGGTTTTGGAAACACTGTAATGCTAGTGCTAGCTTAAGAAGCAGCACACTGTTGTGCATATATTTTCACAAGTCCTCTGTTTTCCTTTCCTCTTCCACAGCTGATGACAGAATTTAGTTTGCATCTTTAATACCAGTTTTCCATACATGTAGTAGACTATGCTAATACCTGCATGCATGGTTATATTTATCTGTTCCCAAGAGAAATCCTTCCTAGCTTGCACCTAGCATGCAGTGACTATTCTCTCACCCAAGATAAGGTTGCTGATCCCTTTAAAATGACCTAGATAATGACAGTTTGCTCCTGTTCCATATCAACAACACGTATCTCCGTAGATCTGTTTGTCTCCCCGGTCAGTTCCTCCATCTCTTGCCTTGACATTTAGACTGAGTCAGGCTGGCTTTGCCCAGAATCTGTCCATATCCTCTGTGCCTCAGCTTCGACCTCCATGAACAGCAGTAGAGCTGGTCCTGCACTCTGCTCCCCCTCCATATTTACATATTTAACCTGATGCCCTTACAATGCTGTGGTAACATCCAGCTCCCATCACAGGCCACAGAGGAGCACCTTGCAGAGCTACTGGATCTGTTCCATTGCAATAGGTGCACTTATGCCTATACGGGTCATTTCCAGAGACATAGCTTTGGAACAGGCACAGGGAAGGTTAGATGAGATTCAGAGGGATTTTAGGGCACCACAGAGGAGATGGACCTCTTCAGGTGTGGGTGAGAGTTGAACTGTGGTCAAGGATTCCTGCCCCAAATTCAGTCTTCCTCCCTGTTTTGTAGCAGCTGACCTAAAGGAATGTCTCTTTACTCAATCTTATATCAAAAAAATTAATCCTCAGTGGTCAGAATATTATCTATTATGTTTGCAGCAATATGTTGCACGTTCCTTTGAAAGATTAAAAATATACAGAATTTGAGCAAAACCTTTGAAAGTAAAATATCTGCACAACACTAAGATTCTGCAGTGGAACAATAACCATTTTCATTGTCAGAAGTCCCCTTGCATGAAACAAACAAGGAATCTCCTTTTAGCTTTTGCCACTGGCAATGAAAAAATAGCTTTTTTCAAACAAATATGCACAAAATGGCCACACTGTGGTCTGACCCAAAATCTGAGGCAGATTTGAATCTACATTTTTGAATGACTTCCAGCTGCATCTGAACTGATACTCCTAAAATACCCAGTTTGCAAAAAAAAACCTACCACAGTTTCAAAGGAAGTGCTGTGTGTATGATTTAGTTCTAGAATAAAAGTTTTTTAAAACAGCAGTCATTGATGTTGGCCTAGTAGAGAAGAAATATAGTCAAGATACCACTCATTATGACTTTCTGTGTTTGACTAATAAATCATATTTCTGCAATTATTTCTTTTGCATATAGGTACTACAATATTATACAGGACTATTGGGCTTCAGACACTCTACAAAAGCTTGAAGACAGCCAGTACATTGAGCAACCTAATAACCATAAAACGTTCCATCCCTTATATGTTCACGTAGTTACACGGTTTCAGGGAATCAGCCATAAAGCCTTGTCCCAGTGTCATCAGGTCAAAGTTTCTGAATTAAGAAGACTGAAATCCCAGCGGGAAAGCTTAAAGGAAGTTTAACTAACCTCTCACATTATATAATGCATTATTATTATTCAGGCAATATTAAACATATATTTAGTTACCGTAGATGAGGCTAAAACGTATCTATAAAACTATTTAGCATTTGTTGAGCTTAGAAACAGGAGAGAAAAAGAGGAAAAGGGAGAGGCAATCTGAGAGAAATAGAGAGGAAAATAATGAAAGAAGGAACAAAGAAAGGTGAGAGAGAGAGAGAAAGAAAGACAGACCACAGTACCGTAAGAGAGCAAAGTACTTCAGAAAAGGAAAGAGTGAGACATTATTTACAACAAGGAATTTTCACAGATAAAAAAAAATAAATGAGTCACAGTGACACAACATCACGGAATTTAATCCAGCTGTTTGTGTCCTATGGCAACCCCAGATAAGCAATATCAGAAAAACATATTAGGAAACCCAGATGGCAATAAATATTATTCTCATCAATAAATAACAGATGACAAAGGTACTTTAGACATATAAATATTACTGTGTTCCTGTCCTTTGGCTATTGCTCTTTCCAGTGAAAGGTTGGGCAAGACACTCTTGATCTCTTTTTTTAAGTTACTTTACATGCTACTCTTTCTTTTTTGTATACTTGTGTTACTGTGTTAGCCCCCTCCTGAGGATTAAGTAATATATGTAGGTACATCCTTTATTTTATAATAAATCCTCAAATCTAGTGGCTTTAAAATGCTACTTAGGAGAAATTTTCAACAAATACTATCTTTTCCTGAAGTGGTAACAGCATAGCAATTGTGTAGCACCATTCTGGAATCCAGACACTTTAATGGACATTCTGGTCATTTTTTGATCTCTTTGGAGCCCTCAAAACATCTGTCTGGAAAAGATAATTTTCCTCAAAATTATGTGAGAAACAAAGGAAATATTTTCTGTTGTGAAAGCTAGAAAGTACAAACCAAATTGAAAAAAGAATGGCTCCCATTTAATCAAAATCAGAATTTATAATTTTATAAAAATATATTTAATGAGAATTTTAATAAGAAAATAAAAACCAGCTCTGACCAAATTCAGAACTAACAACGATGTTTTCCTCTATGGAAAGGAGGAAAATTCCTTTCTTTATCAGCTACTGGAAAAGTATACCCTGAGCTAAGATAATATCTATTCACATTTGCTTCAGAAATAGTATTGGATATTTTCTTCCCTGCAGTGTTGTTCAAGTGCTTTTTATTTATTATTTTGTTAGTAGTAAAATGAAAGTATAATTAGCAATAATGAAAAACTTAGGAAATACATATGCAAAAAAAAAAAGCAAAAATTAAGTAAAGAGCCAACCTAAGCTCTGGTGTTTCCTAACATGTATTCAACTTCATAACTCTAACAGTGTTTTCATATGGGCAAGAAGGAGTTACGCATAAAAATCAGCAGAATAGTAGCTAAACTGTGGATGCATCATGTTCTTCCAGGGATGAAAATCAACTACTTTCAGAATGCACTCACTTACCCAGCATGTAAATCTTTATTATAAGCCTTATTTTAAGGGACAATTGGGCATGAAGAGTTGCTTAGTTTCAGCACCAAATGTAAATATTCAGTGTAGGGAAAAAATAGCTGCCTGTACCATCCCTGCCCCTACAGAAGGGGAAAAGTACTGCTATTCCTAAATTCCAGCTCTTACAGGAGACATAGGTGTGCCTGGTAGTTATGACAAAATATTACTGTGGGAAGCCAAAAGACTTTCACTGGAGGCTACAAAAACTAGCACGATGTACAAGTTAAAATGAAACAAGACGTCTCACTGCTCCCCATGGCAATGTGCTGGCATTTTTATTTAAAGGCAGGTGAAATAATAAATCTCAAACTGAGAAATTGCATCTGCATCAGAAACACTTGTTTAAATAATAAATCAAACACAGAAATAAATGTAGGCTTGTTGTCTCTTCCCTACTGGAAATTCTCTACAGGGAGGTACCTACCTCTGAAATATGTAGGACGGAGAACTCGCTAGTGACAGCAAGCAGTGCATGACCATCTTTCCTCAGACACCTGCACGTAACTCTACCTTGAAATTGTGCCTACCTGCCACATAGGTAAGATATAGCAGCTGAGGCATACATCATGGAGATGTACTGCATCGGTGGCTGTTCAGATCCAGCTTAAAGAACATGCCACATGCTAGTGTTTACCAAGTCCTTGTCTTCACAGAAAAAACATTAAGAAATGAGTTGAGGGGGAAGTGCACAAAATTAGTACAAGCTTGCCTTTCTTTTGGCTAGTCTATAGTAAAAGGTATGAGTGATAAACAGAGAGCTCTGTATGGTACCAGAAGATATAAGAGCTCTTTAGATGGCTTCCAGCAAACTGATCCAGCATTTAGGCTTCTGGATAAAAGCAAGTTGAACTAAAGGATAGTCTCAAGAATGGGCCATGTCTGCTGTTGGTGCGAATCCATACCGTTCTGCTGAGGTCAGCTAAAGCATGCTGACCCTCGCAGAGGAAGATTTAGTTAGATTTAGTCTGATGGGTCTGTCACATCATTATTTTCTCCATACAGACAAAACTGGTGTCTAAAACCAATCTCCTGGGTGAAGGCCAAGCTCTATAATCAACTTCATAAGAGGAAATGCAATGTATTTTCTACAGAAAAAAAATGGTAAGAGGGCAATCCATCACTGTAATTTCTTACTTTTCCCAGATGGATATTTTGTATTTAGAAGCTTTCCCTTGACACTGGTGAGCTATCTAATTGCATTTAGAATCATCTATTCCTTTTAAATTGGTATATATTTTTACCTCAGTTTTAATGCTATATTACTGGCCATTTGGATGTAACAAACTCTGTATGTTTGTGTGATACCTCCTGCAGTACAAAGGGACTTCAAAGCATTCAACAAAATTACCCTTAGTTCTGCCTGAGAAATTTTACTTTCTATCTCAGATTCCTGCCTTTGCTAGCAGGCAACTTTACTTGCCTAAGCATAGCAGATAATATTTAACTCATATATGCCAATGGCAACAGGATGTGTGGACAGGATTCTGCACACACAGAAATCTAAGTGCAAAACTAGCAGTGCATATTTATCCACTGCCTTTCAAACCCTGTTCTAAGAATACAAGCAATTAAAATCAGGGAAAAATGGTTTCCTTAGCTCAAATTGAACATAAAACACGCAACACAGCTCAACTCCATTCTCGGAACATGACTGTGGATCAAGGAGATACATGCAAGTGTATGAAGACTGGTAGAGGTTTGAAGGTTGAAATACGTAGCTGAGCATTATTTCTTTTCATTTTGCATAGTAGCTTGGTGAGACAGGTTCTGAATGCTACAGTGTTGACAAGACTTTCAGCTGCAGCAGTTCGATGCTGCTGTCATTTTTGAGCAGGTATAACAGCAGACGTACCAGAAGCATGTAAGAAGCCGATACAAACACTATGGTACTTTGTTGCCGAATTTAGATGGCTATCTGGAATATTTGGCAGCAAAGAAAGTATCAGTTAGAACCAGGTCACTGTAGCATGAGTGAAATTGGCTCTGGCGAAAAGGGAACTGTTCCATCTTCTCTTCTTTTTAATTGCTTCTGACATCTCATGAAGGAAATAAAACAACAGAGAAAAGCATTTCGCAAAAAAAGTTGATTTCGTTTATATTTCAAATACTCTGGGGAGACAGGGAGGGATGAATTCTCACCTGTTGCTTATTACCAAGAAATACAAAAAAGTCAAGAAAATCAGTCTCTTTAGTATCCATCTTTTATTGTTCCCTACACTCCAAAGCTGCACAAAGGCCCAGCACAAAGGGCATAAATGCCCTGTTTATTGAAACAACGTTGTAGATAGGCCCTGAAGTTGGTGACATATGACAACTAGTATCCACCAAGGGGACATAGCTGACAGCATTACAAGCTCAAAAAACAAAAAACCCACCAAAAGCATAACACAAAATTATTGTGGATAGTTTTAGAAATCAAGGTATCTAAAACTGTTAGTCTTAAATGACATGGCACTGCTTTTAACCATTACACTTGTAACAGCTCTGTAGCTCTGAGGAATTTTAAGTGGTCAGATGAAGTTCTGTTGCTCAGACAGGAGTACGTTTCATACATTAGCATGGCACTGTTTGTTTACTGGTTCTGACTTTTTAACTGAAATATACAGTCACAGACTTTGATGCACAAATGTTTAGACCATCACTCACTCCTGACTAGCTTGTTCAATGTAACACCTTCCACAGCATCTGTATCAACTGAGACACTGCCTCTCCACACCACTATGGAAAGAAGTATAGAGTGGGATTCAGCTCATCTAAAATATAGGTGTCTAGCCCATATTAGTTTTCCATGTCACCTCTGTAACCACTGGAAAGAGAAAGGATCAGCCAGAAAATGAATCCTTCCCGCTATCTTAGGCACTGTTCTTTCAAAGAGACAAGTCACTTGCTGGAAGTGTCCATCTCTCTCTACAGTACAAAAGAGGTGCCCAGTCAACTAGATTAGATTAGATGCCTAATTTTAATTTGCCTGAAACTAGGTGTGATGAATCCAACTCACAATGCAATACTGACAATTTCCTAACACACTAGTAGACTACCTGATTACCTGCTATTTTGTGTATTTGAAGCTTTTCTCCAGAATCCAAACTATGTCCTCTATGTGGTCATGAGCAGATGGATACGTTGCCTAGCAGACGTATTTTTAAAGATACCATGCCTTCCCAGGTAGAGGGATGATATCAGTGGTCTCTAAGCACTAAACTTGGAATATCAAAGTCAGATCTCCATCTGACTAAAAACAGCAGGATGTGTGTCCAATAAAGGATCTTTAAACTTCCTTTTCAGATGATGTTTTCATGTTTCCAAAGAACTACAGGAAATAACTTGTCTGAACTCAATCTGATCTTTCATATTACTGTACTGAGATTCTTTAGTGAGACTGCTTCTTTGTGCAAGTAATGCTGTCCCTTTAGAAACTCCTGCGATACAGAACAGGACTTCTTAGCTTGGTAACATCCACTGGGGAAAATTATGTTTGTGTCTCTTCTTTTCCCCAAAATGGACTATATGTCATGCACAACCACAAATGTCTATGTATTAACATCCATCACATCCTTAACCTTTAGGAGGCTGAAAATTAATTATTGTTCTCCAGGCACGGAGATTTCTGCACAGACTGCCCGTTATTCTTCAGACTTCTGTTGTTTTCTGGCTTATACTAGAGTGGGAACTCTCATCTCTCTAAAAACTCTAAGAGAAGAAAAAGGAGAGCAAATGTCACATATTTGCTATATCAACTCATAAAACCACAACACAGCCAAGAAATGGGTTTAAGCCAAAAAGGCTGGAGCCACATCCCAATCTGAGCCCTCCCACAGAATGAGCAGACTGAGATCCTCTGTTCTGGTCTGGATTCAGTTCTGCTGTAGATGGAAATCATTTATACTGATTAAGAAAAGACTTGCCAGAAAAACACAACAATGCCGCCGAGTTCAAATTCACTATTTTCATGCCTCTCCAAGTCCATAATGTTTCTAAGAACATGCAAAGCTGACTTGTACTCCTTGCAAGTAAATCTCTGGGGCAGAAGGCAGGAACAGGCAGACCTCCCTGTAGAACTCCTTGGCTATACATCGAGTTGACAAATCAACCCATTGACACCACACTGCACACTGCTTCTGCCCGAAGTTTTGCCTTCTTGACCTTGTGCTACACCTGGTTTTCAAACTGGAGTTCTGGCTGCTGATGGTGTGATGGTGCTGATGTTACAGACTCTGAGGACTTCTGCTCCAGCCAGCCAGTCATTGGCTACAGTTGTATTTCGATCCTCTTAGACTTTGAACCTTGGGGAGGAAAAAGGATTTGTATTGGCCTGTTCATCCTCCTTTTTAAAGTTTAAACGTTTAAAAAAAACATTTGCAACAACTCCAGGAAGTTCAGAACTACATCACCCCGCAGCATGCTGTCTATTCAAATGAAGGCTTGTGCAGCCATCTTTAGAGAGATCAATGGCTAGTCTTGTTTCTACCATTTGGTGGTAACAGGTCTACCTCAAGGGAAAAAACATTATTCATACCATAGTAGCCATTAAAATGTTTTCCTTCATTAAAATTTGCTTGTGCTTATTCAGAGGTTCCATATGTGAGAACCCCAAAGACTGTCTTGGATAAAAGCTGATATTCTAGAAGACACTCGAGTTAAAAGTTTTGTGTTTCTCCTGATGCTTTCTCTTCTGGCATCAAGTGCTTGCCTTAGGACAAGGAAAAGAGCTGGGTCAGGATACCTGAGGGAGCCCAGAATGTACCCTGGAGACTCTCACACCAGCACGTAAAATTCCACCTTTGACAGGCAGGTACCTTCCCATGCCATTCAAAGAATTAGTAATGCCAAGGTCTGTGATATAGCAAACATCAAAGCTACCAGACTCTAAGTCTTTGGCTAAAAACAGGCAAAAATCAATTAGAATAAATGCAGGGGAATTTTTCTTCAGCAAATGTTTACTCACACGCTAAAACCAATGTTGGTTCTATCATTGTCTAGGTTGTCACTCTCTTATTTTTTAAATTCTTTGTATAGCTTTTTAATAGTTTTTAGTTTGTGGCTGGTAGTATTTAATTAATGTGGATCCACACCACTGGATCTGATTAGACCCCCTAAAACATCTGGCGTCACTATGAGGTATATTCACAGAAAATGAAGATAAAACTAAGAGGGTCCAGCATTATCTAATATTGAATTTTAAATTACCTTAATCTTTTAAAAATTGGAGAACCACGGTGCACTGGTTGGTCCCAAAATTAGCACTGCAGGGAACACAAAAAGACATAATCTGCCTTAAATAAGTTACCAACTCAGTAAAGGCTGAATAGTCACATCACTCAGCCTCCACATTAAGCCTCAAAACTAAATTCATATGCAAAACTGTAGTGTTGTTGGTGTATGTTTTACTCTCAACTGACTCAACTGGAGTCTCAGTGGAAATTGCAGGAACCTAAACCCATTACAAGGGAAAGAGTATCTTGCCTTATTTAGTCTTCTGATTAAAATAATGATGAAAATATTGGCTCACCTGATGCTATAGCCTGATTTAACGGAGCAAATGGTGACAAATATAGAAAATACATCTGCACTTAATTGTTCTATACACCTATGAAAACAATTATAACATCTAAAATGGTTATATGATTCCAGTCATACAAGTTGATCTAAAGTTCCTCTGTTGAAATCATATAGCTTTCTGGTGTTAACACAGTGTGTGACAGACACTGGGATATCTCCAGTCATCCTTCTGCTTTAGATGTAGAATATATATGGGGAAGACAGAACACAATAACCAGAAGTTCTTTATAGAAAATGGGCACTGGTGCAAGCAGATGTTTTTCTACTGATAGCGTTTCCAGAAATATGAGGCCTTATGAAAACTTTGGTTGACTCAAGCACAAATAAGAATTTACTGAGCCAGAAAAGGGTTGGGATTTCTTGAAACTCCTGTGGGAACTTTTCAAGAGCCTCTTGATGTTGAAGGTCCTCAAGGAACTCTGTAACCTTACCTTCCTTTTTATGCTAATGCAGATATTCATGTCGGAAGTGTAAGATGACACAAGGGCTGAGGTTGAACTGCAAATGCCAAAGTGGTATATGGAAATATTTACATGTCCTCTTGATACTTTTTTTTTTTTTTTAAAAAAAAAAGAGGAAGAAAGAAAAAAAGACACTACTAAGCCAAAGCTATTAACAGAAAAACAAGCAGCTACTATGACAATTGGATTGAACCATCACTTGGAATTGACTTGTTTGTTTTCTTCTGCCCTCCAACAAAGACAGCCCTACAGCTTCTTAGCACTGTAAAGGCTGGAAGTCAAATGCAGGTCTAATGGGAAGATCATCAAAAAGTTGGCTATGGTTTTGCACTGCCATATCAGGAACTAAACCCAGTCTGCCCAGACAGGGCTCCAACAATCAGTCTGCTGCTACATTTTGCTTCTCTAAGGACTCTGAATCATTCCATTCTTTTGTGTACTCCTCCCACATGCAAGGTCTCATATGAGGCAGCTTATCCCTCATAGGCAAGAAAGGCTGCCCAGAGATTTTCTTGTGAGCATGTGTAATACTGCTGCTGAATTGGCTAAGGATGTAACACAGAGCACCAAGAGACTGAGCACAAAGCCAGCCTGGGAGCAAACAGCAAAGCCTTGAACAGCAGTTCCACCAAGACCTATACGGTAGCATGGGACTAGGTCAGCTGTATATCAGATTACTGCCACGCTCTACAGACGATGGAATGCTAAGCAGACAAACAGCCTCATTTTCTTGCATTATGTTTTTCTATACCTCAGGGGGAAAAAAAATAGTTTAGCTCAAAACATATTAGTTTTCCAACAGCATTTATCTTGCCAATTTCAGTAATTCCTCGCTTGTTCAGAATTATTCTGGATCACTTTTAGAAAATGTTTCTGAAATGATATCTGAGCTGAGTAGTGAGGAAGATCTAGAGAGTTTTTTTTCAATTTTCTAAAAGTAATTTTGAGCATATCAACAAATTATGACAAAAAACCTGTGTTGATATTATTGATTTACATTTCTTCTAAGAGGGCACAGGCTGTTCTATAATGTGTCTTTAAATCATTCAGGAATCAACGTATTAAGCTGTGAGAGACAGGCGAGATTATATGGAAGATAGTAGCACTGCCTAACAAAGCACAGTAATGGCATTTTCCGTGACACAGTAGTATTGAAAAATAATGCATTCTACTGAGCCTTAACATGCCATGAAGGGATTATGCTCAGAAGTTAGTCATGGTAAACTGTGGAAAAAAAACCACCAGAATTATTACTCTTTCCTTATTAAGTGCAGAATAACATCTTTAAGGACTTGCCAAATAATTGAGATCATGCTTTTGTTTAAAATAAGAAGAAAAAATGGTTTAGCACTGAGGGGAAAACGTGCTAGCCCTCCAAGAGGCACTGTTATAACGCAGTGTCAATGGACAGGGCAGCACCCGCTGGAATCCTACTCCATTTTGCTTTCATACCTGTGGTCTCCAACATTGCTAACTGAATCACTCATCTGGAATTGAAGGTCATTAACAATTTTCATAGGGCAAAGTTAAATTATTTTTAGAACGTTTGCTTTAAACCATACTGTATTCAAAGATGAAGTGATGCCTATGCATTTTCAGCCCCAGCCATATAGTAAAAAATGGTCTTGGATTTTCATATTTTACAGAAATAGGAAATTTAAAAGTAACAACAGAAGCAGGTAAGATTTTGCATCATGCTGGAAGTAGGGATAACAATCCATTTAGCATGGATCTTTTTTTATCATTTTCACACGTCCCTTCAAAAGATAGAAGAGTATTTGGAAGAGTATTCGGTTTTGCAACATTTAAGTAAATCAGAAAAGTTTCATATGGAAAACACTTTAAAAATTATTTGCTACTTTAAGTTTGTGGGAAGCTGAGGTGGGAGGATTTTTGGCAGGCAGAAGGATCTTTGGGGCTTTAGGGAAGGTTCTTTTAGTCATCAGACTTGTTGAAAACCTCCTGTTTTAGGAAAGCGTAATTTTGTTTGTTCATTTGGTTTTCCAAAGGCTTGTCTGTACTCAAGGGAGCACCAATCTTCAGGGACATCTGTTGAGCTGTAGGGAATTCACTGTATATTTATATATAATGTAGTATCCTACAGGGGAGAAAATGAATGATCTCATCATTATGGTGACATGCGGAAGGATGATCTTGTGCCAGGATAATGGAAGAACTCAGAGATCTAGTAAGTCATTTCCATCTGTCATTTCTAGGACTCTTGCATTGTCAGTGTGATGTTGTCACAAAGAGAGAATGTAATCCAGAAATAAGTTTATTAGCTCTTTGGGGAGTAAGGATTCATGAATATGCATTGAAGAATTGCATGAAGCCATTCTAGAAGGCCTTTTACATGACAACAAGAAAAAACATTTTTGCTTCCAGGACATAAAACAATGTTAGTTAAATTATATATATATGAATGGAATAATCTTTCACAGATTTCTTTTACTTCTCATACCTGCAGAGATTTTGCAATGAGTTCATCATTTCCCAATAACCCTCTCTGTACCAAAGTACCCAGCTAATATTTGGGCATAATGCTACAGCTGAAGCATATGGTCTTTTCAGGTCTGGATGAGACCGCAGGAACATGACAATCTCATTCTATATATGTCAAGGTATACACATTTAACCTTAACAAGCCAAAGAGCTTGATACTGAAAGATAATTAGCTTTAAAATAGATTCCATCTAAAATACTGTCAGGACAACATTTCTTCTGAGCCTCACTCAACACATCTCAATGCATTTAGACTTTTAAATCTCACTGGGAAGCAGCAGTAACAAACTATGGACTTCCTCAGTCCACTTTGACGTGACAATAGACAGAAAGGAATGGATATTTCAGGACTTGAACTTTTGTACTACCATCTGACTGATCATCAACAGCTTTAGCATTTATTTAAAAGTAAGCAGACATGTACCATAGATTGGGAAAGAGAAAAAATATCTTGAGTGAGTAATCTAACCTGAAGGGTACCACCAAAGCTGTGAAAGAAAAACATGAGAAGTAATATTTCAGAGCAGTGTGCTAGATTATTTAAACCTTCACACAGTGTTTGGTGTAGACACTAACTGACTGCTGATTTGCAAGGCTACAGAATCACAGAATCACAGAATAGTAGGGGTTGGAAGGGACCTCTGTGGGTCATCTAGTCCAACCCCCCTGCCAAAGCAGGGTCACCTACAGTAGGCTGCACAGGACCCCGTCCAGGCAGG
>Ga0065711_1030027_pt1:0-12500 | contig 34003 bp, 22 predicted proteins | sample Hoacrofraction12_FD_59098 | JGI IMG/M metagenome (GOLD analysis project Ga0065711, IMG submission 59098) | Hoatzin crop microbial communities from Cojedes, Venezuela - Epithelial fraction 12 v2 (version 2) | ecosystem: Host-associated > Birds > Digestive system > Esophagus > Crop...
GGGGGGGGGGGGAGAAAAAAGTGCTGCACCTCTGAAAACTCTCAAGAAGTTGGAAAACCTGTGGCCTGTGAATTCGTGCTCAGTGTGAAGCAGCTGAGAGGCTACGAGACCAGACAATGCCTCTCCTCCTGCATAGCAAGGGGAAACACAGCAGGTAGATCCAAAGAGGAACAATGGGATGTGGATAAGTACTTTTTATTATTATTTAAAAAGTTAAAGGCAACAATGTAGAAAAGACTGCTATTAGGACTTCAAACATTCTCTCAGCATGTAATCAGCTATCATATTTGCCACAGAGACGTTTGTGATCACAGTTGGGATGGGGCCACAGGACAAAGTCTTAATTAAACTGGCGACCAACACATATCATGTGGTCAAAATCTTGAAACTAGATGTCCCTGGGAAGATTCAGAAAGACTCAAGGGCTTGAAACAACAACACCATTCCCCTTCTTACCACCACAAACTTACTAAAAAGAACAAAAAATATCAACTCCATTTTCTCCTTGTTTATCTGTGAATATTTTGTCTCTAGAAGATATCAATACTGCCATACCACAAGGAGACATTGACCTGCTCTGTGGCCTCAAGGCTATTTTATTATCTCCGTGGCTGTACGAGATACTTAAAACTGATCATTGAAAGAAAAAGCAGTTCAGATAAAACGTGGAAAGAAACTCGATGGTAGATGATGTACTAGTGTCATCTGATTTTCCTGGGGCAAGAGATGTAGTTTCCTGAATGTACAAACTCTTCAGTTGGCCAGTGTCAGACTCATGTGAGGAGTTCAAGCACAGAACTTGTGTTCATGCAGTTCCCATACTTGCCACATATTTTAACATCATGTTTCTTGCATGTGCAGCCAGTCTTGACAGATACAATCTCCAGACCTACAATGGCTGCATATATGGTGCGTATTTTGGAAGGTATGGAAGGAATTTGAAGACATTGCAGCATCTGTTAGTTACATATGCAAAAAGGAAACTTAAGAATTACCATATGGGGTTTTGAAGGACTGAAGTTCAAATTTTGTCCTTCGGTGCATGAGTACAGCTCTCCATAACTTCTACAGTTTACCTAAGTCAGAAAGATTTTTTAAGTTGTTTTCCTTTTTAGTTTAAAAAAGAAAAACACAGTTACATGAAGTTGCAAACAAAAAAATGGTATTTGTCATATCATAGGTTTGAGTATCTAGCATTATAACTGTATGGGATGCTTCAGGTTAGTCAGGTAGGAAAAAATCTGATGTAAAAACAAAACTTTATGTTGTATTTTGGGCAGATTTGGGTCACCCAAGATACATGCCTACATTTCTGAGAACCACTGCACTAGTGGCTAAAAAATCAGTAGCAATTCTTAGATCCTTTATTTCTGAGCACTCAACAGGAGATAGCTGAATAGGATCTGCTGATCAGAAATATCTGGGTAACCACTGACTTCTTCTTTTGAACGCCTGTAACTGGGAACTGAAAAATAGGACATGCCAACTCTTTTTTTTTAATAATGTGTTTGCATTACAGTTCCCTTCAAATGATAAGTGTATGGAACACAAGCGTCACAGCAGCCTAGCAATGATTTTGATAACACAGCAAGAGTAGCTGCTAAGAACAAATATTTGGCCAACTATTATGGGACAAATGTGCAAATACATGGAATCTGCAATTGCTTATGCAAAACACATGCACATCCCAAGCGTGCACAGGGGAAGATCGATAACTGTCCACAAGTACACCTGATCAGCCATTTGCCCATGCAATTCCTCTGGTTTTACTGTGCACAACCGAGGCAGCTCCACATAAATCAGGCATGTAACTGGGCACAGGCTGTGTGTGAAATCATGACCATTTTTCAGTGTAGCCAATTCTACTTATTTTATCGCTAGTCTCAGGATAGTTAGTACTTGTCTTTAAAGCCTGTTTCCTCCAGTCCTGTAGTTTTGTGAGGCTCTCATATTTCATTAAAAAACAAAAACACCAAAAAGAAAGCATGCAGCTCTTACGGTCACAGGGAAAAACTCGAAATCAAGAACATACTGGCTCTAAAAGTATAAAGTAAACTGTAAGAATTCAGTATGTGTTATTAAAAAAAATATTAATTTCCTAAGGTTTTTAAGGCTGTACTTAAGATTTCTCAGCATATGGCACTGGGAAAGCTGCTATTTTCAAATGCATAATGTTTTATGAACACGTAAGCAGACAAAGCACTGTAGATACATCAAAACACAGGCGAGGAAGGGACCTTCTGCTACAGCAAATGTATTTCTCCTTACATCACATGTCCAGCCATATAGCAGACTTTTGACCAGGAAGATACACAATTGTATCTCCTCCTCTTCTTGATTTTATCTCCTGCTCTTCTCTGCTTTCCCTTCCTCCCCGGGCACGCACACCACAGACCACAGACACCCCTCGGCACTCCAGAGCCAACTGCAGACCCTTAACCAGCCAGCCTGAAAGTACCAGCACCGCAGTGTGCGGTGGGAAGCCCCACAGCGTTCTCAGCACCTCGGGCTCCTGACACCAGGGAGATACCAGGTAAAATACACCAAGGTAATCCATGTACAGATGCAGATTTTTATCTCCTGCATATAAAACAAATAGCTATTTTCAGGAAGGAAATTTTCTTTCCTCATTCACAACTAATATAAATATATTAACACTGAAAGTTCTTCCCCACCTCCCTGTCTCATTTTGTTTTTCTTTTTTTTGAGGTATAGGGTGAGTCACAATGTTGATCAGATTACCTGGTAAACAGGTCTCTAACTTCCCACGAACTAATGCGTAAAAAAGTTTGAATGGAAATGGAGGTAAAAACACAAAAGCCCCTTGACACTAGGCCAATTAAAGTTCAGGGGATTTTTGTGCTAGAGTGTCATTTCCTTCTCTTATCATAAATAAGGTGTTAAAGCACTGCTAATTGTGACGCTTAATGCATGCAGAGGCAAATCACTGAGACCAACCTCCTTATTTTTCTTTTTCATTTTTTTTAGTGCTTTTGTGCCCATACTCGTGAAGGCTCCGGGACTAGCCACAACAGTGACTGAAGTTCCCTAACTGATAATACAAAGAGCTGCTGATTCAATAAGAATATGGGGAAGAACTGTGGGCCCAATTTGCTAACAGCTGGCACCATGCCCATCAGTGCTGTGTCAAGTTCAAGAGGCAAAGAAAGGATGCTGAGTTGGCCCCACAAAGACATGCTGACGCAATTCATATCCAGCTCTGCAGTCAGCCTCAGCACAGTACTGCTCCTTCAGAGAAAACTAGTTCAGGCTATTTCAGCTGTTTCTTCTCATTAAATACCCAAATTGAAAAAAACAAGTTGAAATAGCACACTGGCAAACTTCAGGAAAACAGACTGACCACAGAAACATCAGTTATGAATACACAGAAAACAATTTGTTACTAACAGGCAAAGATGAACCTAGGCTAGTATTACATATTTATATACACCAAGAAAAAGGCAGTTAAAAAAGGAAATTAAATGCTCTGAAATGTTGATAGGAAAAAGTCCAGGCTGCATTAGAATTGTTTCGTATTCATGCAAATGTTCAGACTCTGTGTCATTCCTTATCAAATGGGTGCCTCCTTGTAAATCATTTAAATTGTTACAAATTCAAGTTAAGAATCAAAAGTGTTTCTTAAAAATCCACTCCTTTGATGTAACGTGAATTACTACTGAGAGCAAAAAAGAGAAGCAGACCTAGATCTGTTTGCTGTCTGATTTAGTGCCAGTAATAGTTCAGACCTAATCAGTGGAAACAGAATACAAAAGTAAGTGCATACACACATATGCGTGTGTATTTATATATGTATGTATTTGATACTTTTCTTGCATCCAAACTGGTGATTCAGTACACACTGTTAATAAACACAGCTCCATGATCATGACTCATCTCAGCTATATCTTGTGTGTTATAAGGCAATGAGTGAAGCAGAAAGGTGAAGGGTGGCTCAGTAATGGGAGGATGCTGTTGCGGACAGTGCACACAGCAAAAGCAGGAGCACCATCAGCTCTACAGCCAGGAAAACTGCTTCCTCACATTAGTGGCTTCTGCATTAAACAAATACACATACACACAAACACATAGACATACAGGCATTTTATTTATATACATATATGTGTGTATATACGGTAGAAAATGCATATAATTTACAAGGCCAGTATTCTCTGAATAGAAAGTCCTGTCACAAAACCTCATGCATTCTGCCTCGCAGGTGTAGCATCAGAACAGAAATGGAAGTCCAAACTCCCAACCAGAAGCAAAAGTGTAGAGATGTGTGTGTCTCTGTCAGGTCTGGATTCCTTGCATCGGGACAGCTCTGCAGGCCTCCTTCCTTGTCCCTACACACAGTATCAGCTATTGTCAAGTGCCTTCTCAAGTGCACACCAAAATTTTTACATGGCTGAAAGTCACAAGACACTTATCAGGTAATTCAGATAGAGAGAGGGCTTCTAGGAGGCTCCCAGGAAGAAAAAGACAATGAATAGCCACTGCATTTAAGAAAATATTTGCATTTAAGAGAACCACAACCCAAACACAAGAAGAATCTGAATTCTGTTCAGGATGAGTTAGAAATGTTGGCCTCAGTACTTCTTCCTGCTGTGGAGGAGACCATTCCAGCAGCACCTGCTCTTACACACAAACACTCACTGTGTCATGGGAGTCAAATCACAAAACGCATAGCTCGTATGTCTTATACCTTTCAGTACCCAGAACATCACTGTGGAAGATCCTCCTGCTCCCCAAAATCTCGTGCATATACCAGAGCCAAAGCTAAATCTCTCTTTCAAGTGTTTGTATTGCATATCTGACAGATTTGCCAACATATAGTCAAAAACACATTTAAGACAAGATAAAGCCAGAAGTGAGCACTAGTAGACTCATTACACTCTTCTTATCTGGCCAACACATTGGTAAGTGCCGTGCAGCACCAGCACTGCCCCTTTCAGGTATATTCACCTACACATGTTGTTCCTGGCAGGGACTTGTCCGCAGAGGCTACCACTCTGTGTCTCAAGGAAGCAATACTTTTATTGCCTAATACTGGCATGCTGGGAGAGAGCTAGAGCACCTGTCAGTCACCATGGGAACCTTGTGCAATCAGGGACAGTAGTATTGGATCTTTAACTGGCCATAACTGTATTTTACCAAAGCATGACAGAACATAGCAGCATTTAGCTGTGTGTGCCTTTTCAATGCCAAGCCATTGTGAAAGCTGAAGCTTTTAGTTTCCACTTTGGAGCCATGCTAATGCCCAAAAGTGCAAGCATCAAGTTAGCCCGAAATTTCTAAGCCTACAATCCATTAAAAAATGAATAAGGACCAAATATATTGGTTGGAGAAATCTGTTAAAGCTTGTATTGGAGGTTTCAATGCATTTACTGCTGTTTGGTTATCTGAGACGCTTCAGGCTCATGACTAGTGATGATTTTACCATAACAATTGCAGTTCTAAAACCAGCATGGTCCAGGGCATTTCTAATATACACCAGTGCCATGGCAGAGCCCGTCTTTTCAGGAAATACATAATTAGAAAATCTTTGCATTCTCCCTCCCTACCACCATTCAGTTAGCATTTGTTCTAAATAAGAACAAATCTTAACAGTAAGATCCATTTTCCTGTAGAACAAGACCCAAGCTTGAGGAATGCGCCTCCTACTACCCTTACCACTAAAGCATTTGAAAGCTTACAAGTAAATTGCTGGACATGAGACCCCTATTGCTGTGCCTACACGATTCATGATTGATGGGTCTAACGAAATTACTAAGTTTTCCTTCCTATTTCTGGCATTAGTCAAGACTTCATGTCCAAAGATTATTCCACCAGACGTGTTCTGTGGATGTGATGGGATTAGCCAAATTTCAAAGCTTATTTTTGACCTCCAGCAGAAAATTGAGCACATACGCTATTGAAGCCAACTGGGACTATAGAACATCAAGTTGATTCATCAAATTAGCTCAAACATAATTGTACCGCATGACTGGCTATGGAAGTTGTCAGCTATAAACCTGTCAAAAAGCCATCAGCTTTAATGTTAAATAGAGACACAAAGTAATGTTGTTCAGAATTTGACATTTGTTGGACTTATGCCTGCTAAAGGATGCTATCTGCTTTGTTTCCTCTTAGAAAAATTTGTAATCTGAAATACAGTCTTGATAGATTGCTGCAGACAAAAGGTAGAAACCCCAGTTGCTAGAAATACCAACTTTAACAAAGTAGATATACCTGTACAGCCTCTATCTAGCAATGGCAACTAATACCAAAATAACTGCAATACACAAAGACTCAGAAATCTTTCCAGCAGTTACAATGTGCAAATTTAGCATATTTTGCTGTTTATTGTAAATGGGTTTTATTAAAAAAATACAAAACAAACAGCACAAAATAAATGCATAATTTTGTCTTTACTTTCAAAACAAAAGATCGATGAGTTTGGTATAGAATATGTTGAAATAGTTCTGACTGAATTATAAATGCATGCAGATAGCACACTCGCAATGAGAGACATGAGCACTAACTTAAACACCAAGCTGTTTCACGTATTATCACACACTACAGCATGGGGTAACAACACAGAAGCACTATTAACATAAAAAATGGTAGGTCAAAACAATGTTAAGGGTCTTGCAACCCATCCCCCATTAAAATCAAAAACATGCAGAGCTAATGCTTCCACTCTGCACTCGATCTGTTCCCTTGTGCTTGTGAGCGTTACAAAGGTAGACTGGGTAAATTACAGCTTTAACTCCACATTTGTTTAGCTGGCATGCAGCTAAGCCCAGACTTTTAACATGCATACATATTTGTTGCTTCCCAGTTTCCTGGGTTTTTTTTAAATGATGCATGTAGTCCTCTTACAATCTATGGATGATTGGCTAGACAGAGCAATATGGTTTCTAATGTGTCAATGCATATTACTATGAACTCTCAGACTGCTGAATATTGACATGAAGGACTGTAAATGAGGAGCTCCTGCAAAGTCATTATGATCTCAGATGTCAGCCCAGAGTGAGAGCTCCCACCAATGCACTGCCAACAGTGTCACGCAACGGCAAAGGAAAGCGCGCTGGCCCTGCCCCATGAAGAGTCAGGTAGCGTCCGCAGTCCACCACACCACATGGACACCCCATTGTTTTCATTGCTGCTCCCTGTACCCTGCCTATGTCCCCCAGTAACATATATCTAGGCTAAGTCCTGGGAGGGATAGTGAGAGAGAAAGACACATCCAGGCTGGAAAGTTTACAGGGTATGACACACAGATTATAAAGTCTTTAGCACAAAGACTTTTTTTCTTGGCTTTCTCCAAAAAAATTTACCACACTTTGCGCAGGATAAAGTAGGAATGAAAAAAGGGTGTTGAGGGACTTATTACAGGGGAACTGCAGAGAGAAAGTGCCAGGTCAAAACCTCAGTGTAAAGGAAGTAACAAGAGGCAATTCAGGCTTCTGATGACCAGACACCAAGTTCCTATGCTGTTATCTTGCAAGTCTTCTTGCATGAGGGACAAGCAGTAGACGTACTATCCCAGAAGACATCAGAAAACAGCTTGTGCTTCGTAGAACCTTGTCCTATTTTAGCCCCACTGCAGCTATTATTAAACATTACATTTGGGTTTTTTTAATATCAGAACTCACAGAAATGTATCGCTTATTGAGGAATACTGGTCCTGATCCCTTGTCCGGTCAAACATCTGGTATACCTAGGATTTCTATCCCAAAGTGAACAGTTGTGCAACAACATTGCTTCCTAAGCATGTGCAAGGTGACCGTTCCATCCCTGAGCCTGCCAGCACGACACCGCAGACCTAGGGCCTGGCGCTGAAAAACAGCATCTCCTGCAGGTAAATGGGATCTCAGGAGAGTGTGATCCCGGGCTCTTCCCCCAGATATCACTGCGGCTGAGCTCAGGCGCACTGTTGAAAACAGAACTCCGAAGCCAGAGAGTGCCTTTCCCCACTTCTGCAGATTCAATATATCTTTAACCTAAAACTGCTTTCTTGTATGCCAATTCTTAGCCTGAAGCTCGGTATTAGAGCTGAGTGATAAATCCCTGAAAGGGTGATCACTAACACTAGTGGTACAAACTCAGAGAGCTCAGGATATTTTTTTTCCCCATTTGGCGTTTGCTTTGCATTTGTACAGACAACACAAGCACAAGATGTAAGTAGGACACACTGCAAAAGCTGCAAACCTGTGACTTCTTTGTGAGCTTTGGCGAAGATACTTTTTCTTTGTACTTTTTTTCTAAAGGTTTCATAACCACTAAATAAAGCTTCTGCAACTGTATATTGTTTTTAAATTGAGCAAAAACTGGCATTTGAACAATGACAACTTGATAACTAGAACCTTCCCCCTCCCAAACTTTAGACTAAGCTATAACACAGCAAGTGGGACTCGAACTATGATGAGTTTCAGTATTAACGTTCATAAGATTTGTCACTGTCACATCTTGCTAACACTCAGAGCATCTCATTTACTAAATATAATGTATCACTGTTTAGTGGCTAAAAATGTAAATTACAAAAAATGTAATCATGTTCAAGAAACAGAAAAAAATATGATCCCTGAACTCCTCGGCATGCACATGACTTAATGTGGAGCTTACCAATTAAGCATAACAACCCTGCAGCAAACCTATGGGACAGCAGCATCAATTGCCCAGAACACACATTCCCAGTTCTGCACAAATCCCATAGATTTCCAAAAGCATCTTTGACTTGGATTCAAGAGAGAAAACATGTGAACTTATCCAAAGGACTAAGAAATAAATATCTTCTTAGATGTGATTTTTGATGCTCAAGGTTTGTTTTCTATTTTTCTTTTCTATTTTTTCACACCACTAATAAGACTTCTGTATCAAAGGAACAAAAGAAAATATTCAGAATTTAAAACTATCCTCTGTTAAACTTCAAGCTGAAATACTCTTTAAAAGCATCATATAGGAACACTTACTTCTATAAAAAGCAGTTTTTTTGCTAAGGGCATTCTTGGAGTGTCTTCCCTCTTTAAATTTAAGCTATAGAGGGTTCATTTGTTTAGTACCCAGCTGAGCAAATCTAAGGGCTAATTGCTACCAAAAGAAGTTTTCCATGTCCTCAGATCTGCTCCACACATGTTCCTGTCCCTTCCTTTGCTTCATGCTGGTGTTCATCTGACCAAATGGTAAATCAGATCAGAGAGTTAAACTGAATTTACTCTCTTTGTAGGGCTACCTCTCAGCTATTTTAACTCTAAATTGGCTGGCTGCTGCGAAAACTGACTTGTACATGTTGTTGCCAAGGTGGAAGAGGAGAGGATGCATGTCCAGGATGGCAGTCGTTGGAGTGCTCCCATTGGAAGCCAATTTGCTGCAAACAGCTGTATTGTCAAACCATCGCCCTAAACACCTACATCTAGGTACAGAGAGAAAATAAACCCAGTGTTTCTTTTTACAGGAGAGCGCAAGTTACACACTGCCACAAAAGGTGAGAGAGTCTGACTTCTATGTAATGGGGCTGTAATATGAGTGTGGGGCAGCCCAGCAGGAGCTACTCTTAGACTCAGTTGCTGTGTGAACGACTGGAAGTGGCTATTCTGAAAAGAGTTTTGAAATGGTTGGAAAACAGCTCTGCCGTTGCAGAAATGCCAAATATTCATTAATGAGGCAAGAGGGAAACAGAATCTAATTATGTTAAGGTCCCTTTTATGCTATTCTATTAAGAGTGTGTAAGTGTAATGTCAGAGCAATGTAAGTTTACCTTAATGTACAGAACAAACAAACCTCCCAATCTGTATACAGTATCTTGATTACCATGGAACAACTGAGTCTATTAATTACTATATAAATGAATTAACTTCTGGCCAACCAAAACCCACTTTAAAACACTGGAATTATTGGTGGATAATTGGTTTGCTATTAAAACATCTCAAGTCCACCTGCAAATCTTACCTGTTCTAACCAAACTGCTTAGTAGATGTGTTAATGGAAGTTATTGCTATTATAAATTATCTCCAGACATTGACAAAAGAAGTAATACAAGGTGTATTTTTTAAAAGCTCTGGCCAATGCATGGCTGAGTGATTGAGTTGCAAAATGAACTATTCCTTGGGGTTAGCAAATGATTTTTCATCAGCTAGCAGGCTATTAAGCACACCTAGGTAATAAACGGATGATTTTAGCAGTAATTCTACTAGCTTCTCATATTTTCCATTTTAAATTCCATGTTACTTTTAAAAGATTCACACATTACATTGATTTACACCATAGAGAAGAGAGCCAACGATGTCCTTTAATGTCGGAGACGGTGCGTTATTATTTATCATTAAATCTACCTTTTTCTTCCCCCACCTTGTGAAACATTTGACAAATGCCTGCCTGGCTAGCTCAGAAGTGAGTGGTATGATTCCTCATGCAGGGCACACCCTCATAACAAGGGGCAATCTCCTGAGGATGTAGGTTTTGCTGTTTTCTGACTATTTAATGCTGAATCTTCCAATGGCCATCCTTGCAAATCCCCCCGTCTTCCACAGGAGCTCATAGCTCAATCATGTGAACTTAAGTTACTGGTAGAAACCAGGGAACAAAATCTTCACACTAATGAGATTATTTGCATGAAATGTTATTTCAATAAGACAGTCTAGGGAAGGAGTTCGTTCACACTTGATTTTCCACATTTGTTATTAGATTTCTTGCCCAAAAGAACAATTTTGGGAAATGACTGCAAAGACACAGTATTGGAACTGATGGTCAGTTCCAACGGAATATAAACTAATTTTTAACATGAAAGAAACTGGGGTGACAGAAACAGATGAAAAATTGGTTGACCAGCAATCTGTTTCTTCATCATGTTCCAGGGGAACTACTTGATAGTACCATTAAAACCTGATAAAGAGTAATTTTTTATGGTAGAAGTGAGACGCATGGGTTCAGATTCTTTCTGAAAATGTGAACTACAATAGAAAATGTGTCTGCACCCGCCTGCTTATGTGTGTATTCTCTTTTTAGGTATGCATAGCCTACTACTTGCCACACAATTTCTTTTGCAGCAGCTCTCAGAGAATACCGAAAAAGTTATTTAAAGCAAATTTGGTAAAGGCAAAAGCAGTACTTTCATACTCATACAGGAAGGCAAACTTCTACAATAAAACAAAAAGCACAAATATTCACTGAGTCTGGAGTTTCATTACGAAGTGAGAAGTCAATTTATGGTTTACGGTTTTGTATCAAAACCAGATGAAACTTGGAAATTTCAGAAGAGTTTGGCCTTGCAGTTTTGGATTGATTCAAACTTTAAATTCAGAATGAAACTGGGAGATGTGAACTTCAGTGGCTGATGCTTCAGAAAATGTTGTGATCTATGTATATATCTGTTGCAATTTATTTTCACAAGATTGCATATTTTCCTAGTAATTACAGACCCCTCTTGCATAAGCAATAATTTTCCATTTGAACTTCTACAGTACAGCCTGTTCCTCTCCTCCTTCAGAGCAGCACTGAACACAGATGCACAGATTTATCACACCTTTTTCCACATTAGCCCTTTAGAAATTCAGTTGATGGACTACTGTAGAGCAAAGAACTCAAACACGCTTTCATATATTCCAACATTTTGAAGTTCAAAAATCTAAAATTTCTTTCCAACAAAAGGCTTTTCTCACATTTCCTGGTAAGATACTTTGTATGGTTTGAATATGAAAGACCATTTCTCAAAAGAATAGAAAAATTCATAGCTCAGAAAAAAAACCACAACATAATACAGGAGATCCCATGATGCTTTATTCATAAGCAATACTTCAGACCGGTTTCCCCCAGTGCAAATTTCCCCTCCTCAGCTTTGTAGGCTCTGGGTCAGCTCTTTGCATGGTTAGTGTTGCCCTGTCCTGGGATTGCTCACTTAGTCAGGGCCTGAATTGCCCTAATCTGTAAAATAAATCTTTCGCAAATCTGCCCAGATATTGTTTTAGAAATACGTAAGTAAAGGGGTAATCAGAAATAAACTTAGCCATTAGTACGTGCACCAGCTGAATGACAGAGCAGCTTGAAGATATCTCATGGCTCTGAGTGAACTTGCAGGACAATTACATGCTCTGGAATTCCCAAGTGTCCTTAAGAATTATTGAACAAAGCTAAAACCTGTGAATAAAAATGCATTAAGCTACAAAACATCTGCTCTCCATAAAATGAACTTTTCTTCAGATCAGGAAGGGAAAGAATTTCAGAATAAATAAGCATGCAGGCATATTTTCAAGGTGTTGTGAATGTGACTTCTTTAAATGAAAAGTGCTGTGGCTAAAACACACATGGCTGAAATACATTTCCCATTATCATTAGTAATTTTCCCACAGTACTTTGGAAATTTACACTGAGATACCTTATCTGACTGTGTCAGAATGTATCACATATGTTTACCTAAACAGTAGCCTGTGCCAAAGACTAAAAGTATAGAACTGACTTCTGTATTTAGATATGACATTTGGTATACTATCAAACAGCAAATTCTGAACCCACCTGAAACTGGT
>Ga0065711_1030027_pt1:17500-34003 | contig 34003 bp, 22 predicted proteins | sample Hoacrofraction12_FD_59098 | JGI IMG/M metagenome (GOLD analysis project Ga0065711, IMG submission 59098) | Hoatzin crop microbial communities from Cojedes, Venezuela - Epithelial fraction 12 v2 (version 2) | ecosystem: Host-associated > Birds > Digestive system > Esophagus > Crop...
GAATCTGCGATCTGCCAGTCCAGATGGGATTAGAAATCACTGTCACGTATGAAACGTCTGGCTCTCAATGAAATTATCTTTGAGGGGTAGGTTTATAAAGACACTTTCAACACACATAGGAGAGGAGTAGAAAAGGGGCTGTATGTAACTGTACAGTTGAGATCAAATTCAATTATAGCTGAGAAAGCTACATTCGCAGCATTTTCAGTGAACTCTTTCCCGCAGCGAGCACCACACTGGCTACTCAGCCCCTTCAACATGAGAGTTTATTGACTTCTGCAGACTGATTACTACTTCGGCCACATTTTTCAAAAGCAGAAGGTGGCACGCAACCGTGCAGATGCCACTGCATGCCCGGCAGATGCGCTTCTAAAATTACCGAGACCACTACACTGACAGGATGACTGTGCACACTGGCAGCACCACGGTGCCCCACTGCAGCACATTCTCCCCTCGTGTGCATGCAGATTGTGATAACCACGTGCACAGCAACAGCTAATCAACAGCGGGATTTTTTCCTCCCCTTAGCATGGATGTTTTGAAAAACTGCTCACTTATGTCTTACAAAGCATTTTTACCTCATTGGCAGAAAGAGAAGTCATTAAATTTAACAGAAACCAGGGCCTCCAAATGAAGATACAATTTTTGAAGCCACAATTTCTATTACTTTTTATTACCTTTACCTATGTTTTATACTGCAAAGGGTCACAGAACAGATGCAGCTGCTAAACTGAGTGGCTTAGTAAATGAAGTCAGCTTCTGCAGAGAAAAGCAGAAGGAAGTTAGAAGACATGAGTGAATTCACTTCAGAAGCCAAATGAAGTTTTGAGTCACTGCTGACTCAGGTAAAAGTCCAATTTAATACAATACCTCTAAAATATAACCTCTTCTAGATAAGGCAACAACAACCAACTAGCCAAATACACTCAGAAGAGAAAGGGGAAATCCTGAATAAGAGTACAAAAATGAATCATTACTCTGATAATGTTTTTGTTATTATTTTTGCAGATGAATCTGAAAGCGCTTAGGACTCAATTAAGTTACCACAGCCGACAAAGACAAAAAGCAAAATCAGGCAGATACTTTCCGCCTAGACACCATGGTGATGGGCACATTAGAAATGAGGTAGATTAGACAGATGAACTAGACAGACACATCTAACTGTCCTCCAGTGCACTCATTTGTTTGACAGCCTGGAAAATGCCAACATTCCTGGGATTAAATGAAAATAGAAAATTGCACTTTCACTGTAAAGTATACACAGAACTTCGCTATGTCAGTTTCTCTTTGTTAAAATGAACCAGGGCCCAACCAAGTCCTCCCAGAGCGACCCAAAGCACAGTAAGATAAATGAAGCAGTAACCAAGACGCAACCAACTGAAAGTCCTTACATTGCTACCCGTTTACTCCAGGATATTAGTGGACTTCTATGACCCGCACACACTTGGATACGTTATTTTTTCCTGAGTTCAACACCACCAAAAACGCTAAATTGCCCATCTTGCATTGCTGTCTTGATATCGTACTTCTTTTCTTCATGACTTCCAGCTACTTTACCTTTATGTGCCGGTCAAACAGTTCTTGTTCTGTGGTTCCATTTCTCCCCACTGTTCTTCAAGAAAGTAAAAGTAAACAAGCATCTTGGATATAAAACATAAAGAACAATACCAATGTGATTCTCCCCAGAGGTTTCTGGTCCAGGTTACAGACGTATTGGCATGGCTTTTGCTTCAGCTCACAGAAAAACACATGTATACACGACACACAGTTAGCACTTGTGCTCACATTCAACAGCTCCATATTTCTTCCTAGTGCCAGGACGTGTGCGCAAGTACAGAGCTAGATTTGGCAGTATGTAATCTGGCAATCTCAGAGCCGGATCCTGCTCCTGCCCACTCCAGCTTTGACAGAAGTGCCGGCTGCAGCCTGGGGAGCTGTGCTACATCCCGGTGGTGTCGAGGAGAACAGAATCCAGCTCCTTGTGACAGTTTTCTCCACACAACATCACAATCCGCCAAACACACTTGTAATCTACTGCAGCTGGTGTTTCTATAATTGATAGAGATATAAAAGCCCTTTTTGCTAAAGTTGTACTTTTGTATTTTTTTTTTTCTTAGGGGAGTTGTGAGAAAGCAGCTACAAAAAGCAAGTTTTAAATCTCAGATAATGTAGCTCCCTTTAGAATCCCAAGCTTAAAGCAAGTAGTTACGAGTTTTAGTGATGCAAAAAAACGGGGCTAAAACCAAACATTTATTTTACTTGACGTAGCAAAACAGTGGATTAAAAAGTTAAATCAATGCGCCGTCTGAATGGTTCCTGCTGTAGCTGCAATTTCAAATGAAATAAGAATGTTATTAGAACTTGCGCATATTAGGCACATTTGGAAATGTCTCCTTGTAACTGTTCTTTAAGTGTTCTGTCTATGAGCACTAACAGGTCACTGCACAGGAAATGCAAAAATATGTTACATTTTAATCAGGGCATATAAAACACTGTCTAGAATGTTACATTGCCCTTGGGAATCTGCAGTAAGTAGAGGAACTTTTACAAAGTCCAGGTCACTCTCCCCATTACATCACTGTAAAAAAAGAAATTATTAGGTTAAATTATATAGATGTCATGTATTAGAACTTTCCCAGTTGTAGGATGATGGCTAAGAGATGCTTTATTCATTGGAGAAACTCATAATCACTCCCTTGTTCCCCTTGTACATACTTTGTATATTGAAAATAGTGCATTTTAACTGAATCAAAATGTTTCCAAACAATTATAATGAAAGATGACAAATACAAAAATGAGACTGTTCGTATACTCACTCTAACAACAGATTTCAGCACTTTAACCTAACACAGACACACAAATTGAAAACCTGCCTGGCTATACCTCATAGGTGATAAAAAATGAAAGAAGGGATTTTAGCAAAGATGTCTGGGAATGATTAAGGTAAAATGTCCCTAATCCAAACAAGTGGAAACCCAGATGCTGATGGCATCATAACGTCCCTCCATCCCCCTGCAAATATTTCTCCAAATGATTTACCTGTGTTTCACCCAAATCACAAGTTCATAAAATCTCTAATAAGTTCACAGAAACAGCAAAAGAGTAGTGCAAGGTGACTGTTTTCTAGATTAACATTTTCAGGATTTTAGTTATTTAATGTGCAAATTCAGGAGGTGACACAAAACTGCACAATGTCCTGAAGGCAACCTGCTCTGCACTCGCTGATCCTTGTTCCAGTTTTGTCACTGACTTCCAGATAGAAAGATTCAATTTCTAGGAAAAATCTGCCATGGGGCAGTAAATGAAACAAAATAAAACCCCCTGCCCCAAGTAAAACCAAAGTCGCAAGGGCCCAGCGCCTGCTGAAGTCAATGGCCGTTACTCACACAGCGACACAGGGATCAGCCCTCTGCAATTTGCATGTTGCAGCACAAGCAGAGATCTCAGAGTAACAGGCCCTTTTTATCTAAACAGCTATCTGTGGTTGAAACTCCTGGCATTATTCTTTGCATTTTCTCCGAGCTGCTTGCTTTTGTACAACAGCTTCTTAACTGTCAGTAATTTCCACGCTCTGCTCTGGCCTACCTGCGGCACCCCAGCCTGCTGGCCAGGCAGCTCCCGCCGCTCGACACACTGACACCTCGCAACTGCCCAATATATATTGTAATTATACATTCTATATGGCTTCCACGCACCTTTTGGTGTGCTGCCTGAACGCTTCCAACACATCTGTTTAATTCTCGCCAGCCAAGGTGCGGCCCTGAGCCTTGCTGCCCGCATGCCCTCAGACTCTGGGTGGGGAATTGGGACTTCCCTTCTTTCCACAGCGCTTCGCACCGGCTGCACCACTGCTCCCGAGTTACCTGTGCCATGCCTCGCAGACGGGACGTTGTCAACACCCTTTAACAGACTGGGCGGCACTGCTCTGGTAAATTTTAAGCAAATTTTTCTACTTTTTTCCCCAGAGCAGAAGGTCCCCTGGGGCTGAGTGCCCACCTCAGCGGTGCCAGGCTGGGACCCGCTGCAGCCTGGCGGCTCCTCGGGTTCAGCTCCCACACGAGCCCACCGATGGCTCCTTTCTTCCCAGCTGAGGCAGATTAATTTCCTGCACACATCCACGCCCTGCCGGCGATGAAGCCAGGGCCCAGCCAGGCTTTTGAAAAAGCAAGCTGAGAAAAGCTAGGAACCACACACGTGGAACCACACTTCCTTCCACCCAGGTCTTAATCTAGACAGAAACTGTTGGATGCATTCACTGCAAGAGCTAATGCTGAACATCACACTCGACATTGACCGGGGAACAGAGTCAAGTGTACATTTATATACATTTTTACCACTGTTTTCTACAGACCTTTGGTAATTTCATGCTCTCTGCCCCTGTCCTTACCCCTTCTTGCCCATGTTCTGCTTCCTAAATTTCCCTGCTTTGCATCTCAGGGCCTGGGCTCCAGCTCAATGCACAACACAGGCCATTTCCCCATTCTCCTTTGACTGCTCAGACCCATCACTGCCCCTGCAGCACAGAAAGCAATTGTCCTACTTATCCCCAGCTAAAACGTATTTTAAGGGAATGTAATTGAAAAAGAGAAGCCGAGAACAGAGCATGCATGGTGGAGATGGCACGTCAGAGAATGCTGTGTCACCTTCTAAAAATTCTTTGGCAACAGCAACTTTTAGACTTTATAAGTCAGATAAATTTGGGTGGATTTTCTCAGGGAAAGCAGAAGATCTCTCTGAAAAAATGTTCACGTCACTGCCAGAAAGCACAGCGGTCCCACAGCTTTGAAACAAACCCTGATGTACGTCTTCTAATTTTTTGCCAAATAACATCCTACCCTAAATTACAGGAAGAACATTTTAAGAAAGGAAACACAGATTTTGATAACGGAAATGGTTGCTCTGAGCAGCTCAAAACTGGAAATATTAGAACCAGTGGAAATCAAACCTCTCAACAGAAAATCCCAAACAATCTGGACTATAAGAACTGTTATGCCCATAATATAGATGTTATTGTTGCCGTGCCTAGGGCTATGCAGTGCTCCAGCCTCCATACAACATCGCTCTCAAGGCCTTCGCTGGTTTTCTGTTCTTTTCAAGATCTTCCCTGGTTTTTCCCTCCTTTTCGTTATCCCATAGCTGAGCTTTTACCACATTAAAAGGCTGCCAGGCAGGTGAAGGTGCTGAGCCCTGGGCAGCAATGTTGGCTGTTTGTTCTGCCCCATCCAAAGCATGTTGCCTCTCCAGTTCAAACAATCCATCCGGCTAGAGGGATCATCAGACAAAAACCAACAAAACAGACATAGAATTCTGAATGCAGAAAAGGTTGATGACATGCTTCGTGTTATTTGAGCTTTTTTTTCTCAGGTACAAGTAAAACAATAACTGTCCAAGGATACAAAACTCTGGTCTGAGTCCCTGATTCAGTCAGAAGGACCCCAGCTGTAAATTTCAGCACAGACTTAAAAATTGATAGAAGCTACTTTTTAATCATCAAGTATTCAGCTGCTCATTATGCTTTAATGATGCACCCTTAAATTTTGGTCTAGCTTTAAAAATACAATTTCCTCAAATTCAATACAAAATCCAGTGTTGTGAAATGGGGTCCCGTAATTTTGTTCAAGTGCTTCTTCAGTTATAAGGTATACTTGAAATACAAAATTGAAGGAGTTTACTGTCAGGTGACGTTTTGTTAGCTTTTGACAAGAGAAAATATTTAATACCCTCATTTTTTTCCTGCTCTGAATATTAGTTTAATTGTCACAAATAATTAAACGCTTATGAGTAAAAGACATCTTCAGACATTTTAACAATACATATTAAGAGATGCTTTAAGGGAAATCTGCACAGATCGGCTTTTATTTGTTATGCTAAACGATGATGCATCCTGATTGCATTTGTTCTTATTTGTGTGTGCAACAGGAGACATACTGTGAATGATCTGTAAGGAATAAAATGACAGTATTTGACAGGCTAGGAAATGTCTGGGCAAGGATACAGGATAAGGAACCCTAAAAGGGCATTGTTTATGGAGGAGCAATGGGATAGAGACACTCCCTTCAATCTAAGGCAATGAAAGGCGCCAACAACTAAATTACAGTTAATAACAGTAAGAAATAAATTACGTACACAAGGCTCAAGCTTAAGGACTTTGGACCACTAAAACTATATATTATTATATCAATTATCAAAGAGAGACAAATTCCCATCCTGGGACTTTGCATACGAACTCTAATAACCTACTATTCAGAAATGGAGGCAAGCATTAATTTCCACACGAAAAGGAGCCATTGGAGAACTTCCCAAGACCCCGGCTCCAGAGAAGAAAACCCTACCTGGAGATTCAGCACCAAAGGATCTGGCCTCTGTCCGATAGGGTAGCAGGTGGTCTTCCAGGTATGGCAGATTAGCCCTATATTACCTAAGATTTATTCTGAGTTCCTGTCAATATAATGGCTGAAATGACCATTCATGAAATATAATATGGTGTGAAAATAAACATAAACAATCCTTAATGAATCCATAGGTTATTACTTGCATCATATTTCTTCTATAGGCAATATATACATCTCCACTTCAGAAAAACAACACTGCCCTTGATCAAGGCTTAACAATCCCAGTTTACACAAGGAGGGAACTAAGGAAGAGCCATGGGAACTGCCTGGTGCTAAAAGCTTTTGAAAATTCAGGTCTCTTTAGATGCCCATGTAAGGATTTAGACACTTAACATTAGAAGCTGATTTACAAAAATCAGAGCCTCAAAGTCTATTACCAGAGATTACCAACCACCTCTGGCTGGCTGGGTGAAGGAAAAATGTGTATGTCCTGTTTAGCTGCAATTAGACCAGGTTTTTCATATTTCTCAGGGCAATGCACTACATACTCTCAGAAGCTCAAAGCTAGATCCCAGGTCTGACAAAGAAATGTAGAACAGTATATGGGAGGAAAACTAACCATAACCAAATTCTCTGGTCCTGAAACTTATCACCAACCAAAAATGCATCTGAGGATAATTTAGGGAAGGTACAAGACTTAAATTATATAAACTGTTGCACAGTAAAGCTCCTTTCCTTGTTAATAGAGCTCTGCTTTTGCTAACTGAGTCCTCCCACTTTTGGAAGCTCCTGGACATGAGCAAAGTGCTGTCTCCTCTGTCACAGGGAGCTGGACGGATGGGATGAAGCTGCCTTTCCAGCTCCCCTCCAGGGCTGATCTCCCTGTACCCCCCTGGGCTGCTCCTCCTCTCACCCCAGCAGCAGGCGTGTGGATGCCTCCAGCCCACTTTTCCTCCTGTAAGCACGCTGACGATAAGAAATGTGATCTAGCACCTGGAGCAGGGAATTAGGAGCAAGTGCTGTTTGACCTTGAGCAAATCAGCTAATACCTCCTGGCTTCAATTTGCCTTTCTGTAAAATGGGGAAAAAATATTCTACTTCACTGGGGTTATTCTGAGGAGTACATAGCATTAGTAAGAAATCCTTGGAAGAAAGGTGCCAAGTGTAAAAAAATATTACTCCACTTCCTAACAAAGCACACTTATATGAGCACGAACCGTGCAGCTAATCAAAAGCACTAGAAAGCTTTTAATTTTTTTAGCATTTAATGCTACAGATGATCCATACAACTACTTAGCTTCTTTCTCCTTTCACATGTCAATTTAATGCTACTTGTACTGTGCTTCTAAATGTTATAACATGGCTGAAATATACATAAAAAAAATTTTGGTAGACCAATATACCAGCTAGCATAAGGTTATGCTTCTCCGATACAAAACTGTACATCATGAAAAGATCCAGCTCTTTTCTGTGAAGTCCTCTCACGCTGCGGGAAGTAAATGAGTTCTTCCTATGGGTACAAAGAAAATTGCAGGCCTTATGAATCGCGGTGGTGATTCCCAGCGTAATTCACACAAAATTATTTATATATGGAAAATTCAGAGTAAAATCTTTCTACCAAAAAAATTGCTTCTGTCCAAGCAGAGGGTAAGTGACAGAAATAGGCTCGCTGTCTGCACATACCAAACTGCACCAATGTCTGGATTTTCATTACAATCTCCTCTAAGCAGAGTTTCACTAGAAAAAAATCTCTGCTATCAAGGCATGTCAGAGAATTTAATTATTTTCATTAAAAACAAGAACTGTTTGCTGCTCCTTTTTCAATAGAAATTCTGCCCTGATTCCACATAAACAGACCAAATATCACTTCAGCAAAGTTTCTCTGGGAATATGTAACAGCATTTTTTAAGTTATGAAAGCAATATTGAATGAGATTTACTACAATTTAAGATAAGTGGGTCTTAATTTTATATGAACACAGAGACTTAAAAAGCAACCAGAAAGAGTTCTGATTATATTGTGTTGGAATATTAGGCCTCGTGCAAAATTGCCCCTTTTCTCTTTTACATGCATAAAAACAAGCACAACAGGCTTTTCAATTAAATGAGTCTTTTGAGAGAGATGCAGGAAGAGCCAGAAAGCTCCTTAAAACTTTATTGCTCTTTATCTTTGTCAGGTAGGGATGTATATTAAAAACGACCTGTTCTTTCCAGTGCACAGTCTTTCTTGCAAGTTTTTTTATTCCTGTTTGGTTTGACCTATCAGTTTTAAAGGTTTCCCAAAATGGGAATGGAAGGGTTCATCTGGATTAGTTTTCCCCATATACTCACTAGTTTTGTTTTTCTATAGCCTTCTAGAGCTAAGAACGCTTCCCATAGTCTCTTTAGCATCGTGAGTAACTTTAATGAGCTTCAGTATCATTAGACGATTGCAGTTTACAGAACACAGGGAGAAAAGACACAGAAAGGAATAAGATACAGCTATAATAGATACAAGCCATGGAGATGAAAGAAAGAAGTCAGCATCTCATTTGCATTAATACAATAAAAATACAGCATTAATGTTGCTAGTTGTAAATTTTTTTTCAATAAAGTTGAGCCTGATTATATCTGAAAAAAGGCAGGCTCTGCATTCCTTGTCGGTCTTGCAGATCTTTAGACTTTAAAGAACAGTTACTGGCTATTAACTTTCTAGATTTAATTGCCACTAAAAACAATCTCCACAAAACTTCAATTGAAAGCCACTCCTCAAGAACCGATCGTCTGATCTCTCAAAACTGCTTTGTTTATAGCAATACAAATTCAGAGCTACTATTCATGTAACTCCACTCCATCATTATGTTACGTATTTTGTTTACTGGTATTATGTGTGTGTACGTATATAATTACATATGCAGACACATACACCAGTTCATCATGAGAATCAGCAAAAGCAATATTGCCAACCTTGTTTATTCAAAAATCACAACGTACAACCTCAAAAATGATGAGACTAGCTGAAAATTATGAGATGTTAAAAACAATCACTTTGAGAATCATGGCATTTTTCTTCTGGCATAAGAACTTTTAGGCTGCATGTTTTCAGGCTCCTTAGTTCTCCATAGCAAGTAGTTCAAAATAAAATTTCCTTTTAAAATGCATATTGGGCACTTGTATAATCACCAGCCTCCAGCAGCTGGGGGGTTAAAGAAAATAAACACTAACAAAGGACTTTCAGTGGACACAACTCCTAACATCACAGGAGTTTTAATGTTTGGGCAAATATTGGTGAAATAATCAAAAACTGCTCTAAACAACTGAGCTTTGCAGTTTCTGTCAATAAGAATGGTGCATCCCTCTCCCAGGCAGAGACGCTTGTATCTCCTTTTCGCAGGTATGTATGTGTGCATACCTGAAGAGGATCTGTTTCCAATACATTTAGGACTGTTTGTCCTATTTAACTGTGGAATTTTACCAATACTCGGGACTATCAGGCGCTGCACATTATAAACTATGTATTTTTCACAATGAAATCCTGTCATTTTGAAGCTATTGTTGTGACTTTCTTTTTCCTAGGGCAAAGAGGGAAAACATTTCTTTTAGGGAAACAAAGATTCTCTTCATTTTTCTAACCGAAACACTTAATGCAACACTTAGATCATAAGACCAGTTTTTCCACTTCTTTTTGCCTGAAAAACCTCACAAGGCAACGGATGAAAAGCCAGCAACAGTTAAAGAGGGATGTGTAAATCTAATGGGAAATAGCGTGCTTCTATGATGCGTTTTTCCTTGAAACCTTAAAAAATACATGGTTCACTGTCAAGGTATTTCTGAGTTGCAGAAGCCGTTATTATAACGTGGTAAAAATGACTTGGTGCCAAGATCCAACAGCCTCAAGTGAGAGGTCACCTTAATGAGAAAGAACTGATTTTAGTCCCTAAAACTACAAGGAACTTTCAGGCTTCCAATCTGCAAAACCGTCTTCATGAATTCACTTGAGAGCTGCTGCTCGTGTGTACAACGTTAACACTGCACGTTAAAAAAGGACTCTTTAAAAGACCCTATCATCTGCTGGTACCAAGAAACAGTGTTTGATAATTAACACAGAGAATGGAAACGTGTTTGAGAAGTGAAGTTAGCCGAACAAGAAAAATGTCTCAGTCACACAGACTTTAGAAAAGAATAGCATGCAACCCTTAGTAACACAAGTCACAAGCAGAACTCTCCCCAGATTAAAGCTTCATGGTAGAATCTGGTCCCTCTTCAGAGGCAAAACATTCCTAAAGAAACACATACATTTAATTTTGTAGCTAAACAGCCCAGTCTCACATAGACAGTCTTTATATGGGCCAGTTACCCATTGAAGCAAAGTGCTGAGTAAGAGCTGCAGAACTGGACCCACTCCCATGCAAATTATTGTAATTAAAAAGGTAATGAAAAATCACTGCTCTTGCATGAATGAAATGTAAGAATTCAGCTGAGAGTGTAATGTGTTTCCAGTCGACTCCTGTATCAGATTCGGAGACAGATGAAAATGTCTCTCTGCTTGCATGAGCACGCTTTAGAGGTAAAACTTCACAAATATTTTCATTTTGCAGAGAATAGGGAGAAACAAAGGCTTATTTTAGCAGTAAAGTCAGTAGGATCCCCCTTCTTTAAGGCATAATATGGTACACACATGTCTCAACCCGAGAGGCATTAAATAGAATTTGAATCATTTTACTTTGCATTTGCTAATAATACGTCATCCAGTAGAAGAACCAGGCCTTACTCTCCCCGCCACTAGCTGACATGATATTTTTTTTACATTTGAGCTCTTAAGATCTGCACAATAGCTTAACACAATAAGTGTTTAGCCTCTGGTTCCAACTGTAATTGATAGAGTACAGTTCCATTCCCTCTGCTGCTGCTAAGTTGGGAATTGCAGCCACAGCAACTGACAGCTTTTTTTTTTTTTTTTCTGTGAGTCTGGAGTAGCTCTCTGGGAGTGATGTCCTCATCGGGATGGAAAGCAAAATGATGGGAAAAAGGCTCACCCTGGCCCTGTGCAACGGAGGAACTCCAGGGACCTCTTCTAGGGGAAACAGTCACTTGAGGTGGGTGCTACTAATGAGAGCAAAAATCAGGAGGAGAAAGCTCCAGGAGGAAACACCGAAATCCTGCCATTTTGAAGAAAATAGGCTTTTCGATTAGAAAGCACAGAAGAGGGAGAGCATTTTTGCAAAAGAATTTCTGACAACGAACATGTTTTTAAAAGTGCTATAAAATTGTGTCATTTACTGATGGAAACATCTTTTATTTCACAGTCACAGGGGCTGAACTCTTGGTGAGTCCCACTCTTTACCTAGTGATAATACGCTGTGCTTTGATATGTGAGAGTAAAATTGAGATAAGGAAACAGTAACTAAAATGAACATGATTTCAAATTGTCCCATTCCAGTCTGAGTTTTGATATAGGAAAAAATTACATAGCAGCTTTGGGCTTAGTAGCCGACTCCAGAATTTAACACAGATGGCAACTAATTTTGCTGCCTCTTTAGTTGCAAAAGTACCTATTTTTGAATATATTTAATTACCCAGGATTTAAAGGCTCCTCTTGTTTATGAAGACCTTGGTTTTCTGGTCATCTGTCAGCATCGTGATGTGCACAGTAGCTGAAAGGTTCTGAGGCATGAGCTATTTAGGTGGGTTTGATGTGCACTTGCTTTTCTGGAGGGTGTTTAAACAAAGCAGTGCTGCCATTTCTACAGTTTCATTCAGTACTGCTTGCTTGGAACCTGCTTCTATTGCCCCTGTAATAAAGGCTACAAATAACACTCAAAAAGCCACAACGCTCTGGGTTATTAATTCATGTATATATCACTTCCTTTCATCACAGAAATATACATATCAGACCTAGCTGGTCATTTACTCTGCTCTCCGCAGAAGCAGAATTTCACTTTCTAAATATGTTTCTGTTTTAAATAACCTTTTACTACTAAGGTGCAAACTGCAGCTTTAAAGTACTGACTGCTAACCATCTTCCGTTTGCTGCTGTATGAAGACTCTTCTAAAAACAAAACTGTGTTATTCTACAGCTCCAACAAACAAAATAAATGCAACTGATATCTGTTTCTGCTGTACTTTTCCAGAGCTTTGGTGCTTAGATAGGCTATTGGAGCTTGGAGAGAAAGAAAAGAAGAAATACAAAATTGCAGCTGGAAAAGGCGTTAAGTTCAGATTCCTCTTCACAGGCTTTAAAAAAGCAAACTAGCAATTCATGATCACAAAATAAAATATGCACATTTAAACAAGCTGCAGGGGAAAGGAGGGTTTAATCCAGTGAAATTGTGTTTGAAAGCTATTTCATACCCCTAGGAATAAAATCTGAATAGCAATTCTGCTCTGCTCCCACCCTTTTTCCACCCTTCTGTTAATATATTACCATTTGTTACGGAATCGTTACAAGACTTCTACCCCAGAGGTGGCTGCATTTCATTGAAGGACGAAGTACTTTCAGGGCCTGAGTCTCTTCTTACTCGCAGGAGCAGACACTACTCATTGCAACTGCACTGATGCTGCTAGTAAAGCTATTCTTGATTTGCACCTGAGCAAGAGACGGATTAGGCCCATGTTTGTAAAGCCCTTTGTGATTCATTTGGGTGAAAGCTACAACACAAATGGGCTGTTTATTGTAAACAGAAGTATGATACTAAAGCAAGCACTGATACAAAGAGCTGTAACTCGTTCAAGAATTATCGAAATGGAAATGACGATCTCAAAAAGGAATGACGATTCAGGAAAGATTCAGCCCTGGGAAGATCAAAATGCATTTGACGTAGTTTCGGTGTTGATGTGAAATAAAGTGTCCTTAAAAGTGTAATTTCAGATCAAAAATCCCCGTCATCAAGCATAAATAGTGTCCCATGTATTCAGTTACACTACCTTGTTTCATTACAATGGTCTGTAATATATTTCTTAGGAATACAAGGCTTAAAATTAATAATAGAAAAGGACAAAATTGCCATGTATATTTCTCTAGATAGATTTTCATCTAGCAGCAGGACTTCACTTCTGATTCACTCGCTGGTTCTCTCTAACCTTTACATTATTCATTAATCAAACTAGAAACCTGCTTTCAAAGTCGGTGCATGGTAGTAATTATTTACAGTTGTGCATAGTATTTAATTTTAAGAAATGACAAAAGCAGGCATGTCCAGAATCATAAGGCTTATCATTTTTCTTCCGTTGGATGTGAACTATCTAAAGAAGCTAAAAGTTGCAAACTTCTCTTCAATATCTCTGCTGCCATCAAGACAAAATGCAGTGCAACTGATACCTTTGAACTTGCAGAACTAAGAACAAATAAAAGTGAAAATTAAGTAATATATAACGTATTAACTCCTTAAAAAAAAAAAAAAAAGGAATAAGGAGCTTTGCCATCAGCCTTGATGAGAGATTCATTTCTTATTGCACAGTCTGTCTCCTGTCACTTTGAGGTATTTATCACCATACAAAACTGAACCTCAGTACTATCCCTGAAAATGAAAGTCAGTTTTAAGAACTACACACAACAGGAACGTCTGCTCTTTGAAACCCCCTCTGCTCCCCCCAAACACACAAATACAACTTCAAAGCAGGAGAACTATGGCAAATGTATAAACCTACTTCATACCAGTTATGCTGGATGAAACTGAACTGCATTTGCAGTATTTTGCTCACCTGAAACAACACTGATCTGAGGACAAATATAATCAAAGAAATGCACCACCGAAGAGCAAGGCACATTTTATAATGATAATAAGGAAGGAGAGATGTAATTGCGGTCACTCAAATTTCACTCTCATCATTAAGAGTCTCAAAAATACTGTAGCATTCTGGATAAAAACATATCTTACTGTATTCTCAGCAGGGAAATCCCGGGAAACAACAGCATGGGCTGTGCTCGCAAAAAAATTTACTTACTCTGTAGCCCATGTTTCTAAAAAAGAACTGGGGTGCCCCTTCTACAAAAAAGATAGTACACACACTCCAAGTGAAAATTCTGCTTTGAAAACAAAATAAAATGAAGCCTCTTACTTCTGACAGAGAGAAAAAAGAGCAATTCTAGCACTGTCACTGTGATGATCAGCATCCATGAAAAAATAGCTATTTATCCTGCAAGTTGAAAATGTTAATGCCTTATTCAGATATAACCTCTTTGTGAATAAAACAATAATAGCAACTCATCAGAGAGTTCTTCTGAATACACACATACATGCATTTCTAGCTTAACTATTATTTATGGTTAAAGGGGATCCTGACTTGCCAGGAATCGCACTAGCAACCTGCCTAGGTACATTCATTGGTCACATCCCAAAAGACTCTGCCTGCATCCCATTGTCCTACTTCTCTACAAATATGACAAAATATGTAAGTTTATAAAAGTTATGCATGCCCCAGTCTCTTTGAAATAACATTTACCTTTGAATGAATCCCAAGCACTACTTTTCAAAGTTTATTCAAGTATGCCACTGAACTTGCCCATACATATTGTCCCACATACAATGTGCTACACCTAGAAAATATCCAGAAGGGGGAGGAAAAATTAGTAAACCATTTTAAAACTAAAACCATAAAATATTAGTTTTCTTTAGAGAACTAATCTGACAAAGGACACAAAGAAAAAAAGAAGGGGAAAAACCCGCCTACATTAAAAGCCAAACAAGATAATAATTGTGCATGTCTGGCTAAGAGAATCTAGAGGGCAAGCCTTACGTCATTGGCACTTGGGTTACCATGGTGAGTGATTTATTGATATATATCAAGAATGAATAGATCAAAGGCAGCAAGATGACAGGTGATCAATCAAATGTCAAATCAAAGCTGGCAATCAACTGGAAAGCTGATTTTTCAGTGGGTGGGTCTGGCAGAAGAAAAATGAACTTCCATATTGCGCTTCCCAGAAACAAAACCCCACCACACGATTAAAAAAAAATAAAAAGCAATTAAGCAGCCTGAAAGAAAACTCTTTGAAAAGATTTACTACACAGGCCCACTCATCTGTTTCTTTTTCTTGGCCCCCAAAAGAAAAAGAACACCCTACAAAAGGCAAAACAAAACACTTCCAAAGTTGCAAACTATTTTCTTCTTTTTTTATAAAAAAAAATAAAATTGTAAAACCACTTGGCATGTGCATATATATAAACTCGGCTACAAGACAAAAGAAGGATTTGATCTGAAAATGCGGATTGTCTTCTAACAGTCAGAACGCTTCATTTTATTTCCTGTTGCAATTTTCACCGCTGATGATCAAAGGCTGAACTTCCCACCGGGTTCAGCAGCAGAGACAGTCCCTGTGCTATCCAGGCGCACACACACACACAGACACCCGGCCAGCGCTGCCACCAGATACACGGCGAAATAAAAGATTTAAACGCACCGACCCACTTCGCGAAACGCACGTTTTAAAAACAAAAAGCACGGGGGAAAAAACAACAAAACACCCGGAAGGGGGGGGGAAATAAAAAAGAAAGAAAGAAAGAAAGAAAGAAAGAAAGAAAGAAAGAAAGAAAGAAAGAAAGAAAGAAAGAAAGAAAGAAAGAAAGAAAGAAGGGGGGGCGGGAACCAGAGCGATTAAAGCGGGAAGCAAATGTGAGGCTGCTTTCGGTTCGGTGAGGGAAAGGGGCCGGGGGAGCCGGGCGGGAGAAAGTTGGGGGGAAAAGTTTAGCCGGGGCAGGGTGGGCGCGGGCGCGGCGGGGCCAGCCCGTCTCAGAGCCCCGCGCCCGGCAGCGAGGGGCGAGCCCGGCTCCGGGAGTTACGGAGGGAAAGGGAGGGAGGGGAGGGGGGAGGGGGATAAATAAATAAAGATCCAGCCCGGAAAAAGCAAGGGTGACCCTAAATAATAATAAAGATGGGGGGTAGGATTGGAAGGAGTGGAGAGACAGAGGCTGTGTCCGTGGATGGCTTCTCCTTACCTGCAGCCCGTTTGGGTGCTTGCTGTTTCCTCCTTGGCATCGCTCTACTTTCTCCAACCTCACTCCTGTCCCCAGATCCGAGAGCTCCTGAGCCGCCTTCCTCTGCCTCTGCCCCTGCGCTGCCTGCCCGGCACCCCCTTACGCCTCCCCTGCCCCCCTCCGCTCCCCTGCGCTGAGGGGAACCTGCCCGGGGTTTATTTTATTTGAGAGATTTAGGTTTCTTTCTTTCTCTCTCGCTTTTCTTTTTTTTTTTTTTTG
>Ga0065711_1030028_pt1 | contig 34000 bp, 23 predicted proteins | sample Hoacrofraction12_FD_59098 | JGI IMG/M metagenome (GOLD analysis project Ga0065711, IMG submission 59098) | Hoatzin crop microbial communities from Cojedes, Venezuela - Epithelial fraction 12 v2 (version 2) | ecosystem: Host-associated > Birds > Digestive system > Esophagus > Crop | place...
TCTCCTACCCTCCCCTCCCCTCCCCTCCCCTCCAGCCTCCACAGCCCTGCTCCTTCTCTCCCACCCTTACTCTGTGTGCCACTCCAAGACACTCTGGACCCCTGGGTTTTTCTGATGAAAAGTATGGCAGAGGGTCTGTATCCATGGAAAGTTTTGCTTCCCATAGAGAGAGATAGAAAACATTCTTCTGACACTCATCTTTCCTCCCACGAGATCTGTCTTCCTGCTCCTTTCACCTGGCTTCCCAAACATGGCAACATCTTCACTTGCATGAACCTTTGAGCCCTCTGGCTCTTCAGAAGGCTGGAAAGAAAATATGGCCAGTTTGCCCAGCTCTGGTAACAGCAGCAATGGGATCTTGCAATTCTACACTTCCTTTCACTTTAAAAGGCCCCAAATTTCCTGCATGGTACACAAGAAATTCCCTCTGCCTCTGTGAAGCTTGTGCTGCTGTCAGGCAAACAGCCAGTTCAAACAGCCCAGAGGGGAGATCTGATCCGGAGAGAGATACCAAAAAACCTCTCCAGTGAAATGCCGCCGGAACTTTCCTACTGCAGCTGGCAAAAAGCTGTGCTTCCTATGGAGCATGGGACTCTGGCTCCCGTGCCTGGGACAGTCACTGTCACCCGCTCAGAGTCCTGCCTACTCGGCACCCCCATGTCCAGTGCGCTTGCCAAACCAGATCCCCGATGCGCAGAAACAAGCTAGAAAGTGGGGGATAGTTTGAAATCCACCAGCCATGAGGAATGCGAAACCTCTCCGCAGGCAGGGCAGCTCAGCTCCTCCTCATGGTGCTGCAGAGAGGAGGTTGAACAGCCAGCAGAAAAAAACCACAGTAATTTTTTAAATGTTAAAGGGAAAAAAAAAAAAAAGGTCCTTAACAGCATGTTACATGTGTGGACTGAGACCCACAGCTGACTGGAATCAGGGTTAAAATAGACATCTGCACTAATAAGCTCCGAGCAGCCTTTGGTGAATGAGTCCCAAGGTGAATTATGAAATCTAACACGCATTCTCTCCCTAACAAGTGTGGTTTCTATTGAGGGTTATTTACCTTGATCTTCATACCTGCTGTACATAGGATACTACTCTCTGGTTTCACAGCCAAACAGATCTGGGCCCTACGGTGAGATGGCCAAGAAGCTGACAGAAGCGCCGTTACAGAGGATGCAGCTCCACACACCTTCTCAGCAACAGCACCAGCCAAAGGAACTTCTGGGTGTGGACCCTTGCCCAGCTAAGTTGTGATGCCACTCAGAGAATGTGGCTTTCAAATAACCCCTTGAAACCCTTCATTCATACAACACCTACCTGTCTGTCCACACGTATGTTTGGCCATTTGTATTAGGTGGTGAGGATCTGATCGTTTATGTCCAACCAGGGCCTGCCTGCATTACCCATCCCTAAAAACCTGATCTGGCTGAGGCATGGTAACGGGGCTGTGTTTCTGTCAAATGAGCCAGAGCACCGTCTGGCACTCATGGTGGCTTTCAGCCTCATGCAGGAGGATGGGCAGCACCTGATCCAGAAAGAAACCAGAGCAGCACAGGCATGAAGCCTGGTTTTACAAGAATTATTGTCTCAAAAAATTCACAAAAAATTTTGAACTGACAAGTTTATACTGATGTGCCCTGTGTATGGTACGGTCAGGGTGTGCTTGGCCTGATGTCAGGAACCCAACAGTCAGGTTCACCACATCATCAAGCTACAATCTGAAACGGCTGGGAAGAGTCTATCCAGAGGTCGGTGCTGTCCCAGCACCCAAAGCTGGGCCCATGGGCAGAGGAGAGTGGGAAGAGTCTTAGCAGGCTGTTGGATTTTCTTTTTCCCACTTAGGCTATTTTCCCCTGCTGTTTTCAGATGTAACTACAGCTAATCATCCAGGCACTTTTTTCCTGTTTCTTTTTTTTCTTTTTTTTTTGTCCCTCCCTTTAAAAAATACTTTCTAAAAGCAAATCAGTGTGACAGCCAGTCTGAAACGTGGTTGTCCCCAACCTCCTCTTGCTCACACATGCTCACCCTTGCGCTCTTACTTCTCTGCCCTCCCAGGTTTTTAGGAGATAATTCATTGCCAGAGAGGTTAAAATAGAAATGAAGAGAGATTTTCCTTGGAGAGAAGAATATTTCCGAGTTACATTCTTTCTCCTCCATGGTCAAAAACGACCATCTTGGATGAATTGCTCCCAATCCAACAGAGAGCACTTGCAGGCTTCAAGCAAAGTCTTGTCATTACTGTAGACCAGGGGTCAGGAACGGTTCAGCTCCACTGTTGACATCCAGCACAAGCTGGTGGAAATAATGTGATCACCTGGAAATACGAAGGTATGACAGGAAAGAAAACTGAACACTGGGAGGAGCACCCTCAGGATCTGCTGGGGAAGATCTATTTTGGTCACAGATAGAGCAGTCAAGGCAGGATACTCACTGCCTCCTCTGGAAGCAGGTAGCTACAGTTTGTCAGAGCCTTCCTCTTTTTTGTTCTGGATTTCAGTGTGGTTTTTTAATCAGTTGTCTGAACTCATTAACAGCTTTAAATGTGTCATTACTGGCATCAAGAAACTTGCACTGGTGTCACCAGGGTCCCTTTCCGTGCCCTCATGATGCAGTTGGTTTGATTTTATTAATGAGGTTGTGCGAAATCTCTGAATTACTACCGAATTTGGAAGAAGCACTTAAGCACCTGTTTCTCTTCTCTGTGCCTCATCCTCGAGTGAAGCTCTCCACGCACATGGTCGCCGGATCCTCAGCCAACACATGTGAACCCACCTCCCCAAAACACACACAGGAGGTATGTAACAACCACGCTAGAAGAGGACTTTTCTGTTGATATTACCCTTAAGGATTGCCCTGTCTGCACTCACATCAGTGGAGCGTTAACACCTGAACACTCAGGCAAGATCTAGTTGTTTAAATACACGACCACAGATGTCTTACAGCTACAGGTATATAAATACAGCTACATAACCACCCTTTCGCCTGGCGTCCTTTCAGGCTTGAACAGGCTTGTTCTGCTATCTAGGGAGAGCACAGCAATGCTATTGCTCCCTGGGTACCAGTGGGGCTTGGCCTCAGCATCCCAGCCATGCCCTAAAGGGGAACAGAGTGCTGGCTCTGGATACCCTCCAGCAGCAGCCTGGCAAGGGCGCAGCGGCCCCCAGGGACAGGGCTTGCACCCTCTGCTCAAAACCACGGGGAGAGGCAGGTGTTTTGCCCAAGGTTTCACAGAAATTAACTGAATTGGCAGCAGCCCTGGGGAGCAGCTTAGGGTATGCCTTGTGGGGCCAGAAGTTTGTGATGGCTCACAAGGGATGGGAGGAAGCAAAGCCTCCCAAGCCAGGTTTGAGAAAGGCACCCTGCTAGAGTCAAGCTTGAGGAAGGAAGGAGTACAGAAAAGCCTTGTCTTTCACAGGTTCCCTCACACCAAGCCTTGAGCAGGAAAAGGGAGGTCAGCCCCTCTCCGAATTTCAGGCTAACATCTGTGATACAACCCTAAGAAAGCCTGTCCCACCTTGCTGAGGGACAGAAGTGTCCTCAGATGCCATGTGTTGTGTTATGGCTGGACAAGCAGCTCTTCCCACATCCATGGGATGATTTTCTGCACGCACCAAGTACGGTAGGGACACCACAACCCAACAGCCCTGCAGAGCTGAGGTGGGAGCCACATGCTACTGGGAGGGCACAGTCAGAGGGGTGGGTTTGATGGAAGCACATGCAGGAGAAGAAAAGCCCTTGACCCCACAGCAGCCACGTAAGGGATCGCACTGTGTGTCCCACCTTGGCCCACAGGTTCCCCTTGAAGCTGCTCCTCTTCCTGGTGCCTGCCCCTGACAGCAGGTGGGACATGCCTGGTGCGCCCTGGGCAGTTGTGGTGTGGGTTGAGGCTGTTCAGCACCCTGCAGCTCGTATCCCCTTTCTCGCCCAAAAGAAGTGAGAATGGGAATTTTTGCTTTCCTTCTTTGTAAAGCACCTAGGAGCTGACAGATTTTGCTATAATGGCAACTTCTTGCTGCTCTATGTCAGCCTTGGCCTGCGAGTGCAGAACTAGCCAAGTTAGAGGTGTTCCTCTGTACTCGCGTCGTTCCAAACTCCCTAAGCTTCCCATCACCAGACAAGGCTATGCATTAGGGAACACAGGATGGGGGGTGAGATGTAGGAGGATAAAGGGTTCTTAGGAGAAGATCAAATCTCAAAACATCATATTTGTACTCATTAGGAGGCAGTAAAGAAGCTAGGCGGGCAGGACAATTAGAGATAAGGGCGAGCAACACGCTGTTCCCAGCCCGATGTGCTGCCTGCTGGTAAAAGTGGGGGTGCAGCCCAATGCATTCTTGACATTTTGTTCTCCCAACTGATGCCAGCTCGGGTCTTATCAGATATCTCCACGGCCAATGATTTTTCACAGTGGATAATACCACCAAACTGCATAGGAAAAAATTGTAAACCTCTGTCCTAGGCAGCTAAGCAGAATGTTCCCTTCCTGGCCTTCATATGGGGTTATTTGCGGCTTTACCTCTTTCACTCTCCCTCACTTAACCTCTTTCCTGCCCTGCACATTTACAGCTCTGACCCACCCTGAGTTGCATGAAGGTGAGGAACCTCAGAGCAGATCCCTCCTCCACTCTCCTAGACCAGCCTGACCTCCTCTTCCACAAACAACCCAGGCTCACCCCCCTTTTTCTTTAAGATCCAAGACACTCTTTGATTCTTCCCTGCTGGTCAAGCCAACCTTAAATTGCAGGGCCAGCATGGCCCCTGTCCAGCCTCCCCACTGAGAAAAGCCATCCACATGCTCGAGGATGCTCCCAGCTTTACAGTTTCCATGAGGATGCAGTGTCCACGGCCTTGGCAGTGCTGGCAGAGGTGCAGGCATGCCAGGTGCCCACCACCATTTCAGGACACGCCGGGACACATGCACACGCTGAGCTGACCTCCCAGCAGAAGTGGCACCTGAAGCTCCCTCCCAAGCGGATTTTGGCTGAATCTCAAGGATGCTTTCACTGCTGTTCTTCTTTTCTGCTGAACTACGTGAAACTGGGCTTGGTGTCACCGCACTGTGCAAGACAGGCACCTTCCTTGTTCTGCTCTGTGTCCAACTCTCTGCTAAAGCAATATTTGGGGAGCTCAGCTGTGTGTGCAGAAGCCAGGGAAGCTGGGGATGCAATCCAGCTGCTTCCCTTTAGATCCTGTGCTCCAGGATAAGAAAGCTTTCCAGTGAGTGATCACACCCTGATGATAACGGTGACAAAAGCACAAGGGTGTGCCTAGGGTAACACATGATGGTACTGTTAACGCAAGCAGTGTGCTGCTCTGCCCTCCACCCCTGCGTGCGTACAACAGCTTCAGGCTTTTTCAGGACTCCCTGGGATGGATCCTCACAGAGTAGGCAATGAGGAACATGTTAATTCTGGCCAGGCAGCACTGGCTTCAGCCTACCCTGGGCTGCTCTGCCCTGGGCTACGCACCCCAGGGGCTCACCTTTTGCAGTGCCCTCAACCCAGTGCACTGAGCGTGTCCCTCTGGGGCTGTCGGTGGTCCTGGGGCTGCTCGGGGCTTCAGATCCGCCCTTTTGTGTGTGGCACAGCTCGCACTGCAGTGGCCTGAACCACCAGGGCTATGTCTGGCAGGCACCAGGATCTTCCCTTTCAGATCAAACTGGGAGCACAACAGCAGAGCTGGTCAGTGTAGGCCATCACTATCGACAGCCAGAACAACCCACCTGGCGAGCAACGCCTGAGAGCTGCTGCAGCACCCACTGCCATTGTCCAGACTTGCAGGGTTCCTCCAGGACATTCGCAACTACCACCAGGAGCAGATGTTTTCCTCGGCTGGGTGTTTCATAGCCCCTGCGGGGCTCAGGGATCTCGTTCTGCTGTAGCACTCTCCTGCTTCCTAACTTCAGGTCCTGGGGGCTGTTTGTTGTTTCATCTTTCTTGTCTCTTTGTATTGCCTCAAATCCCCCACGTCTTGGGCAGCAGGGTCTTTCTCTTCAGTCTCTGTTGAAGGTGATGTCAGCATGCAGAAACACATTCTTCATCAAGTACTCTATTGTAACATGTATAATATAATGTGTATACTGTACGTACGTTGCCTGTGAGTGTATGTATATCTCCATACATATACAGACATACACATGTATACACAGACACACATAGATGTCTGTAATCTGTGTCTATATTTACAGCACATGACACTATACCTGCACAGCGCAAGTTGCTCTGCAGCACTTTGCAGTGGAAGTGTTCCTGAAACTGTGACAGCAGGGTATCCGGGAGATGAGCTCGGTGGCAAGTTTCTGAGCCAATTTAGGCCCTTCTTTGTGTATTTTTCAAAATAAGCAGGATTATTTTCCATTTTGTCCGTTCCTCCACTGTAGTGACAATGATAGGCATCAGCAGCCACCAGTCTGAGGCTCTTCTGTGCCGACTGCTCTACCACAGACCCACTGAACTGTAGCCAGTCTCACACATTATCATATTACAGCATCAGATATCAGCTAGATCAAGCCATGTTCTTATTTTCACGGCTTGCATGGCTTGCCTAGGGCGCGCAGGTCTGTGTGCAGTCATCCTTGACCCACACACCTTGCTCTGCAGGTCCTAACTCCCTTTCTTGCAGTGCTGTGGATCCGCAGCTCTACAAACAATTTCAGGACCCTCTTTCCCTGGCCATAGCCATGCTTGTGGAGGGGATGCGCTGTGTTGCTTGGCACAGCTGGGGTTAGTTCTGGCTCTCCAGCAGTCCTCCTTGTTTTCAGTTCCAGCCACGGGCTGGTCTCCTCTAAGGGAGTTGGCTATGCTTGTCTTTGCCTTTCTCCCCCGCTAAAACTACCAAATCTATCAAGCACATCAGAGCGAGCTGGTGTAAGAAGTTCCACTATTTCTTTTGGACTTCTTGTTTCCCTGCACCTTGTGTGGGCACAGAGTGAGACAGTCTTTGACATTCCTCTGCTGGTTCCCACGGCCCCAGAGCTCTAGTGGAGCTTTATGTGCTCCATCCTTCTGCTCTGATGTTTTCTCTGTGTGTCTGGCACTGTGTGATCATCAGAGATGACTCAATAATTCAGCTGTTAATTTGCAGGACAGGGGCCTGTCTGTGGTCAATAAGGACATGCCTTGCTGTTTATTACATGCAAACTCTGACCTTTCTCTGTCCCAAGAAATGCTTCCCAGCACCTATAACTGACGGAAACCCTTCAATATAAAAGCCTGGAAGCCACAGAATTGCCAGTTTCCAGCTCCTTGCAATAGCAGGACTAGATCTGCCATGTGAAATCCTGGGGGACCAAACCACATCCCCACAATTCTTCCCTACCTGACCAGAACAAAGATTTTTTCCTGGTTTAGGTCTGGGCACTGGTTTACCCCTGAATACATGAACAAGACACACCAGGGAGATCCTTGAGAGGTTTCCCAGCTCAACTTGAACACATACCAGCCAGTCTCTTTATCTGTGGCCAATCTGTAGCGCTTCAGATAGTCAGCCAGAACCGTCCTGATTTTACAGGAATATGTAGCAACAGTGAGCAGTTAAGCAAGTGGCTTGCAGACAGCGACAAAATCTAGCCAGACTGCATGCCTTCCTCCTGACCACGCAGACGGTGAGCACACCCATGATGGAGAAGGAAACTTTGGAGTGCTCTTCACACCTGGATCACAGCTTAAGAGAAAAGGGAACCTGTAGCTCAGCAGCTGCATTTGGGCACCAAGTGTGCACTGCTACAGGTGCCACAAGGTGCAAGGACACTGGCAGCTGGATGACCCTGAGACCTGTCCCCTCTCTCCCTCAGCGCACCAGCTCCATGGGGCCCTGCGTGTGCCTGGTGGGAGCTGCATGGTCAGGACTGCCTTTTTCAGCAGACGGGGGAAGGCACGCTGTTGCTGAGGGCGGGGGGGTGGCGAGGGCAGGGGCAGCTCACCAGGGCTAGCTGCCACATGAGGAGCTCCCAGGTGGCTCTGGTTCCAGGGGTTATCTAACGACAACACAAGGTCGTCAGCCAGCAGCCAACTTATGTCGCTGGAGACCCATTCAACATCCGTATGCCCAGCATCCAACGTCACAGCCTTGCTTCCTTGCCTGTGTTCCCCGCCCAGAGAGCAGCCCCCAGCAGGGACTGGCTGTAGGTCTCTCCCAACCCCAGAGGAAACTTACTGGAAGACCCTGGTCCAGGATCTTCCCAAGACTCCAGCAAAGGCAGCCTGACAGAGCAAGGTGCAGACCCACCCATTTGGGTGGGCATGATGCCGTCGGTGCACACCAGTGCTGATTTCAGTGGTTAACATTGTTTGCTTCTCTGAGGGCTGTGTTGGCAAAAACATCTGATCTCCCCAGCAATATAAATGCACAGCTGCTTCCTCCAAAACAGGAGGTAAATGGAAGCGTGAGGAGTGAAAGTGTGTGCGCGTTTATGGTGCTCGTGCTGCAGAGTGAGAGGGAGGAAATGAGTCTTAGTGCAAAACAGAGGAAGTGGGAGAAAAACAACACCAAGCAAACGCTGCATCCATTGAACGGGACTTGAATTGGTATCTTGGCTGCTGTTTGACTAACTTATGGTATCACTAAATCCCATTCTCCTCCCAGGGAAAGAGACCCTGCAACTGTGCATTGTCAGCGTGACGGAAGAAACAACGGCAGCTGATGCTGGTTGGGTCAGTATTACTCCCGGTCTCACAGAGCAGCCTTTGTTCCCAGAGCAGCGACAAAGGGCTCCCTTCTTTCCTTTACCTCCTCCGAGTTGTTCGTAGGCGTATTGGAACAGTGCGTGTTTTAAGACCATACCGGCTATGGGTGGCACGCCTTGGCCAGCTCCCATCAGGACCTCTGCCACCCCTGCCCCTTGAGGGTGCTCCTCTCGTGCACCGGTGCCCTCTGAGGAGGGTGCAGGCAAAGGCTCATCTCCTCATGGCTTGCTGGAGCTGCCTGCTCCGCGGAGCCCGTCGGTACTGAGCACGACCACAGGCAGCTCACAAGCCCTGAGCCGACAGCTCCACAGGATACCAGGAGTGTGTGTGGTGCTCCTGTCGCTTTCTGGTTCACCTCTCTGGTTACCCTCAGCACCTCCTAAACTCACCACTTGGGTACTCTGCTCTCCCATCTCTCCTGGCAGGGAGAAAGGGAGGTGGTGTTGGTGAGTCTTCACTGGCGCTCATCAGGGTGACCTTTTTCTCCCGTCATGTGGAAGCTTTTGCCAGCACTGCAGAAGGGGAAAATTACTGCTGCTGGTGTAATCCCAGCCTGTGGTGCATGTTTTTTCAAGAAGAGGTAGCCTCTCTGCCAGTGATCTTTGGCAAGCAGCTGTGCCCAGCACCTGGCAGATGGAGAGAGTCTGCAGGGCACTGTGGTGGGTGGCAGAGCTCTTTCAGACAATGAACTTGGGTGGAAGGCACATTTCCCATGTTCATCCATCCTCTGACTGGTAGCCTCTCTGCTACCCCACTTCTAGGGAGCAAGGATCTCCCCTCCCAGCATCTGCATGTTGTAAATGGAGAGCACACAGTAAGGCAATATCTGCAGACCTGAGAGTGCACCTGCAAAGCTATTGTATGTGATCCCAGTATTTCCAGTCTGAGCACTCTGCACAGCTCTAGTCTGAGCTATCAGAGTGGCAGGATTATTCCAGCTACATTTCCAGCACTCTTTAACTTGGTAGCACAAGGGTTTCACCTTCATGACATTTTTCATGTTCTTCTTACAGAGGGATGTACCTGCACAGAGACAAAAGGAGACACAAAACAGGGCCCATGCCTTGGTGCACACAGGTCCCAACAAACAAAGAAGACACATTCGGAGGCACATACACAGAGACCCACTTGCAAAATAAGGATCTTGCATGGACAAGCAGAACAGTATACAGAGACAATGACAGACAGACAAATATCTTCTAGTGCTCTACAAGAAATCCTAAGTGTCATTGTCCCCCAAGGGCATCTGACAAAAGCAGCATAGCAGATTAGATCTGAAGTTGATGTTTCAGTGTCTCCCTTTCACAAAACCAGGAAATAATTTTTTAACATCCGAGAGCAGCGAACAGTAGTGTATGGAGGACCCAGCATAGGTGCCACAGCCTCCACTATAGTGGTGACGCAAGAAAAGAACTCAGCAGAAACAGCACATGCTGGCCACCATGTCTGCACACAGGTCACACCACTGGGAGATGCCTGCTGTCAAGTGATCCCAAATCTATCTTTACAAATTGTGTCTCCGGGTCACATTTGTTCAGGGTAGCGCAACTACAAGGAGTGGCTTTCCTTGAGCAAAAGATGAACATTTCTGAAAGGAAGAGAAACAGGTGGAGCTGACCACATCAGTCAAAACAAGGGGCTCACGACTAACATTCTCCTCTTCTCTCCTTACTCTTCCTTGGGAGCTAATTTTTCCCCTTTGGGCTGTGCCTGACGCCAGACAACACGGCTCACATGAAGCCTCGCAGGCACCAGTGCGCACAGAAGAGGACAGACCTGCCTCCCTCCTGAGATCTCCGCAGGCAGCCCAGGGACACAGTTCAGACTGTCCTCTGGGGTTTGGTTCCTGGATCGTTATTTTTTTTACAATAGGGATGGGCCAGATGCCTCCACATATATGTGGGATAAGTTCAGCAGAAAAAATGAGAAGGGAACATAAAATATGCTTTGTGGTGCAAGACACCTTGCTTAACCCATATGTCTTTTATTTCTCTTACCCCATGGGCTACTGTCCAGAGCCCTGTGAGGAGCTGTGGTAACATGTCTGCTTGTATCAGAGAGCTCACAGCGGTAAAGGCTGCACCAGATATGCCCATTTTGGGGAGGTCAGCAAAGAAGTTTCCTCTTTACACTAACAGCAGCCACCTGTGCATCCAGATCCCAGGAGCAATGAGACCAGGGACTGTACTTCACAGCTCACGTGAAGCTGGGTGTAAACACATGCCCTTGAATCTATGATATTCAGGGGCATTGACCTTCTGCAGCAGGAATTAGGAGTTACCTACTGCATGGCTTAGCTGACATTTCCTGCAACAAAGCAGGGGGAAGGGCTTAAGCTTTTTTGAGATTGGTCAAGGGAGAGATAGAGTTTGTCTCCAGAGCTGTTTTTTATGGCACACTTCTGAAAACAGTTTACACGTGGCGAGAAGGAAGCTACTGTGTTATTGTGGTTGTAGTGACCTCTTAGTATCTAGCCTCTATTTTAAGTAGGTGATGCATTTATGTTCTTATGCCAGTACTCATCAGTCTTTTAGCTAAAATATCACTTCTCTTTCACTGGGATTTACCCATCTGATGTATTAATAGGCAGCAATCATATGCCCTCTTAACATTCCTCTTGCTAGGCTAAAAAAAGCAAAGACCATCTGAACGCCTACCACCATCTTTCTCTTTTTCGCCAGATCACCCTAGCGCCATTCTTTGCTCTTGCTTTTCTCTCTCCCTTTCCACCTCTTCTGGAAGGTACTTTTCTCCTCAGTACTGGCAAAGCCTCCTTGTTTTGTCTCTTGAGCCAACGTTTACATTTTTTCTCCAAGGTCATCGGTAAGATACGAAATTAACTGATGCCAAAACCAGTCCCTAAAGAATTTCAGTAACACTTGCCTACTACTTTGTGTTTCATTACCCACTTTTCAGTTCAAGGGTGAATCTCTGCACTCCCCTGCGTTCACAACTTCCCAACCACCTTCTGTGAAATCTAGATACGTTTTGTATACCACATAACCAATGTTTGAAAAATTATCTATTCTCCCCCTCAAGTATAAAAATTATTGAAAATACTCCACCTTTCATACAGCCATGTTGAGTTTTGTCTCATTGCCTACGCACTTCAATGTCTTTAATTATTCCTATATTGTTCTAGGATAAAAAGAAAAGTTGTTCTAAGCCCTTGGGTCTGTATGTAACCACATCAATTTTTTGTTCCTTAATTAAATTTAGGTAAAAATTGCTGATATTGTGCAAGTATGTATGATACTGTGTGGATGGTCCTTGTCCAAACTTCAGTTGAACAGGTTGATTGAACACCAGTGCTACTGGATTTACTACCTGATGTGCCTCCAGGAAACTTCAGATCTGAAAAAACATTGCGAGTTTTGCCTTGACATCTGGTGGGATTGTTTCTATTTCCAGACACTTTTAGCCATCAACTTGTAATCCCCTTCTCCTACACCCTCTTTCCTGCAAAATGAGGCAAAACTTTTGAATTCTGAGGCATACCTTGATCTTAGCCCCACTGCGCAGAGGTCTGATCTCTTGCTCTGTTCTTTTTACCTATACAAAGAACTTCCTTCAGCAACTCTGCCAGGTCTATCTAGCTTTGATTTCTGCTGACTCACATGTCTTTTTCCCTAAACTTTGTGACCTCTGCAATGTAGTTTTCTTTGCTGACCACTCCCGTCTTTCACTGAGGGATTTTTTTCACCAGAGCACCACCTTTGCTATAAGCTCTGCCTCCTCTCTGTCATTCAGGAAAGCAAGTTAGCTCTTGCCATGCTGAGTTTGAATGCCTTCCACATATAAGTACTTAAGACTTTTAACTCAGATTGGTTGATCACTTCAGTCCCATAGCTTCTCTGACCATTCCTGTTTTGAGGCTAAAAAATCTTAGCTATGGCCCCGTGATATTTACTCTTCCATTTCATTTAAACAGAATCAGTTTTTGCACAGTCAAGGTTAAAAGTTATCTTCTGCCACATTGTTCTGTAATGTCTCACTGGTTACCAAGACCAGGTCAAACACAACAGTAGCTCTGATTAGTTTGCTGCCTCTTTAGTGAAGAAACATGTCAGCTGGTGCATCCGGGATTACCTGGGCCCAGCCTATGCTAGTAGCAATTTTTTCTCCACGTGAGAAGTTAAAACCTCTAGTAATGACAATCCCTGGTACTGCATATCTTTCTAAAAACATTAGAGACCTTCATCAATATCCTGATGCAACCTTGGAGGTGATTTGAACCCAAACAGATTCTGTTTTATCACTTCTGCTGCTGCTTGTTTCTTCACACTCAACAATATCACGCACAGGCAGTACTACCACACACCCTACTTTTCTTTGCCCCTCTGAGCAGCGCAAATCTTTCAGTCTTGGTGGTCCAGCCATGCCAGCTGTCTATCCTGCCTCTGAAAGCCCTGGCATACACAATTTCACACCTTAGTTCTGCATATTGCTCATGAGCTCCTTGAATTTGCATTCAGGCACTACCATTGTTTCTCCCAGTTTCCCAGACATACTGGCTGGAGTACTAGTTTCCTGCTCAAATTAGCATTACACTCCTGCTCTTATATGTTCATTTAGTCATCGCTGTATCTTAACATCTATGCTTTTCCTTCAACTACACATCAAAATCCAGCATGGAAACCACACAAGTCCCAACTAAAAAGCCCACACAAAATCCCAAGTCATCCCCCCAAGTCTTAGTCTAAAGCATGTCATGGCCATCTCACTCCCAGCAGGCTGCGTTCCTCCATGTGCACACTCAGGCTGCCAAGGAGAACCCTCTTTCTGTGGACGCCTGCAAAGACACAACACATTGCTGGCAGCAGTTCCCAAGGTATCTGTAATGTCTGGGCCTTGGATTTGCCCTGCTTCTTTTAGTACATGTTTCACTGAGGTATGTAAAGTGCCTTGAGCAGTATCTGCAGTGATTATTCTTCCATCTCAGTGTGAATATATCTCCCTCATTTGTCTCAACATGAAGGGAATCACTGGATTATTCTCTCCTCCCGTCAGACTCATTTTCAGTTCCAGATCCCCTTTGTAACAGGGTGATTATTTGTCTTAGAGCATCCCCACTCACACGGACCTATCTTTCCTGGTGCTTCTGAGTGTCTCCAGCTTCATTTTGTTCCTTCTTCTTGCGCTTTGCAGCTCCTTCTCCAGCCTCTCCTTCTTTGCAGGTTCCTGGACTCATGCTTGACTGGACTCTGACCTCGAGCCATCCCCTTCTCCTCATTTCATTCTCTGCTGAGTTTAGTTTTTCCTTTCTCCTTGTTGCTTTTGCTCTCCATTCTGAGTCCACAAGCTTTTTTTCTGATCTTCAAATGATGCAGTAGCAGGAGAGAACTTGTTAACATGCCTGACTATAAGCTCTGCTCTGATATTTGCTCAGCAAGTATGGTAGGGATGACCTGAGTGCGTCTTCCCCTATACTGAAAACCTGAACTCCCGAAAAGGGCTGTGAGATTTCATCAGCACAGAAGCTGTAATCCTGATTTAGCCTTACCCAGATCCCAGCTCTGAAGTGGCCTGCTGACTTCAAGCACCAAGGGCAGGCTGGAGCAGCACAAAGCCAAAACATACAACAGCCTTCATCTCAAGACACCACTTCCCATTGCAAGTTCTAGTTGAGAATCTCATTTCCCAAGGAGGTAGGCAGCTACTACTTGTCGCATCATACATCAGGGTGACAGACAGACCTGAAGTAAAGTAACCTGCTTGTTGTTATTGACAGAAGACAGCTGTAGACACCACTACTGCCTGCCCCTCAGCACTGGGATGAGAGCTGCCATGAAGTGGGGGACTCGGGTGATGTGGCTCTGTTGTAGGTATCTCCGCCTGACTGTGTTGCCTAGAATCCCGAGTCCTAGCCAATCAACTCAGGTGGAGAAAGAAACGATGGACACATCTCCAGCACCCTAGTCCAAGCGTCACACCTGCTGCTCCCCTCTGTGAACGCCCGAACCACAGTCCTTCCCACAGCTCTCCCGCCTCTTTCGCTCGGGTTCCGCACTCTTCAGCACAGCGCCACTGGGTAGCATCGCGCAGGTGGAGCACGTGTGCGAAGTTTCCATCCCAGATAGGGTTGTGATGTCCAGGGCGTGTGACGTGATGCTCCCACTTGCTGAGCTGAGAAGAAAACTGCCGTGGCACAGCAAAGGATGGTGGCAGCATCACGGGACCGTCTCTCCTCACTTCCCGTCGTCCTTGCTCAAGGTCACGCCAAGTGGTAGTGACAGGAATAGAGCTCGCAAATGCCACCTCCTTATCCCACTTGTCCCAGGGCCAGGCCCTTCTGGGAAAAAGCATCATCCGTCCCGTGAAGCTGACGAACAGGTTAACACTCGTGCTGAAACCCCCGGCGCGCACACAATAGGCAGCGAGAGGTGCCAGCTCTGGAGGCTGGAGGCCTGGGGACACGCTGTGCTGGAAACGCTGGGGCCCCATCTGGCTGTATCAGCACTCCCTCGCCCGTGGGACTGTGAGTTCCTCCTCGGGAAGGCAGCAACGTCCAGCTGACCGCGCTCCAGCCGCGGCAGGGAAATGCCGACTCACGGACGCTGCCCAGGCGGGGTGATTCAGCAGCCGGTTCAGCATTTCAGGATGTTTTCTCCCCACCTGCCAGGCAGCTTCAGCTCTGCCCCAGAGGCACCCCGGAGGAGACCGGGGGGTTGCTTACCCTTGCTGAGAGAGCCGTCAAATCTGTTAGCATGGGCCCTCAAGAGCTTGAAGGACTTGGGCACCCAACAACTAGGGAGTAAAATGTGCTTCTTTTTGACTTCAGCGGAAAAGGTCATGCATCACAGGCTACTGCCAGCTGAAGAGAAATGAGTCTGGACAATTAATCAATACACAATCTCCTTCGCTAATCATATTGATGGAAGATGAGCTCCATCCCCCAGGAAGGGCAAAGGCCATTGAGCTAAGCTATTTAGAAGCATTTATTTATATCCTTAGTGGTTCAATAACTTGAATCTTGCCTGATAGCATCAGGCCCCCGAGGGCTAGGCGATACTGTCCAGCTGGAAGAAAAAACACAACAGCTATTACTTAAGAGAAAAATAGCTTTTTAATGGAAATGAACACTTTTAAAGACAAATGCATTCCTTTTCTCTAAATTTTCAACCAAGCACACGTGTGCACAAAGAATTTCTGAAATATTCTATGCAAATGGTCAAAACCCCAGCATTTTCTAAGGGGAATAGTAAAAAAAATATTGTCAAGGTCTCAGGGCATATATTACTCTCAGTTGCACCAGAGTGCCCTTCCCTAGAAGTCTACCATGAAGCACTAAGAGAGAATTTTTCCCTCACTCATTCACCCTAAAACCATGCCTTTCCTCCAGCAGGCACAAACTGCTTTGTAAGAAACATAGTCCTGCAGGTAAGGTGAGTTCACGCTTGTGTAATTAAAGCCGATGTTGAAACACAGGCGCACTAAGGGACAAAGATGATGCCATGGCATAGCTGTTTCTGCAACACAGCTGGCTTCCTGGCTCCCTGATACAAATCCTGCTCTTGCCGAGCTGCAGCGAAGCAGGCTGTAAGACCGTCAGGTGGTAGCTGCAGACCGTCCCTGCCTGTTGTGCGTGGTGCTTAGGCTGTCCCTGCAAAAGCTAGCGGAGCCCTCCCGTTGTGCCCTCCGCCAGACTACGTAACCTGCAGAGAAAGGCACTGGTGCTCACAAAGAAGCTGTTTACTTACACAGTTGCCTGCTGGGACTTATTTACAGAGTACTGCTGAGAGTCACCAAATCTGCTTGTATAGCTCTGGAGACGGTTCAAATCCTTCGTTCCCAGACCAGTGATTAATGCTGTATGGAGAGAAGTTAGGACTGAGGATTCAACTGAGTTTTCAAAACAAGAGCCTCTGATCTCGAACTGAACAAATATTTCCCCTTGCCTGTGTCAGCTGGTTTGATTTCCAATAAAATGGTAGATTGCTTTGGAAACCACAGCCACGAGGCCAGTGAATTACCTTGCTGCTAGCCAGAGAGAGCTCCCTCAAGCACCCTGCCCTGCCCTGCCTGTCAGGTTGCAGGCAGAGCTCCCTCTGCAAGCAGCTAGTGCAAAGTAAACTCAGAGGTAAGTCTCCCAGCTCTGACCTCAGCAGGAACAAGGCTACACTCTTTAGAGCCCCACCTTCTCATTAACCTTTACTTATGAACAGCCATAGGGCCGATGCATGCTCAGAAGATGCACCTGATTCTGCTGGCAGCAGACCCGAACACAACAGCATCAACACAACAGCTAAACCTGCCCTTTGAAAAGACTACAGAAGCCAGAATAGGATTTTTCTCACAGTTTGAAAGCATCTCTGGACAGGAAAGACTTAATTGCATCGGCAAAGATGTGCTCCATGCAACCAGGGTCTGTGGCAGCAACACAGGGAGCACTGTGGTAGCAACAGCCCAAGGCACAGCATCTGGATAGTATCGTCCTCTGCGAAACAGGACCGGCTTCTGCCACTGCCCTGTCGCCCATACACAGAATATATGAAACATGGTGGATGACTATTAACAGCTCTTAAAGTCTGTAGCTTTTAGTCTACAAGTACAGAAAATGCATGCAATTGTAAACGTTTATACGTGCATGCAGACACCATCATTCCTATACCCATGCTGTGGGAAGCCCATCCAACCCGCAGTCGTTGCCTTGAGTACTGCCAATAAGTGATGAGATCTTGCTGAAAAGTGCTCTAAGCCTGCCTGCACTCAGGTTTACCTTTGTGCTAGCCTTTCCCAGCTGAGCCCACAGAGAACGCCGCTATTGTGAGGGCCAGAGCCTTTCTGCCATGCCAGCACACGCAAAGGCTGACGTTTCATGAGCAGCCTGCTCCTGTCAGGAGGACAAAGTCCCGTTGAGTGAGCGTTGGCTCTGCCTTCCCTCGCAGATAGCAAGGGATCAGCTGAGCGCAAGTTTGGCAGCCTCCCAGGGCACGGCACAAAGCTAGCCAAGCATGTGAGGCACAGCCATTATCAGTGCCCTGTTCCTAACGAAGTGAAGACATTCACTTTCATCTCAAACTAATATTTGTCCCTGTTCTTTCCAAGCAGAGGAAGAAAGATGCACACTGTGCCAGATCCCCTGCTGTGATGCATATCTTCTAATCCGTAGCTTGAATGGTGATAAGGAGGCTGCAGGCATGGGAAAACACTTTAACATCTGAATTCAGGAATAACATCCAGTCAAGGTCTAAAGTAGAAACAATAAATACAGGCTCTTTGGGAAGGAGGGAAGACAAAATGACTTAATTCCATGTGTTTTCTCATCACAACAGCTAAGGAAGGTAAGGTTTGCAAGGAGCAAGTGAAGAAGGTTTGTCCCTTGCCCTTTAGGAGAAAGAAGGTGCTGGCTGCCCAGAGATAGTACCCAGAGCCCTGTATCTCCTTAGTTGCCTTTAACACCAGAGGCAGGAAAGATGAAGCTCTAGGACCTCTCTTGGCATTTCAGTCGTGACTTAGGGCACAGACCAGTCAGCCTCACATGCTAGCCAAGATCCTGAGCACCTGAAGGGACTTCTTTCTGCTTAGAATAATCCTAATTCTGCATGACATTTGTATTTTCCTTGTAACTTGATGCTATCCATGGACCAGATTCACTTGCATTTCTAAGTAAACAAAATTCATCTGTAAACACTGACTTATGGCTAAGCTGAGCCGGAGTGATACGACACATGCTGGAGACAGGCTGCTCCCGCTGGGATGCTGAATATTTTACGCAGAGCTGTCCTGGGAAAAGGCTTGCCTGCCTATTGGCCATGAAGTAGTGGAGATGCTGAGAGTTCACAAAGCACTGAGTTGCAAGGTCCTAGTCCTAGGCAGGCAAGACAAGCTACGTGTTGCAGAGGGGTGTCTCTTCCTCTTGAAGGGTTAGACTGAGACACTGACAAGCAGGGAGGCAGGAGAAGAGGGGAGAGGCACAGCTCGGGGAGGTCACTGTGAACCAGTCAAGAATGACCTGAGAGCGACCAGCCTGCCTCCATATCCTCAGGCAGCTGAACTCTCAAGAAACCCTGGTTGGGAAGGCACCAGAGGGGACTTTGCCGTGTGCACTTGCAGCTTTCTGGGTCAGCTGATTTTGGAAGTAGAGTGTTTATTTGTTTAACACATTTTGCAGTTAGCTCCTGTCCAGAACCAGTTGGCCACCCACAGCCTCTGAGCTGCTCAGAGAGAGACAGAGAGGAAAAAGAAAGGAAAGTTCCCTTATGGCTCATGCTAGCTGTAAGCATATGGAAGTGGAAAGCGTGCAGACTACAGACACCAAGAGGCAGAGTACAACAACTCAGCCACAGATCTTATGCACCTACATCTCTCCTGAACTGGAGCTATTTTTTTTTGCATCCAGCCAGCTCCAGCACAGGCAAGGAGATGAGCTTTGTCCTGCTCTCCCTGAGGAAATGTGCCTTTGCTTGCTTCAGTGAGGAACAAAACAGTGCAGGGACCCTGAAGCAGGTCAGCTTTTCGCCTATGCCTTTTATTCACGTCCAAGCTTTCCCCTGTGTTTCCAAATATGGGCCCCTTTTTACCATTTCCCTGTGATGCTGTCTGGAGAAGGGGACGGGGAGCACAGTGAAGGAGTGTCAGTGGTAAAATGGACAACACAGCCCCAGGGTGCCAGGTATCAACCCCTTTTCTCACCAGCTTTCCTTTCCTTTAGCAGTCTGCTAAACAACCTTGGCAGGCTCCTACAGACCTCTCACACAACACCTACATCCCTGAAGCGGAGGCAGTGCACAGCGTGGTCGCTCTGGCAGTGTGAGCAGTCAGTGAAGCCGATGCCTCATCAAAGGAGCTGCACTGGGCATGCAGTGTTGCCCAGCACCACACAGAGGATGATGCTGGACATCACAACCAAGAGGCTACAGTGCAGGTTGGGCAGCCTTGTGCTGCCCGTGGGGTCACAGGCGGGGAAGGGGAACACAGCGCAGTGCTGCAGAGTGCTAGGAGTGGGGCAGGACCTCACCACCTGCCTCACATTCAGCCATGGCTGGGCGTTCGCAGGTCTGCAAGCACATCCAGCCAGCCTGTAGTCAGCCCTGGAGCATGCACATTTCTTGGTTCCTCAGCCTACTCCAGGCACTCCTTCTGCATCCAGGGGACAACCAGGGTCACTGCAGCTCTTTCACAGAGTGCCTTCGAAGCAATAGGGAAAAAGCCCAGGTAAGCTCTTGAAGAAAAGCAAGAATTATCACAAACACTGAGCCCAGCAGGAGCAAGCGTGTGCTCAATGTTGTCCCTTTAAACAACCTTCAGAGAAGCAATATAAGCCAGTGGCTCGTTCCCAGGAGTCGGGAGTCCTGGCTCCCATGCCCAGACTTGACAGTCACCTTGCTTTTTGTCTTTGCATAGGCCACAGGACCTCTGTGTTTCTGTTTCCCTGCTGTTACAGCATGTTGGAAAAGGGACAGTACTCCTTCCACAAGAGATCTGCCCACTGCAAGAAGAGGAGCAAAGGACCAGCTCAGCTTGGCACCAGTCAGCGAAGACAAGGAGAGCATAAAGCCTGTGTCATGTGCAGAGTCTGCCTGCAAAAGTGCTGAGGGCACAGATCCTCAGAAAGTAAATCCCCAGGGAAATAGACAATGTTGCCCATCTGTTTCCTCACGGCCACCCTGCCATGCTCTGCCTCCATGGGGCCGCTCTGCTGGGTGCTGAAAGGCAGAGGCTGAGGCATTTGTCTCCGCACGGTAGGTTAAGCACCTGAATGCCATGTTATGGACATGAGCCAAACATCTAAGCAATGCCTGAGTCCATTGACCTGACCTACCCCACTGCCAGCATCTCAGCTGCCTACTCCTCAGCCAGGGCCCTCCTTCAGCCTGGGGGCATGCCAGAGCTCTGCTGGGGTCTCAGCCCATGCACCCTTCATGACCCAGCATGTGCCCTTCCGGGACCTCCTACCCCCACCAGGTTTAGCAGCCGCAGAGAGAGAACCTTCGCCCTCTGTGTGAAAGAAGGGGCTTCAGAGAGGCGTCACAGCAGAGAAACCAGACCAGCGCTCTGCTCTCCCCTCCCAGAGCTAAGGTGACCAGCTATTTCGTGAAGGGGAACCCTTCCTGGGTGGCTGGCATCTGTGGAGCTCACCTGTAGGGCTTAGGTTTTTACTGTGTGTCTGTCAGGTGAAACTAGTCACAGGTGGGTATCTCACCATCTCTGTCCCAGAGCCTGTCTCCTCATTTGTGCTGCTGCCTGACAGCCGGCTGGGGCCTCTGCACCTCATCCAGGAGCGAATATTTTACCTAGAGGTCCAGGAAAGCTTGGTGGAAATTGTGCTAGCCTTGAAATGCCAAAGGTAACTTTAAAAAATTTCCTTCCAGACTCTGAAATGTTGCTAGTAGAAATGTATTCTCTGATAAGGAAATGGCTCCAGACCCAGGCTAACATCTGGGGAGGTCATTTGTGGAAATCAGTGCTGCAAGTCTCTGTATCACTTTCAGCCGTCTCTTCCAAACTCCACCTTTATGGAGACCAAGTACATCACTCTTCTAGCTCCAGGGAGGTGAACTGAGAGCAGCTCTCCAGCAGAGGAAAATCTGCTTATTCTGAAAAGGTTTCTTTGTTCTCATTGTATGGCATCGTTCTTCTACCGTTCAACAGATTTTTGTGGGGAACAGCAGTGGCATGGGGAATAATGACTCCATTTTGTTTAATAATTGACTCACGAGGTCGCCTGGTGCCACACGTTCCAGCAGAGGCTGCAAGGCAGTCAGTCTGTGCCGGCTGGAGAGATAAGCACAAGGTGGGCAATATGGAAAAACTCATTTCTCCTTCTTCTGCTTACTGATGTTGTGCCCTGACTTGGCAGGGCTTGGGTCTTCCGACCTGCCATGCACTGTCCTGACAGCTCTTTGAGCTCTGCAGGCTCTGCGTGCTCTGAGTATTTTGCAGAAACAAATTTTACAAAACACTGTGGTGTACTATTTTGACGTGGGGCATAGAACAACTATTTCAAAGAGCGAAGCCAAACTACGTAGCAAGAAAAAGAAAGGTAGCCAAGAGAAATTAATCTCATTGAGTTCTCCAGCTGCCATCAAGCAGCTCTGTCTTGCAACCCGTCACTGCTTGGTTTGCAGGGACAGCTTTACAGGTTTTGCCAAACTTTTCTCAAATTTTAATGCCAGTTCATCACATCCAAAATCATTTCTGGGGAAGAGCTACTTTCAAAGAACTTATCAGCTTCAAATATTGCTGAGGGGATCTCTTTTCTAAGTATTGTAACATTTAGACATTTTTTAAAGGAAAAAAAATATTCACCACAGATTTACAATACTGAGTCATTAAAAAACAGAGGGCTAAATATATTTAAATGGTCCAACAAAATGCATTTTAAGTTTATTGAAATAAAACATTTCAAAAAGAGCTTTTTTTTTTTTTCTCTAGCAAATTGTCAGTTCTTTAAAGAGTTAGAGATTATAACTTTTCCTCCCAATTCAAGATACATCTTTTTCCACAATACCTCAAACCTGTGGGAGATGAAGAATCTATTTCCCACTCAGTTTGGCTTTTGGAGAAGCAGAAAACAATAAAGCAGAAAGTAATTTGACTGGAAGAAGATCTAAACCAGAATCCTTTACTTGAGTGAAGATGACCTTAGGGCTACCATTGACACTTGCAGCCAAGGCTGAGGCAGCTGTAGTTTCATCAGCGCTTCCCTTCGTGAGCAACCGCCTGAGATGCCAGCCAGTCCGCGCTGCCTGGGACCTGAACTCAGTTCCTGTATCTCTGTCTATTTTAAGGCATATCCCATACAGGGCCCTTTCAGCTCCTGACGGTCAGGAATGTGGCTCCTCCTGGAAACCATCTGCTCAGGGAGACAGCTGGGCTTTTACTGAGGGCTGAATCTGCACCCTGCAATGCAGCCCCTCCCGGGTGGGTTAGGATGCCCTAAGCAGTGGCGTAGGCTTCCAGGGTTTCACAACCTCAGCACTCGGGACAGACCAGGGAGGGACTTTGGTTTACACAAGTCCCACAAATTCTCAGTCGTCAAACTACGCTTCGGATACACCCTGACCCCCACATTCTCCCTGCCTGCCCCACACGAGTTCCCTTTCCAGGCCTGCTCCATGCTCTGCACTGAGTCCTGCTGATAGCTCGTGCCAGGTGACCGCTGCTTCACATCCCGTGGAGGCTGCCAGCCAAGTTTTGCTTCCCTGTTAGTCCAACGGTCTGAAATGACCTTCAAGAGACTGGCTGCAAGGTGAAAGTATACAAACAGATTGAAGCTGGTTATTCAGCATCCAGGGATTAGAGCAAACGAGAGAAAATAAAGCTGGTTCGATTGTCTTCTGCAAGACATCATTGTCTAAAAGTCAAGTCTGCAAGCCCCAAAGCAGAAGCTAAGCAGAGCCAAGGGCCAAGGTAACCCAGACACAGGGGACTGGAGGACTTCTGGCTGGGTTCCCAGGGGAGAGGATGAGAGCCAGCGAGAAGTGGGAGCACATTATTCCAGACCACTTCTAACTGGGTACTGAAGTGTGGATCCCAATCAGGGCCCTGTCTTCTCTACTGGTCTGTCCTGGGGAAGTTCTGCATGATGGCATCATCTTTGATTCAAAGTGGGAGAGACAACAGTCCAAGCAAGGAACAAACTTTTGTTATGGGCAAGTTTCAGAAGAGATCCTTGCAAATCCTCCCCCAGCTGAATGTCCTAGTAACGTTCTAGTGGTTCCTGAAAGGCCTAATGCAGGTTTTATCTGCCCTGTGACCGCTGAATCAAAGCTGTTCCTTTACTTATCCCCTGAGCGCTTCCAGAGCAGACTGGCTGCGGGGACGCACAGCAGCATAATTGCACCCCAAAATCATCAGGTGGTTGCTGAAGTCCTTCAGAGGAGGGGTGAGTGATCTGGGAAGGCGAAGGTGGGGGGGATGTCAACTGATCTCAACACCCTGCTTTTGCTTAGCACCACCACGTGCCTTCTGCAATACCTAGTCTGCAAAGGTGGTGCCCAAGCTCGGGGGGTAATGAGAATCTATCGCTAAAATTCTCCCTCTTCAGTCCTTGAACAAGAAGAGGGTGGCTCCACATTTCCTCCCAGGCTCATCAAGCTCGACGATGTGTGACTAACTCTTTCATTGACCAAAGCCCAACCACTTCCCTCACGTGACCTTACATAACTGCTCATCTATTTCATTAATGAATGGAGCTTGAGAAATTTCCATTGCCCAAGGCCCTTCAGGGAAAATGTGTGAGCGCTGTCTCCACCTTTTTTGTGCCAATGTGGGATTTTCCGATGGATTAACTGAGTACAGTGAAATTATTTTTTGGTTGCTGTCGTCAGTGCCTGAAGTGGTAAGCTAACAGGCGAGTGCCACGGAGATAGGGAAAAAAAGGAATCCCTGCCTGAGCCAGAGGAAACAGGAGACTCCCTCTGCCAGGAGGAGCGGCAGGGACGTCACTGCTGCCGCCAGGGACTGCACCTATTCCCAGGCAAAAGCTGTTGTGTTTACTCAGCCCTGCAAGGAGCCAAAACACCTCCCAGCCTCTCTTCTCTCCCTGTCACAGACCCAGTAGCTGCTGGTGCCATGGGGGCCAGGCCCGGCCCTGGGGCTCACAAGCAGCTCTCTCTGCCCTGCCACAGTCAGGGTGGAGGACAGTCCCCGCGGATGGGGCTGTTGGGGCTGCTCCATAAGCTCAGTTACTTCCTCCGTGAGCTCTTCAGCTTTTTTTTCTGCTCACGGGAACGGAGTCAGTGCCCCAGAGCAGCCACAGTAGCCCAGTCTGTTCTTCTTCCTCCAAATGCAGTGTAAATCCCTGAGTCCCAGTGTGATGCTGGGCAGCAGTGGAGGGGGGTGATAGGCACCTGTCGGCTATACTGGCATGTCAAAGACACACACACCAGCATTTACAGCAGGTAGCAGCTGGAGGGAAGATGGGGATATTCCAGTATTTCTGAAAACCCATACTGATGCTTCAGATTTTCCCATTTTAACCACTTCACTGTGGTGCTGCCTAAGAAATTACTTCTACAGCAGAAGTCCTTCCACGGACGGAAGGCTGGGGAGGGGGGAGCTCCATGTCTCCCAAAGCAATGTCATGCAAAGGCATTTGTAAGTGCTAGAGACGTGTGGTTTTCAGAAACACAATTCATGCTGTTTTCTGAGGATGCACTTTGGAACTGAGGTATTTGTTGGGTGTGCAGTATAGGCTCCTCATGGCATGAGGTACAGATCTGAAGGCCATAGGGCTGGGAATGCTGCTGAAGCTAACAGGATAGTTAGGTTGAACTGGGCATAGTTGGATTACCATGAAGGATGGCAGTGGCAGCCCTTAAATACTGGAGGACGCTCCTTTCTCTTTCAGCTCATGGGGAGAAAATGCAAATGCAGCCCTAGCCTCTGTAACACCTGGTCCATGTGCAATGATGAGTAAATATTTAACTGCAGGAAGAACATTGCCTTCCAGAGATTGAAGCAGCTGAGTTAATCAGTTCCAGACTATATTCAAGTCATGGGTGTTGAGAGGACAATACAAGTTGAAAACCTTGAGGATGTTCAAAGTCTTCAACCACCCCTGGACAGTTGCCATGTCTCCCCTGGGATGCTAAAAAGAAGGTTCTTGTCACCTGCTGAGAAAGCAGGATGATTAACTCGCTCAAGGACAGGTCACACAGAGAGGGGGAAGGGCTGGACATGTGGCAAACATGGAGTTTGAAGACCCTCCCGTCGCATCAGGATAGTGCTTCAGAAGCTTTTGTGCAGAGGCTGCTGCAGCAGCTGGGCTGGGAAAGCCCTCAGGCAGGTCTGGAGATGTTTCCTGGCCTAGCAGCACAGTGGATGTTCACCTGCAGGGCTGATGACAGAAGTTGTCACTGGTAGTAGTTCTCAGGCTTTGGAAGGTGCTCAGTTTCTGCCAGACCCTCCCCTTACACAGTTATACCCCAGTATAGTTAATTTGCTTTCATCTGTCTCTCCCTTATAAAGCCAGTCTATTCTCTGCAGAGATTATGCTGTGGAGAGAAAGTTGATAGTACTCATCTCTATAATAAAACAAGCTCCTGCAGACATGATGTAGTTCATATCTCCTTACATTATCTGTAGGGCTTGTACTACACCTGGAGCCTTGGAAAGAGACTTAGCTATCAGCATACTTTCTCCCAGCCCCATCACTGGCTGACGAGCTGATGAGCAGGGGTCTTGGCTGCTCTTGGCTGCCCATTCCATCTCTGACTTTTGCCAGTGCTTCAGAGTATATATGTCTCTCTGTGGAGAAGAAAACTCTCCAAGAATATGTTTATCTTTAGGCCCATCTCTCCTCTAGTGTCTCCCCCACAAAACACCCTGAGGTTCAAGGTAAATGTTTCCACTCCCCTGCAGAAAACACTATTCTTTTCTCTAGAGCCTATTTTGTATGAAAGGATGTCATCTGAAGTCGGGAGGAGAAAGGAGGGAAGTGATTCAGTATCCAGGTCCATTTGGATGACTGAGCATCTCGTAAGTGCTTCAGCCAAGACACTCAACATTTACTATTTGGACTATTTTTTTGTTAACAGTCAAAAGAGTCAAATATTTTATCATTCAATTGAAACCTCTGTGTATTATTTAAAGCTCAACTTCTCCTAGAGGAATGAAAAATCAGAAGCTGTAATGGCAAACTGAATTCTGGCTACAAAACAAAAAACAGGAGTCTGTGTTGCTATTTTTCACTTTGGATTTAAATCCTCTAGACTGAACAGCCCTCTCCAGGCACTGTGTAAAGTTTTTTGCTAAAATAAGATGACAGGGGTCAGGGGCCCAAGCTAAGCTGATTAGCACAGCTAAAGCTGTATCACATTGCCACAGTGGGGTCATATGATTGATCACCAGGATAAATATTTAGGAAGCTTCCCCGGGAAGGGGAATAGTGAGATGGACCAGAGGAGCCAGGGAAAATGGACAACTGGGGTGTAGCTAAGGGACGATCCTATACCATTTGCCTGTCTTAATGCAGATCAAAAAAGCAGGAGTAGCTTTACTTCAAGCTGCATCTCCCATCGCTTCTCCTCCTAACACATGTTCTGCACCACTGACGCAGGGCTCCGGATCACCTTCACTGCAAGGCAGTGTTTCCAGCAGGCAGGACAGGGAGATGTCGAGGCAGCCCGTGTCACTCTGCAACTAAGCAATGTCATCCTGCCAGGCCTCGCCCTTGCTGGTCAGCCCTGCTCCTCTCGCCCGGCAGCTGGGGACAGCACAGCACCCGCTGCAGAAGGGTGACAGGCTCACCAGCAGGTCCGATGGGCTCTCCCTGGGCTTTGGCTTTCGCAAAGGCAGCATGGGACCCTCCATGAAGGGCAGGTGGGCCAGGATGTTTTTCAGGGGCTCCAAACAGCCCCCAAACCCTGCTGCATGGGAGCTGCGAGGTGGGGAGCTTTACCAGCCGCGCTCCCTGACCCTTCCCTCCACCATTGCACCTCCTCCTCGAGGTGTAAAGGTAGAAAGGAAACAAGCTGTGCTAACGCCAACGCTCATGTACATCTACAGCGGGCACCTCCAGGTGTAACCTGGGGGAGTTTTCTTCCTCCCCTGCCTGCAGTGTGGGTGCCTGAGGAGCTAAACCCTGCTTTCAGTGGTACACATGCAAAGCTTTTACAAACCTTTCCCCCTGTCAAACTCAATGGTTAAAAAAGAAACCATCAGAATTTAACCTTCTCCTTTAACCACAGTTTTACCAGCTATCATTTATTTGCTGGTTTTGCAGACTGAGGTCATTTGCCAGACAAGAAGACAAAGGCTCGCTGCTGCCAGGATCCTCCCTCCAACAACAAGGAATGGCAGTAAGTGGGCAAGAAGGGACACACCGAGTGGCACAGCGAGCAGCAGAGAGCAGATCCTATTATTCTGGTAAGTTGCTGTTGACTTTGAGGCAGGACTCTCAGGGAAAGGTAACAGCTGCTGTTAGACAAATGATACAGCTAGAAAAAAGCAGAGGAGCTTTTAGACACACAAATCCTACTTCAGAGCTGAAGCAAAAGGCTATAAGCGTCAGCCTGAGCACAGGCTGGAAAAGCTTCCTCTGAGTGTCTCTCCTCTTTCTTCAGGGAAAAATGAGGCTCCGTGGGGAAAGAACTTGCCTCTCGGCATGCAGCAAAACATAGACATGGCTGGATCTCTGATCCCAGCTCCTCTGTGATGATATGTTGCTTCTCAACTTGTAGCAGCCATTGCTGTTTCTGGGTCTGTCAAACAAAACCTGTTATGGTACTGCAATAACACCCTTAGTACCTGTGAAGCACCAACAGATGCTTTGCCACACTGCATGGCTGCACACAAGTGGTTTGCAAGTGCAACACAGTCCCAGCCTTGTAATGTGGAGCTGTGATTTACACTGACTGCAGAGACTTCACCTCACGCAACTGCTCCAACTCCATCTTCACTGCAAACATTCAAGGCACTTTACAAAAAAAGGAGAGGTTTGCAGGCCTTGGGGAGAGGTACCAGGGTTGAGCAGAGCTCAGGAGCTGCATCAGCACTAAAAGAAGCAGGTGAGTTAGAGGAGGCACAGCACAAAGACATGGTTGAGCTGTGACTTGACAAAGGCCAGTGAAGGAAACTATGCCCTTCCGGGTTACGGGGTCAAGCAGCAGCAGTATATTGATTAATGATGTCGAAGTCGCCAGAGGACCTGTCTCAGATGCAGCAGACAGTTCACGTCGCATTCTGGGATCCGTATGTCTGCTTTAGGCCAGCACTCTTGATTTGAACTGCAGCACCATTTGTCCTTAGGCAGACGCCTTGGCTTCGATATTGCGCACTGGGATTTGTACAGGAGACTGCATTCGAGTACAATCGCATTTAGTGTCACAGGAGAAACCCGGCCTGCAGGCGACAAACTCTGTCCCTGCGACTGGTGCTCAGCTATGCAATTTCCTGTCGCATGGTGTGGACATTTTCTGACTTGCTGTTGCAGGCCTGCATCACCCTCTGCTTTCCCTCTGTTATGAAACTCTAGAGATGCTTCCCCAGCAACCGCGCTATTTTGTTCGGGAGAGAAAAACCTGAGACTGATCAACCCCGCTATCAACAAGCAGGTGTCTTAGATAGCAACCAAAGAACCAGCATCAATAATGGAGAAGGTAGAGAGAGGCAGAGATGCAATGAAATGGAGAGAGGGAAGCCAATCAACTTAATGAAATAAGGTGCAAGGTTGCTGAAGAGCTATTTATAGACTCCAGCTGGTTCAGCCCTGTGCACTTAGAGGCTGGTTCAAACTGGCTCCTTAACAGCAGTAATAATCATTACAGAAAAGAAAGAGAAAAAAAGTGAAAGCTTGGAAAATTCACTGCCGGAGGTAAAGCTTTAGAGCCGGGGCTGGCTGGAGTCAGAAGTAACTGCATTACTGAGAGATTGAAAGGTTAATAGGAAACCAGCTGACACTGAAAGGGAACAATTAGAGAGGTTAAGGGGCTTAATATTAGATTAATGGTTGCCTGGAGCAGCAAAAGCAGACATTTCAGGAAAATGGGAGAAAGGTGCGCAGAAGGCTGTTTTTTCATGGACAGAGAGCCGCAGGTCTGCTCCTGCCTCTCCCCAGATAAACTGGAAGAAGGTGGCTCTGCCATTCCTTGCCAGCGTCCCATTTCCATCTCTCATCCTCCCCTCCCATCCGTTTGTCTCTTGAATTCCCTTTAGGTTTGCTCTCCCCCCTTAAGCACTGTCTGTGTGGTCTCGTCTTAGTGGCTTCCTTGTGTTCCTCCTCCATCCTTCCACTGTCTTCTTAAAGGTTATAATAATAAAATCATGCTTAGCATTCCCATGGCCCTTTCATTCCTCTTCAGCATGCTGCTTTCCAAAGGCAGGGGTGGTGGGGACGGGCAGTTTTATCTGCACTACCCGTAACCAGGAGTCAAAGCTTCAAAGAGAAAAAAAATAAAGAGTTGACAAAATCAGATGGTAGATCCATTCCCCAGCAAATTCTCCCCAACTAGATGGACAGTACTGGCACTGGTGAGGTCCTTGACTGTCAGAAGTCCTTTTAAAAGGCTTTTTAGCAGGAAGATGTTGGACATACTGCAGTGAGTACTGATTTAGCAAGATAGAACCTTATGGCGTGGATCGATGGCATCTCTAAACCCAAAAGGAGGGTTGAAAATACTAAGGAGGGCTCATTCAGCACAAGGAACACAGTCTTACCAGATGAAGGGCCACATACATGCTGCTACTGCCTGGTGGACTGAGCACTGCACGGACAGAAGGTTAAAAACATGCCTCTTACAGGAAGACAGCAAAGAAAAAAGGATGTTCTGCAGCTCAGAGATGCTGGATGTTCTCCTGAAACCTCCTGTTGCAAAGGGAAGGAGATAAGCTGTTCTCCCTTCCCCCACAGTATAGAATGAATAGCAAAGGCTTTGGGATGGACTCACTGCATCTATACAATCCAGGATCCCCAGTCAAAACCTGACCTGGCCCCGTTTCCCCATGGTCACTGCAGCTGCTGGCATACTCAGTCCCCTGAGAGTCGTTGTACGCTGGTGCCAGGAGAGCCTTGTGTCAGAGTACCACCAGCTGCTGCTTAGGACGATGCTGGGAGCATTGGACTGCTCCCTGCACCACTCCAAAGGACTTGTGAGACCCAGGGAGAAGTTCTCCCCTCCTGCACCACCCACGGCTTCTGCGCTCAAGGATCTTTCCAAGTGCACGTGCTCCTCCCATGGGACAGGGAGATCTTTCCTGGAGGGCCTGGCTCTTGGCGGCTGCTTGTGGATTCAAACAAGCGCAAGCTAGCTGGATCCATCCGTATCTTACACAGCCTCCCCTCTGAATTGAAGATTAGAAAGCAATGCACTCAGCCCTTCCTTCTAGGGCTGTAAAAGCTGGGCTGGGACTCTGACACTGTGCAGGCACTGGACAGGAAAGTTTCCTCACTCGTGATAATGACAGTGAATGCCCCAGCCTAAACGACTTGTGGTCATTTGCAGTGTATTAGCTCCAAAACACTTGAAATGCAGTGCTCTGCCTTGATGCAACCTCCAGAGGTCATCAATGGGTTCCCGAGGGGAAAGGACCAAGGAGGCTCTGGCTGGCATCAGAAGGCAATTCAAGCTGGTTTCTTCTTATATCCGTGGCAGCTGAGCACTGACTACTTCTTACCAGCTGGGACTATGCTGGTTGATAGAAAGATGGCTAGAGAAGCATTCACTGGATGTATTATTCCTCAGATCTCTCTTCTATGCAGCCACATCTGTGTAAAAGCAACGAGCCTGAAGGCACAGGCTCTCCCTCCCACTTTCCCATCCTTCATAGGAGCATTTCCCAGGTCTAGCATAAACCTCCCCTTGTGTCTGGCCAGCCACATCCCTGGAGCTACAACTCTGCTTCAAAAGATCTGATATCCTCCCAATGCTGACCTCTGCCAGAGTCCAGGGGTACCCATCACCTCCAGTCCACAGCGCCCCAGAGTCAAAAGTACATTTCAGCTAAGGGTCTCCAAGTGCTGTACAAAAAGCCATTAATCCTCAAGCCACCCCTAGGAGCCAGGACTGTAATTATTTGGCTCGCCATTTATCTCTGGAACTCACTGTGCCATTTCCCCAGACCGGCATGAAGGAAGGTAAAACAATACCTACAATTTCGTAACAAATTGCAAATTAAATCGACTGCAGCTCAGCCGTTAAGGGAAATGTTACCTTTTCCGTAATCACCCCCTCCAGACAACAGCCTGAGAAAATGTAGCAACAGCTATTCTTTAACAGTTAGGTAAACTTTGACACAAAATTTAAGTGACAAGCTCAGAGTGAGACAGCCAACAAGTGGCAGAAGATCAGGAATCCTACCTCTTGGTTTCTTGTTTTATCAACTGAATTGTGTCTCCTCCACACCCCTACACGCTCCCCTTAAAGATGACTGTCAAAAGAAAAGAAATGCCACTTATGCCCTTTACGTGCTTTTGTAATAGATTAAGGAGACTGTGTCATTTCAGTCCGAGGGAAAAAGTTTAAGTGTTTTTCCACTTGTTTTCTTACATTGGAAATGTAGGTCTTTGGGAGACTAAAAGTCTCCAGTCTGTCTAGCCTAGAGCATGACAAAACCAGGAACAAATGAAAGGCAAGAGAGCAAGAACCGGGCAGAGGAGGGGAGAGGGGAGGGGAAATGGAGTCAAACTCGCAAAGTGCTATTTGCAGGCAATAACTGCATAAACACAGTAACACAACGATGCACAAAATATCAGTAAGAAATGATGTGCTGTTTAAGAGTTGACCTTCCTGCAGCTCCAGCCAGGGTGTGAGAATACACAGGGGTCAAACTCTGAGTACCCCAGGAGATCTGCACAGGAAGAAGGAGAAACAGAAAATGATCCTCATACCTTTTTCTTCTTCTCAAACAGAAGCGGCATGAGATCTCAAAAAAGACAAACCCAGCCTACAGGAACGGGACGGGCTGGGCAACAACAGCAGAGCAATGGCTGTCCTTTTTACGCCTGCTGCGTTGGCTGGGCTCATGCAGAGGAATCCCTGGAGAGGAGATGCTGAAGGGAAGGAGCATGGGGATGGGTGGGGTAAACCAACAATGCAAAAGGCAATTACGAAGTGAAGCGGAGGTGAAGAAAACGCAGAAGGACAGGGCTGGAACAAATGTCAGCACACAGAGGAAATTGTCCCTCTTCAGTCCAGAGAGCAGAAAGGTCACTCCATTGGTTTCTAGCTGAAAAAGTGGTTCCTTTCACAGGCTTTCTCTGCCCTCTTCCTACAGCTGCCTCTCCTACCTGTTCCAGGAGGCAGCAGGACTCCCGCTCTGGCCTAAGCCCAAAAGGCAGTAAAGAAAAATTTCAGTCAGTACCTGTTTAAACTACTGTGGCTGGGAGATTTAATTACAGCTAGGCTGCAATATGCAGGCTTTGGGCTCCTTCAATAGTCTGGGATGGAAACCTGAATGACAAGAGGGGGGTAGGGAAGGACAGGGCGTGGGGATTGCAGCTGTATTGAAAGGAGCTCACTAGAACAGGTCGTGTCTGGATGTGGTTGAGGGGTACACAAACTGTGTTTCTACAAAGACACCTGATTGCAAGTCACTGGGCACTCTGAGGGCGAAAATCCAATCCAGTAAGCAAAAGCCTTTCTTGGGAAATCTGTTTTCTCAGTTCTTTGAAAAACCACTCAGGTAGCTCCTCCAGAAACCTCCAAGCACAGAGCACTAAATAATAATCTGTTAAAATTACCTCCCTCCTGACTAACTACCTGCCAGTAACACTTCATTGCTACATCTAGGCGTATGGAAACCCAGGAGAAGCCCAAGAACTGCCCACAGTAACCAAGTGCAAATCTTGTGAAAACCCCTTCCCTGTGTCAGGAAGCAGGTAAATACACTCGCTGCCCAGCTCTCAGCCCCTCGGGCCATGCCTGAGCTTTTCAGGCCAAACTGGTGCCTTGAGCTATAGCCACACCATTTCCCTGTTAAAGGGAGCTGGAAGGGACTGCGAGGAGCCTGCCCGGACAGATGCCACGGCAGCCGAGGAATTGCTGATGCTAGAGCGGTGCCTGCTGGCCGGTCACATTAGAAGCACTTGGAAACGTTGCCGCAGAGGATGGACTTGCAGTCAAGCTCAGGAAAACGTTTCTAGGGAAGAGCTGCGTCTCCAGCTCCAACGTCCTTCTTGACAGAGAGCTGGCATCCAAGTTCCCACCCGCTGCAAACAAGATGTCCCAGTTTTGAGAATCAGTCTGGTATTTATTTCTATCTGACCTCCAGCCCCACACTGTTTCTCGTCTTTGCTTTTTAAGGTTTTACAGTTTTTAAGCCAATCCCAGGGTAATAGATTACTTTGTTACTTTGGTATAACCGATGCAGTTTCAATAATGCAAGTCCCTGTGAAAGTTCAGATTCTGGACGATGTCATCCCAACAAAATCCTTAACCTGTCTAATTTTGGATGCTAAGAACATAAGGCACCTCAAATCATCAAGAGTTTTTGAAAGGTCTGACATTTTACGTACAGAAACATGTTCAAAATGCCAAGAATGCCACTGCTCTGCAAACTGGGTGGAAAGGGGTGCAAAACCACTGTCCTTTTGCTGTGCTTATGGTCTGCTGGGAGAGAGAGATCATGCTGTCATCACAGAGGCAGTGTCTTGGATGCTCCCAAAATCATGAATATGAAAAAGATGAAATCCCAAAGAAAATAATCTTCAGAGATGATAGAATCATAGAATCACAGAAAGTTTTGGGTTGGAAGGGACCCCTAGAGGTCATCTAGTCCAACCGCCCCGCAGCGAGCAGGGACACCTCTAACTAGATCAGGTTGCTCAGAGCCCTGTCCAACCTGGTCTTGAATGTTTCCAGGGATGGGGCCTCCACCACCTCTCTGGGCAACCCGTTCCAGTGTTTCACAACCCTCATTGTAAAGAATTTCTTCCT
>Ga0065711_1030029_pt1 | contig 33996 bp, 14 predicted proteins | sample Hoacrofraction12_FD_59098 | JGI IMG/M metagenome (GOLD analysis project Ga0065711, IMG submission 59098) | Hoatzin crop microbial communities from Cojedes, Venezuela - Epithelial fraction 12 v2 (version 2) | ecosystem: Host-associated > Birds > Digestive system > Esophagus > Crop | place...
TCTTTCTCTTTTTTTTTTTTTTAATTCTCTTATGTTAGAGACTCTGGTTTCTACTACCAGCACGTAAAAAGTCTTTTTAGAGAATAAATAGAGCACTTAAAAGATTTAGCTGTATTTTCCAGGACAGACTGGTTTACTGAATGTTTGTGTGTCAAAAAGTAGACTGAAGACTAGATTTTTGTCTTCTATGGAACTTTGGAAGACGATGCTGGAAGGCAGCTTTACTGCATGCTTTACTAGCAGCTGAGTTCCCAGTAGCGCAGTACTGTCAGGAACACTATTTTTTGTTCAGATAATTCAGTGTGCACAACTACAAGAAGGAAAAAAGTCCTTACAAATGGATACCATCTCTGACTAAAGCAAAACCAGCCTGAACCCAAACGAAGTAATCGGGTAACAGTCATAACCTTCCTGCTAAACAGTATTCCAACATTGCAGTTCATCATTTTACTTCTGAATCCAAAAATCCAAACACCTATTCTGAAATATTCAAATTATGTATCAGGATGGCAATTACAAATCTAGTGCCCAAACCTAGGGAAAAAAAGGAAAGAAGTTCTATAGAAGAGAACATTATTGAAGGGTTTATGCTTTTTGCTCCTACTCTCCAAACCTGAATGAAAAAAAATTGGGCAAAACTTTATTTAGACTTTGGCTTATTATTCTTACAGAGTCCAAGAACTAAAAAAAATAGATAAATCTTCACTTTTACTAACGCACTAACCTAAGTTTTAGACATAAAAATAGACAACAATCTACATTGTATATTCAAAACTAAGATTGTTCATCAAATAGCAGACAGGTATATGATTGTTTTTGTAGATATCATTTCATAAATACAGCAATACTCCACAAATAAGTATTGGTACAAAGATAAATACTTGCATACAAATAACAGTCTATAGCTCTCTATACATATAATCTATATATAATACAATATATAATATAAATAATATAATATAAATAATATAATATAAATAATATATAATATATAAATAATATATATGTAGATATACACAAAATCATTTTGCATCTGTGATAATGGCCTACAAATTTTCCTAAACACTATTCTGGTAAAGAACAGATCTGAAAGACATCATTTTCAAAGAGACTCGATACATATGTTTTTCAATATTAGAAAGTTACATTTGATTTGATTTTTAATTTTTTTTTTCCTAACTACCATTATATCTTCAGGTAATAAATGTAATTGCGAACATCTATTAAAAAAAACTGCACCGAAAGCAACAGTATCTAGTGTTCACCAGCAAGTACTAGACTATGCTTAATAACCACTGGAAATAAAGTCTTGTCATGTTCTTTGAATAAAATATCTAGCTTTTATGTAATAGTAATATTACATCGAATTAGGGACAGAAAGTCATGGTATCTACAGCAAAGTACAGGAATGAATTCCCCTTGTTGTAATAAGCCCTGGAACACCCATTTTGCTAATACTGGCCCCAAAAGAAGACAATTGGAAAGAATGGCACCCCAGCTCATTTTTACGACAGAGCCAAAAGTTTATTGGACATTTTTATCAGAAGTCTAAATCCACTCAGATTTATGTAGAACAGTCGTGCTGCTAGTTGCAGTGTATTCTGAATGGAAATACATCTGTAGCATACAGCTAAGATCAAACAGCTACTTGGAAGAATTGCCAAATAAAAATATGAGATATTACAGATATTGGACAGAATGACCTTCTTAACTATCTCACTGTAGAACTAGGAAAGAAATGTAAAGGAAATAAGAATGAAAGAAGACAGAGAGGTTCTCCAGGAAGATCTAAGTTAAGATCACATTAATATGAGATCAAGAATTTTGTAATTTTTAAGAAATGAAATTCCATGTCAGTTTAAAATGTTTCATTAGAATACTATGGATTGTGACCTGAAAAAAACTATATGAAATCATAAGTTAGGTTCCTCATACTTCTAAGGTAGACAGAAAAAGCAAAAACTTCTTAATTTAAAGCTATCTGGTTAAACTGTTAACAATCTTATAATTACTTGTGTAGATCATTTATAATATCTACATATTAGTTCACAACCGTATAAAATCTAAAGCTGGTGTAAGATAGGACAAAACATCTCACTGTTACCGCCAAAGAGCTCATTTCAATCCTTAGACAGGTTCTGGATCTCTGTTCCTTCTTTAGTGGCTTCACGAATGTTGGGGTGAGAGGGTTTTTGTGTTTTTTCGAAAGGAAAAATTAACCCTATTAATCTCAATACTTTAAGATCAGCAATTGTCCAAATGCTTCGCTGCTAGAACTTAAGGGAAGAAAACGCAATCTCAGTGTACTTCCTGCTGATGTGTACATAAACATCATTTATCACAATAAGCACTAACTTGCCCACATACTCAGCCGGCTATCTCAGCTCATCTTCTTCTTTAGATTCTTAGTGAAATATCCTTTCACACTCTGATTTCATTGAAATAAGATGTATTCTTCTCTCGGTTTTCCTTACTCAGTTTTTGCTAACATATTTACATATCTTGCTCGGTTCTTCTCTGGTGTGTTTTAACAAATTTTTGAGTAAGACTTAGTACATCAGTCCAGCATGTTAAAGGAGGAAAATGAAAACTAAGCGTATGCAAGCAACTACAGATGAATAAAACAGTAAGGGTTATTGGTTTTACCTGATTCTGGCTTGACTGAAGTATGCCAGTTCCACACAGACTTACACTGCTCATGAGGAACCTGAGCTTCTGTTGAGCAAGGGGTCAACGGAGCCCTGGTGACTTTGCACAACTTTAAGGGAAGTTAATGGAAATTGCTGGGTATTTGGCATTTCAGGGGTAAAAAAGTTGATTTGTTGGCTGCTTAAATACGGATTTAAGAGCCCAGCTTTAGTAATTTTTTAATAGTGTGTCTGTCCATAACGTTCAGTACTATGTATACGGAAAATCGGTTTTCTGCCTTTCATCTCCCTCTTTTACCACAACATGTTTTTGTCATAAGAGCTTCAAGCATGAGTATTAATATATAAAACTGCTTCACTGAGCACTGTATGAGAGCTTCCTACAACAGCATTTTAACCAGGTATTTGGTACTCTCAGCTCTCATAACTGAGATGTCTGAGCATGTCCCTCCACCAGTTGCGCTCACAGTGTCTATAGTTCTATCTACCCATGCAACTTTAAAACTACATGTAAATGCAAAGTATATTTAGTGGTTTTTCAGTGCAGTTCAGCTAGACCATTCTACAGCCACAAGTCCCAGAACTCCCAGCTTTACCTTAAGGTGAGTTAACTTTGCAGAACAGCCAGGAACAAGCTGCTGGAAAAACAACCCACAGGAACCAGCAATCCTATTGCTCCAATTGGTATCAAATTTATATACAATACATTTTTTACTATGCCTTGGAGCTAAGTTTACCCAAAACGGGACACGGATTTTTTTTTCTTTTTTTTCACTTCTGTCATGATATACCAAGAAAGTTTAGTGCAATGAGACAGTTATATCTGTTTTGTCTTCTAGTGCATGGGACAGGCTGCAGAATGCCTCTCTTAAACATTTAAGTGGTGCCGTGCATTACAGCCACCACAGACCACATTACAGCAGAACAGGTAAGAAGGAAGGCCCATTCTTGCCCCACTCAGGCTGGGTCTGCTGAGGGCTCTGCACAGTTCCTAATATATTTTTTCCTAACATCATTATCTTAATAGTTCCTTCAGCATTAAATTTTGGGGAACAAACCCACAAATTATCAGGAAGTTATAAGTATAATCTGAAAACATTTGCACAAACTTAAAATACACAGTAAGATTATAAAGCTGATTTTCTCATTCAGTAATACAGATAAAGGAAGTAGCACTGTGATCATTAAGGAGTACCCACAAAGGAGCGCTTGACAACAGCATCTTAAATAATGTTTTTGTTGCAAATTGCCATAAGGTAGATGATGCCCTCCTATCCATTAATAAATTCTTATTCCACAAGTAAGTTCTGTTATCAAAACCACCTACTATCTACACAAACAACACAGCAGGAAGAGGGATTTAATTCCCATGCTGCCTCAAAAAAGCTGCTTATTGTACTTTACTTGTTCCTGACAGATAAGACAAAGCTACAGCTCATTTTCCTACCAGTGATCCTTTGCTCAGACACAACATGATCCAGCCCTTTGCAGAAACCTCCTGCAACTGTACCAATTCACTCCTGAGGATAAGTGGATATGGAATTCTGAACGGAGCATACGCAATTTCAAGGGAAATAAATGATAAAAATATTTAGCCAGTCATCTGAAATACTGAAGTCTATAGCCTCAAAAACAGTTAGGACCCTATCTACCTCCTAATTGAAGACAGGCACCTATACTCCAGGTATACAGCTGTGCCTTGGTTCCCATGCATTGAGCATCAATTTCAGAGAGTGCCCTGCACCTCACACAAACAGGAATATTCTTCAGCTTTCCAATAGCAGGATGCTGCCATTATTCTAACTGTAATCCTGTCTACAACACATGAAAACTACAGAGAAAGTAAAGAATTGTAACTTGGCTACACCATTTCACTGTTCCTTTCTTGCCTTTGGTACAATTCATACTGCAAACACTTTCCTCTCATGTAAAAGCCACATTGAAATGGCTCTACAAGTCACCTGGGAGCTGCCTAGTCTTGTAAATTGAGAGATTCCAGTCTAATATAAGTTTGCATGTTGCAATAGTAAGTTAAACAAAGTATACTATTAGTCAGGCAAAAGTATTTATCACTTGATACATCAGTGTGTCTATTATGCAGGCACAAAATCACAGGTAGGAGTAGCTCCAAAAACTTCAGGTTTTCTGAAAGAAACAGAAATAAAGTTCTGCTAGTGAAGATGATCTATGTAACACGGAAGACATTGCCTGTTGAAAGAAGCCGATATTACAACAATTATCTGTAATTCTAGCATGGAAAATCAAATAGCAGACACGGCAAATTATTAGTGTTATCTTGTAGAAGTAAAAGACCTAGACTTGGAATTAGTGAAAATTTTTCCTCCTTTCTCTTTACTATTTTAGTATTCTTCAAGGCATGTGTAATCCTAATATGAAAATAAACAGATATCAGAAGTAGAAATTGTGAAGAGCTTTACAGCTTGGCAGCCTACACTTTCGTATCCTAACACGGATAGTGCTGGAACATTGTAACAGTGTATTAACACCAGGTATGTGGAATTATTGAAAATCTGTTACAACAGCAGACATTGTGGTCTGTACAGTCCCAAGATGATGACAAATCAGCTATGATCAAGATGGAATAGTGACCACAATTGATAACCCACAGGAGATCATTGATCACCTTTGGCAGGACAGTCTCTGTACTGTGAACTAACACTAAGCCAGATCGGAGCTGATCCAAAAACCTGCCAGCCTAGAAAATAATGAGCCTCTGGCTTCTCAGCATTATCCTGTGTGAGCAAACATGAGCTGTTAACTGCTGTTGATGTGAATGATGGGACGGTGAATGAAGGGTCCTTCCCGAAGCTGGGCTGAACACTGCCGATACAGGGAAAACTCAATTTTCCCCTACCAGAAGAGGCTCTCCCCAGTAGGGCGAGGCAGTCGGTGCCCCTGTGGCTTGTGCGGCCCTTGCTGTGCCTGACTCACGCTGTGGCTTGCCTGCTTCCAAAGCTGGGGATTGTTATAGCAAAGGTGGGTAAAATTAGGCTTTGAAAGCAGTAACCACACAGGGAGCTGAAATCACAAAACTGTGTTACGAGCTGACGGATTCCTGACAGGAGAGACTATACTGTTTCATGGAAAATAACCAATGAACGAATTTGGACTGGTGACATTTTAGATTTACTTTAGGTTTAATTGTTCTTGCAGCTGCTGATAGCAGTTAAGCTATATATCAAAGACAACTATACTGTAACTGGTGCTGAAGACAGGCCTTCTAACTCATTAAACTTTTCTAAAGCAGAGATCTACTAACCTATTCCAAATTAACTTGCATAATGAGGGTATATAACTTTGTTAAAACGTGGAAAATGGTTTATTTCCTAGATCTTTTTCTACATAATTAAAAATTATGCCTTCCCTCAGTCACCTTCACATCAATTTCTGCAACCTTTCAAGTCCAGTTTTCTGTAACTGTAATTGTTTTCATTGGTTTGCCCAGTACTTTTGCAATTGCTTCACTTTTTGATGAATGTAGACTCACCACAATTTTCCAACTGAGAATTTACAAGGGTTAAACAGCTGTGTTATTTAACATTTTACCAATTACACTTTTGTTTATGCATCTCAGAATGATTTTGATCATCTTTTTCTCAGTGAGAAATCATGGCTGACATGTAATCAGACCTTTGTCTTTAGAAAAAATTACCCAGTCAGTCATATCCAGTTTTATATTTTTGCAGTTGATTATTGCTAAGTCTGTAACTTCATATTCACTATCACAAAATTGCCTACATTTTTTTTTTAAAAACAGTTTATTTACTTTGTCAAGCCTTGGGCATTGTCTGTAGCTTTAAAAGTCCTTCCCTACTGTATCATTAATGGAAAATTTGGGGCCCTAGTCAGATTCCTGCTGAATCTCTCTCAATATGCTCTTGAGGTATGATGGAGAGCTGCTGATGGCAATTCTGATTCCATATACTTGACAGACCTTGTCATCCTTCTTTACCCCTTTGTCCAAGATTTTTTTTTTTTTTTTGACTTGAAAACAGTAACTCCATAAAGCATGCAAGATCTGGTCACACCATGAATTTACTGAGTAAAACAATAATGAGACCAGTTTCATTCCATATATGAAATCCTAATAGAAATTAGGAATTCTGAATATTTAATTTGGTTGTAATTTAACCACTACTAAGACCCGAGCTAATATTTACACAGAACTGTCTATGAAAAACTTTAGGTCTCGTATCTAATGTTAATAGTCATCTCAGAACCTATCCTTTTATATGCAAAGTTAGTATTAATTTTTCCCCAGGTATCTTGGCTAAAGCGAACTTCAGCTGAATGATCTCAGACTTCCTGGGAGATTTTCTGTTGGTTTTTATGGTGTTGGCCATCTGAAGTTCCCCCCAAGCTGATTATAATAGCAAAATTGAAAAAAAAAATGTGTAGTGCATGATAAGTGCCTAGTACAGATACCGAAGAACCTTGCGAACCACAGTCCAAATACAACAGATCGTACTCCACCTCGTCCATTTCTAGACTTCTCAGAATGTAAATCTTTTGTCCCCAAAAGGGGCAAGATGCAGAAGAAAGTACATAAAAGAAAACATAAAGGTAAATTTTTGAAAGTAGGTACCTATATATACAGATTTATAAAAATAGGTTTTCCATAGAAGTTATGAATGTGGTTTTGAAAATTCTGCTAGATAGCTTGAAGCACTTTAAAATCTGATCCTAAATACCTACCCTGAGGCCACAGTGAAAATGTAACATTAACCAAACTTTCTTCTGTCTCTGCCTCATAGTCGGCATAATTCTTCTTCCTGACCATACGACCAGCAGAAACTATTCTGCCTGCAAGGACAACATATTGTATTTCTATACATTTTTTCACATGTTCAGATGGAAAGTAAAAAACTATGGTCAAATTATGCTGGAAAAGCCAGGACATCATGCACAAAACTGTTCACCAGAACCTCAGCATGTCAGCATAAGAAAATCATATATGATTAATTTATTTTTAGGAGTCTATATCCTCTTGTAAAACTTCACAGCTTGCCTATTTCAGCGTATTAAGACCTCAGGGAGGTAAAATGCAATAGTCATACTTTACAATCAAAGTGGATTTAACAAGATTGTTAAGAGAATTTTCTCAGCATCACCCCAATAGGTGCATGGGCAACTGGTCAGCTAGTGAGCCATGTTCATGTTTTTACAATTCCTGCCCCAATCATCACTATCCTACCCAATCTATGCACTTGATACTTGACATGCTTTCCCTTTCGGCAACACATGAACAGATTACATAGTATCAGGCTGGCCTTGTAAACCTCAGTATCCAGCACTGTATTATGCGATTTCACTGAAGTGAAAGTGAGATCAAAACCAGTACGCTTCTTCTTCTAGAAGCAGCAAAAAGAATTGGGAAAAAAAAGAAATAAAATATAATGCCTTAAAATACTTATTCAACATTTCAGTTGATTGGCTACTGTTGCAGAAATGTGTTACAACACCAACCAAAAAAAAAATTGAAACAGACAAAATTCTTCTCGAAGCAGAATCCAGCCTGCAATTTTAAGTCTTGGAAGACTGCAGAATACGAAGAGAAAAGGACATCAGGTTTGTTTTTTGAGCTGACATCCCTCCCTGGCTTATCCTCATTGTCATTTTGAAGAAAATTTTTTTCTTCCTTTCTCTGCATGGAATCTGATATTCTTGAGAAGGAAGTTCAGAATAGATGAAATGTTAAAATTTAAAGGCATTGTGTGAATACAATAGAAGAGTCAAATTTAGTCATAAAATAGAAGTGTTACAAAAAATAGACAGAAGGGAAATCAGACAGTTGACTAACAGTAAAAATAATAATGCAGCTGTGCAAATGCCTGCTACCGCATCAAGCAGCAGCATTTCCAGATAATTTTTAACTGGTGTTCTATAGGTGTTAAAGACTGTGGTTAGACAGAGACAGGTCAGGGCTTGGTTACCTGATATTTGCACTGTCTGCCATATGTCGCTGCAGCAAAATTGCAATGCTGCATCAACTTCACCTTGCTTACAGTGAATTAGAGGCATTTGCTGTGTCTGCTAGTGCCATCTAGAGTGAGCTGATCGCAGATATGGTGTTTCTAATTCCCCATTTAGTTCCACAGCAGTGATATGAACAAGCAAGCAAGAATAGCTACCTGAAATGCACCAAAAATGTATTTAAAAACTGTAAAAAAGCTCTTTCATTATACAGACAAGTTGGCATAGTAAATGGAAACAACACTATTCAGACAAAGCAGCAGGCAGGCGAGCAAGCAAGCAAAAACAGGGGGAGAAAGATCAATAAGTAGTCAGATAGAGATTAGCTTAGTAAGCAAAATGCAAGCCAAATCACCTGACTTTTGGTACCAGATATGCAAACAGAAAAGAGGTTATTCAGCTTGTAGAGAAAGACAGACTACAGGTGGATAAGATCAAAATACCTTTGTGACTGAAATGAGATTTTTGTCTCACCATAGCTTCTTTATTCCATTTCCAACACAACAAGACCATGGCTTTTGTTGTTACGTGTTAGCCCATTCTGCATGTGTTTGATAGCTGGCAAATGGTATGATCAACAAAAATAAAAAAGGGAAATTCAGCAGCAAGAGTATCAAACAGATGCGTGTTTGGCAATGAAGACGACGTTGGGGGATCTGGGGACAACCCATATCTTTGTCATAGACTTATTTATACAGCCTCTCAGCATGTCTAAACAGCTCACCAGAGAGTAGTGCAGAGTCTTAAACTAGAATGTCCAAATCTAGTATGCAGCAAATTCCAGTGTTCAGTACAGAAAATCTGTATTACAGCATCTCTCTCAGCAGAACTAATGAGCTTACCCACGCCAGTGTTACAGGGCTCAGCCAGTGGCAATTTAAGGCTCTTCAGACTACTCTCAGTGGTAAGGTGAAGCACTGTCTACATCATTATCTTGGATCTCTTCATGTTTCTCTTCCCCCTTGCAAAGCAAGATAATATTTCTTGTTTCCTCTTGCAGCTTATGTTTTTCTGTTCAGCCTGCTTAGACTCTGGGGCACAGATGGTACCTTTACAGAAGGATCTGTTGTCCAGTACCTATGTATCAGTGTCTTATTCACAGCTGGGTTTAGATGAGGCTTTCAAAATACAGCTTTAAAAAAAAGTCAACAGAAAAGAACAGCATAAATTTTAAAATGACGTTTTAGCAAATAAAGATTTTAAAGGCAGATAGAGGAGGCTTTCTTTGCTTAGGTCTGCCAGCAAGTTGCCCTCATTTACAGTTACAATTTTCATATATATATATCACATAGCTATTAGGTAGTAAAAGTTGGGTACTGTGGCATCACAGATGATTACATAGACTTTGGAAAGCCATGATGAAATGGGAAATTTAACCCAGGTAGTGTAATCCTAACACTGGCTACATACAGCCTTTATTCTCACCCTACAATATTGATACTGTCATTCCAAGAACCAATTCATCCTTTATTTCAGAAATTGAATATTAGACAGTTGGCTTGTGAAAAACTCAAGGTGTTATCGTTCTTACTTTTCTTGCTCTTCTGAATGTGAAAGACTACTCTGTTCTGAGGTCCTGAATTCAGGACAGAAATCTTTTTCATGTACATGTTATTGTTGCTAAATGATGCTAACCTGCATGAAAGATATCAGGTTCCAATACAATAAGCAATTTCTATTGAGTCATTCCACTTGGAAAGGTGACAGGGCACCTACTATGAAGCACATCTGTGCTGATAGGGCCCCCCCCTCATCGGGCCACCTGGTGATCTCAGAACCAGCCAACATTGTGTTCTTGCCTGTATTGCAAGAGCAGTGAGCTGGGCCGATCAGGCACTCCCTGACCGCACCTGGAACTCCTGCTGCCTGGATCATACCTGCCCGGGAAATGCCAGAACTACACAGTCTGGGAAGTACTGGAGTTGTATGGTTGCTGTCAAGACACCAGAATTACCTCATACTGATTGTGGCCAAGAATGAAATTTACTGATGCCTAAAGTCAATCACCTTGTGACCCTATGAACAGAGGTAACAAACAAGGCCCTTTGAGCTCTCCTGGACCTGCGCCCAGCATCTCCCTCTGACTGGGACTCTCAGGGCTCACGAACTCTGAAGTTCGAGGTTGCCATCGCTGTCAGAACCTGGGCTGAACTCAGTCCTTGAGGCTCAACCTTCTCCCATTGAGAAAAATCATTTGAAGTGATTATTTCAGTGAACTCGAGGGTGATTCTTAACAGGTACCTTTAGCTATGCATATTGTCTGTGTGAGTGTGTCTGTGAGAATCGATTCAAATCATAATAGCCTATTTTTGTGACTGTAGTGAATACTTCTTAACCACTAAGTCCACCAATTATTAATTACTGCTAAACCCCTCTGATTCTCTCTCTCTCTCTCTCTCTTTCACTATGAACAAGCCTTAAATTGCTGCTAGACATATCCTTTAGACATAACCCGTCGTGATCTGAGGTGAGTCTGGATGCAGCCGGACATAGGCTCCTCTCTGAGAAGGAGCTTAGAAAGCAAGGGGGTCCATTCTGAACCTTGTGACTCAACAGGAGGGTCTTGCTTACACCTTACATCTTTCTTCAATCTTTGTATGAATCATTCTACCTCGATCCTACTTTGATTTTTTTATTCCATTCATTCAATAAGTGATAGAGTGAACCTTGCCAACGAACTTTGTTAAATCACATTTTATAAATTCTTACTACAATAATTTCTTGCAAATACATTTGACAATGATTCTTTAAGTGACCTAACCACTCATTCACAACAAATTGGTGTAGTTGGCAGGATCCTAAATCCAGATTCACAACAAATCATTAGAATGACACTAACTTAAAATTAAAGACAATCAACACCCATGAATGTCAAGACACTCAAAGGTAAGGTTAAGATCCTCACCACACATGAGGATCAGTTTCATGTTTTGTGGTCTTTGTGGCACTTATAACCAAGTTACACTATTTCTCTCTAAAAATCCTAATTTTGTTTTCAGTAAACACTGTGGAATTGGTGAAGAATGAGGCTTACATGAAACAATGTTGGAAGTTAACCAAGAATCCTTGGGCATCACATTGGCAAGCCTCCAGTTGTCTGGGACCTTGTGGGCGTCCAGGTGGTGTCGCAGGTCATTAACTGCTTCCTCCTGGATTACGGGGGGTTTATTCTGCTCTCTGTTCCTCTGTTCCTACCTCGTAATATACTGGAAATCCCTCAGGCAAAACTGAACCAGGAGACATCATTAAATTACCATCATTTTTAGGCACTAAGCAGCTTTTGTTTGCACTGGTAGGAGTACAGAACACACTTTCTGAGACAGAAGTGTCTAACTCGTAAAGGAACTTCACTGTATCTCTCATTTTACAGCATTACCTCTTGGTCTGAACTGCAATTTTTAAAAGCTATTAAAATGCTATTAGTTATTATGCTAATAATTAAACAGAAATTCTTAAAACAGATTCAAATTAAGAAGAATTCAAATTATTCTTGAAACAGAAGTGCGCACCTTAAAGAGGAAATTACTAGATGTGCACAACTGTCCTTTTCTAATTTGGTACAGTGATCTCATGATAAGTTATTTCTTAAAGTGCATTTAAAAAATATATTTCACCTTGCAGTTGAAGAAGATCCTTCAACAAGATACTACATTAACTAGTATTTCCCTCTCTTGTTTGCATTCTACAAACTGAATTAGAAGAGAAGGTGAAATGCTGTTCTTTCTAGAAAAAGGCCTTCTGGTGCATCGCTTCAGATAAAGAGAAGGAAGAAATAGGAGATATATTTGCGAATAGCTGAACAAAACAGAGTTTTGTTCATTCTTATTTGAGCAAAGCAGATATACACTACACTTTGGCTGCCGAATAACAGCCAGTATATCAAAGTCATATAGTATGTCAATCAATACACATTCCTGTAGGAACGTTTTTGTGAAGCATTGTGGCTGCATGTAGGATAAACTATGGCACATGAAAAACCACAAGAAGAAAGGGCTCTGGTTTGTATGGCAATTTTTTAAACTTCGAGGATGGAATAAGATGTGAACAGAGTGATAATGGATGAGGTTAACAAGTAAGAACTTTACCATAAATCCTAAACCTAGTCTAACAGGTTGGCCTGGCTGACTGATTAAGCAAAGTGGAGGATGATCACAATAGCAGATGCAAGTGTGCAATTTGCCTGTGAAGTCAAAGCAGCAATAAATCAACAATAAGCTAGATTTGATAGTATTTTATATGGAAGATATTTATCTATTTATGTAATACTTTCTACTGGTCAACAAAGCTTTTATGATGTATGTGGGAATACTTCCTTCCTTTTCCATTTCTCAATATGACTACCGTCTACAGAAGCTCATGTTAGAGCAACTGTTCTTCAAGATCTAGACTGTTGTTTTGACTTCTACAGTATAAACAGACAAATGAGGTAGATTAGCTTTTATGCTGAATATATACATAGTCTACAATTGTTACACACCATATAACCATCTTGTCAATAAGATCGACATTTTTTCAGAATGTAAAGCTATTTCTGTCATTTCTCCACTATTTATATACATTTTGTATCCACACAAATTGTCTGTGTATGTTGTACAATGATCCAGAAATATGTGGATTTGCTCAAGTAGAAGCACGCAGCCACATTAATGTGTCAGCTCTGTGTATCAGTTATCTTGGGAGCATGTATACAGCACAGATTCTGCAGCACATCATAAAAGGGATGACTTAGCTCTTGAAAATTACATTGACTTTCTATCTCTGGTTGCATCAAATTCAAAACTACTTTCCTGATATATTAAGCTTTGTGTATAAGACTTTTCCATCACACAAATCAATTTGCTTTCAGTTCCATCTCAGCTTTCTGCAAGTTTCCCACATTAATTCTTTAGACTTTCCCAAACCTTTTATTTTCTTTGATTATTTTGCCTAATCTTTGTAAGATTATCTGCCCACAATTGGAATGCCTTCATTGCATTCATCTGCCAAGAATTCTTTCCCTGTCTCAAGCCATTATTGCCAGGACTCTCCTTCCCTTCAGTGCCTTTTATATTATTCCAACGCACTCTTTGCATTTCCCAAATACTTCTCCTGAGCCTCAGTATTTGTCTTGGCTAATACAGATCCCAAGTGTCTTGAGGTGGAGAACACGTTTAACCCATCTGAAAAGCCAAGTAAGTTTACAGCTTATATAAATGCTTGTTCATAATAATAGCTGTAATACACACTATAGCTGTAATATACGCTACATAACATATACGCGCATTAAAAAGATCACTCAGCCAAATAAATCCACGTGCTTAACTGCACACTTTTGCCTGTGCAAAACAGAAACTAGTTAATGAAGATTAAATAGCTTAGGACTTAAAGAAACAGATTTCTGTAGAGGAAGGAAAAAAAACAAACAAAGCTAAGTTAGAATAAGGCTAAACTGAGGGAGACAAACTTTATACAAATGTCTCATGATTCTGAAAAACCTCAGAGGACATCATATTTCTGCACGGTCTATAAGAAACCTAATGCATCTGTGGGTGTGCAAGAAGGGAATGTTCCTAAATTCACTAGCGGCTGCTATCTGGCCCCTAAAATCTAGCAGTTGCTTACAGTGTTAGCCACCAGGTCTGCGAGCTCAGGAGAAGCAGTTGTTATAAGTGTTCACATTTAATTTAATTTCAAGATATTAAAGCACACATAACATTTACACCCCTGTGCATAACCCTACAAATATATCCATGACCTAAGACACTGCATTAGTTACCAAGGACTTTTCCTTCCTCCCCTACAACACACTTGAATTATGCTGACTTCCCACCCCCCCCCGCAGGTAAGGAAATGACTATTTGTCCTTCTTCTAAAGGCATATAGTATCTTAAATAAAATGCTTAATCTAATGCACACATTCCCATATATTTTCATTTCATACCTTTCCTAGTGAAACAAATTACTAAATAGGTATGTGATAACATTTGGTAACATAATTTATTAATACATATGGATTTTTCTTTTAATAGGAAAGCACTTAACAGTTTTAAAACAATTGTTTTTCATTTGAAAAAATAATGGAAGAAAAGAAGAAATATCAAAAACTGTAGAAGAAGTTAAACATTTTTTTCTTTCAAAAAAAGTCTGCTTTTCCAAGCAAAGAAAATTTGCTTTAAAATTGAACCTAGGGCTAGTACCTATGATACAGGACTAATGGTATTGTATTTTAAGCACATTAGTTGTTTTTCAAATTCTGTTTTACTTCATGTTACAATAGCAGAAAATGATACTTCCCGATACTGGACTACAAGGTGATCTAGAAGTATTTAAAGCTACAACAACTATGTTTGTAAGTCTTCCACTCTTAGCTGTGATTTTCCACTTGAGCCTCCCTACCACTCTAAAGAGAAAATTAATTCCCTAAAACATGGAGCTTGGGCTTCAAACACATCAGTGTGGAGAAGGGGAAGGACCAGACATAATGACATTTTTGAAGTATTTTAGGATTCTCTACTAAAATCCACTGAACTATTAGAAAAGAAAATATAGAAAGTGTTTTGCAGAGATTTATATCTGTATATTGCAGTGTGGTCTCATCACTTAGATATTCATATGATGTTTGCTAAATTAGGTGTGCATTTCCATAAGCGCTGTTTTTTCCAGTGATGCTCCATATACCTCCCAGACTGCCAGTTACAGTACCTCTTGAGAGAGATGAAGCTATGAGTAATGGAGAACAACTGTGTGGAAGGTGGCATCAAATGAAAATAAACATTAATAAGCTTTAACCTGACACTGATTCATTGACTCACACAAATAATAGCTCTGGGATTTGGTCCCTATTACAGAGAAGGAAATCTTGGTGCTAAAGTCTTTAATGATCAAGGCACTTAAGCATTATCTTTAGCACTAACATTAGAGTAAGACCACAGAAGTGAGCTGCCAACTCATGCATCAAACCGTTACCATGCACCAGAGGCTGGGCATCTGTGGTGGGGGTATTGTGCAGTGCTGTCATGCTACTGTTGCTCATTTCCAGTTCTTATGTCTAAAGACTTTGGAAAGTACGAGAAAGAGACAAGACTCCAGTACACAAAGCAACCTTCCATTTAGCCAAGTGCTGGAGTAGAAGCTGGGGAAAAGGTAGGAAAGACACCACTTTGTTAGTGTCTTCTGGATAAGAGGGCACAGAGAGCTTAAAGCAGGGAATTCTGTGTAGAGAATGCCGTTCATTATGAGTCACCTGAAAAAACATTACGAGAAGGCAATATGTCACTTAACCCACTCCTAACTGTAAAGTTTGAAATTGCTTGATCGTGGGTCCTGGATCTAGTTTTTTTCATATCCTGCAGTTCTCCCACAGTTTGAAACAGCTCTGTCTCAGATTCCAGATCTACAAGACAATAAGGGCTTATTACTGCTTTGGTCTTGCTATTGCTATATAATTTACATATTTGTCGTAACAATTTAAACTCCCCAGTTACCTGGCTTAGTTTCTGTGTATTTATCCATGCCATGTTTTTTGATTGTTTTGGAAAACACACACTCAGATTTTTTTCTTCTGTGCAGTTGCTATCAAAATTTTAATTGCAGTAAAAAAGAAGAAACATTTGTTACCAAACAGCTTATGTCTTTACCTGTGATTTAAAAAATCATTTCTCTAGAAACATATACTAGGCTACTGTTGTTTACTCCCTCTGGCTTCAGCTTTTTTCATGGGCTTCAGCACTGTAGGAAAATATTTTTGTCACCGTTATGTTTTAGAGGTCTCCCATTCTTCACAAAAGATTTTCTACAGTGCAGTTGATTCAGATCAATTTTCCACTGAATATAATCTCAATTTCCAAAATTCATCACTTCAGTGATCAAACACTTTGAAATACTCAGTCTTTAGACAGTATGATACCAATGAAGAGAACACTAACAGCTGTTCAGAATCTTCAGTATACTGCTGAGTAGCAACCGATCAGATGACTGTAGTTTTACTTACAACACCTAGCTACTAATACTTTACATTGTTTGGTAACCCCTTAGATAGAAGATGAAATAAGTCTAAAAATTATATTTATTTTGTAAGCAGGAGAATAAAAAATAGTTCAGTAAATAATGTGTATGGCCAGAAAATATTTACATCAATTCCTTGTATATACATATTTTTTAAATATAATACAATTGTAAATTTTGAAGTCACATGATTCTTGGACTATGACAATAGTCTCCATTTTAAAAGATTGCTGATATATCAGGTCAGATACATAGTTATGTTTTAGGCTGAATCAAGTGTAAAATGCTGACAAGGGATAGCAGAAGGGATTTAGTTCTGTATTAGAAAGCATCTGGAAAACAGTTAAAATGTTCTGGATTTCAAGTCCAGCCTCCAAATCCAAAATGGACTGTGGCAACAACAGCTTTCTGGAAGAATTTTCTTCTTCATCACACTAAAGTGGAATTCCCCGCAGAATGACTGACATAATTTAAAATTATTCAGTTCTGTATTTTCATTTCAGATTAGTTAATTAAGAACAGAGTCTCTTTCCAAAGTTAAGTCCTTCCATTTCAGTATTTAACAACTACTATGTATTTCACATGCAGACAGTTCATCTATTTACTGCTGTCTATAGTAATAAGGTATAGTACAGACTATTGCCTATATTTACTGTATAGTAGAGACTATTCTCTGTATTATCACAAGACAATTTATCTGGAATACATCAACACACCAATCCTTGTAAAATTTCTCTAAAGACATTCCTCTGTCCCCACAGCACCAGGAAGATTCTTGGGAGACCGGCAGGTAGAGCGAGGCAGCAAGGTTTGAGGCAGTTGCAGTGGCTGCCACCCTTCAAGCTGCCAGACCCTGCCAGAGGCGCTGCTGCCATTTTAGGCCAGGAGGAAATTGGACTGGGCTGAGAGCCCTGCTGAGGTGACAGAGACACATATCCCGGTTAGAAGGGTTTTTTTCAAAATTGACACTTTCTGTATTTTTTTGATATTTTAGAAGACACTTGATCTCTGTAAGAAACTAGAGAGCAGATTTGATGTACAGCATGTTTTCTAAAACATTACAGAATTGTGAAATTCAAAAGTTGTGTATTGTCAACAAGAGTTAAGTACTTTCTTCCCAAACATTATTAATGTAAACATTGATATTTTATTTAACTCTTTATTATTATATCCTAAACCCTTTAAAATTAATTTCTTTCTCAAATTTCTCTTGAAAATATAATTTACTAATAAAGACATCTATTTTTAGATATAGACATTTATGATTTAGAAATAGACATTTATGATTTAGATATTCTAATTGCTCCATATCAGCGTAGCCCTTTAGGGCTTATGTTCTCAAATGTAAGCTGGGGAGGGGGGCAGCCAGAGAAAGGTGTGAGAAACCCCCCCCCACATACTGCTTTGTGCCATTTTGTGATGAATTTCAAATAAAGCCTCTCTCCATTTCTCCAAAGCTGTGTCTCTATATAGTATGAGCCATATAAATATTCAAAAATAAGTAATATATGTAATAATACATATTTAGTAAATATCTACTGCAGAAACTTTAACCTCTAAGGATATTCTATTCATTTATAATCAGTTTAGGAGTCGGTTCATGTCTGCATCCATTATACAGATAATCTGCTGTAGCCACAGAGATTAGTGTACTGGTCATCGCATAAAAGTAATTTTTTTTTTTTTTTAATCATTGGAATACACACAATACTAAGAAGGGTAAGGTAACAGATGATATGTAGCTATGATAAATTATATTTCATCCTGAATGACAGGAAATGTGACCTGCAACAAAGAGGAAGGTCTGGATGAAGGAAGAATTGCATCTGTTGTATGAAATAAATATAACTGAAGCCATATTTTTAAATGTACAGTTTCTCTGATTTCATAAGGGAGATATCATAGCCAGAGATTTACTGGAAATTAAGCCACTGATCCAGGTGGGGTTCACTCATGAATAACCACATTCTCCCTGACATAGCATATGATCCTTTTCCCACCTAAGACAGTAGAAGACTGAAATAAGAAAACACCTTTCTCTCCTTCTGATCACATTGATATAAATAAAGACAAACTTTATGCAGAAAAACAAATGTCACCAATTTAGGTAAACAAAGGCCAGACTCCCATAAAGTTTTAATTGTAGAGATGATCTTGGTTTTTATATCCATTAATATTCTAAATGTATTATAGCATTTGGTTTCAATACAGACTGTAAAAATAGGAAAGGCCTACAAGACAGAGGACAGCTTAGCATCAGAATTGCTAGAGAAAAAATAAGGGCAGATGAAAGAAATTCAAATTAGAATATTCTGAACATCCTTTAAAAGGTTATTCCTTTCCATTAGAATTTTTTCAGACAAGACATGTTGGAGATTGTGACCAAGAAATCCTAAAAGTCCCAGGGAACAAAAGTGAGTTAAGTTTAAAAGGTTTGTGTCTGCAAAAACTTTTACATGTAGATACAATAAGTACACCTTTGAAGATGAGAGTTGTAAACAAATTTTTTTTAAAATGAAATTCAGGTATAATGTAGTTACAAGGTCTGATCTGAAGAAGAACGTCTTTAGTCAAAACCTGTCCGCATGCTTGGAAAAACCTTAGGTCACAACTGCAGCTTTTATCCAATCCACTTTACACATCAGTGAAACAGTACAGCTTTGTACAATTGTGTTTATGTGGAAGGTCACCTGGATCTCCCCCAGCCCTTGGGGCAAAGCTGATGACAGCTCTTAATGCAGTGCAAGGTTCCCTGATGGAAACAAAATAAAAAAAGGAAATCTTTTTCTTTGAAGTAACCACCATCTGCACTACTAGGGATTTTTAGCCTGGAGAACCGTGCTATTCGTGTTATATACCTGCTGTGTTGAATTCGATGGACCATTGCAAGCTTCAGCTCAAGCTTTTTTGACAGTAGGTCCTGTATTTTTAGTTGGCAGTTCTGATAGACTTCTGCGTCTCCTTTATTTCACCTCCCTTCCTGCTGTGTTTATTTTAGCTAACATAACATTCATTAAAGTAACCACTAATAAATTGTTGACTAGGACTTGCCTGAATACACTAACAGAATTATAACTTATGTAGAAGGGCAGTGAAGTCTCATTAAGAGAAAGAAAAAACAAAAAAGAGGAAGTTACTTTCAAACTCTTTCTACTCACAGAAATCCCAGGAAAGGCTGACTGGAAAACCCATTTCCTGAAAGCTGTTGCAGGTCCAGATTGACTGAACTAATTCCAGGTGATCCCACTAATTTTGATGGAGTTACTCTAGGTTTGCTGGTAGTGCCTTGAAGACATGATCTCATGGCTGGTTTACATTCATCAGAGTCCACAAACGCCACTGAAAGCGACAGTCCTGCCTTCATTTTTACTTCCTTACTTAAAAACTCTTCCCTCTCTTCTCCTCCCCACCCATCCAGCTACCCCGAGCCAAATCCCTGTTCATCTTTACAAGTCATAGTCTGGAAATTAGTCCAATGTACCCACACCAACTAAGACGTTTCAGGAGCCACCAGACGAAGCTCTTAGAGACGGGGGGATCCAGTCATCCTTGAAACATTTTAAATGATAAAATTTGGTCTTCATTTATACTGGACAGTACTAGCTACCAGCCCTAGATCTTTAGGTGAAAGGACAATGACAAAATTTGATAATCCTTTCCTGTTATCTTAAGCCTCATTCTTTGAAGTAGTGTATTGTAGTACTTCACAGGACTTCATTATTACTTGTCTTTATTATTACTCATAAGAACAATGTCATTAAAGTAACTTCCATTCAGTTTAAACCATAAATAATTTCTTCTCATACTGTTCTGCATTTTCATCCATGTAAACTGATAAATGTTTTGCCCTTATTAGACATGATAACATTAGAATTTTTCTGATGTCATGCTAAAAGCCCACAAAGTATTCTTTTCATCTGAAAGCTACAAATCCCTAGAATAGCAGCACATATTTTGTGCAAAGTGCGAAGTGGATAGGACGAGTTTTGGGTATTTTTATTTTATTTTTATTGCTGTTCTCAGCAATTTACTTCAGAGACCATGAGACAACAGCCATTGGCCATAATTACTTTGGGCTGGATTTGATAGTAATGCCCTCATGATGAAAGGTTCCCTACTCTACAGCTGCTAAATTATTTTAGTGCTTGGCTAATAGTTTATTAAAATAACAAAATAACTCTACCAATAACATTACTTAGAAGTTCTCCTTGCACAGATTTTTTCTAATGGAAGAGAAGTATATTATGATTTAGAGAGAGATCTGGGCAATTTTTAATGAACTTCTGGGTAAATTTATGAATTTAAGTCTGACTGTTTTTTATCAAAATGGAAAAAAATGATGGGAGAAAATGGAAGAGTGTTTTTTGAAACTTCCATTTAATCGACAGTCCAAAAGAAATCCCTGGGCAAAGCAAGTTTGACACCAGTACCACCTTCCCCCTGAGGCATTTTGAGACTCACTCTTCCTTGTCTCTGACACTCTCTGCTCAGAAATTGAGCAAGACAAAAGATTTACTCCTTAAGGCATTCACTTGCAGCAATAAGACACAAAACTTCCAGATATTCTTCTGAGAAATGGCTACTACTTCCACAAGCAGGCAGAGAATCCACAGAAGGCTGAGCAAGAGCAGCTGAAACCATAGCAAAGGAACGAGGTGTTCTTTTGAGAAGTGAGAACTGAAGCCGGCATCCTATGTCTTGTATTGTGTAAACAGTATTACTTTGACTATTTAAAACATGAACATTATTCCTAGTCTTCCTCTTCCAGCAGGTTTGTGAATAACACTTCATTTATTTTGCTTTTCAGTACAAGACAGGACGTCCCCTTTCCTTTCTTTTTTTTTCTTCTAAAGCAGAATGATCCATTCCATTCCCAAATTACTGTTTTGGCATGAAGTACACAAGCTTTTTTCCTAGTTGGAAACAATATTTGTATTATTATAGGTATTATTAGTGTGCCAAACTGACAGTCAATTATTTGCATAGCTTTACTTCCAGGTTTGTCAACAGCCTGAAGTGAGTTTGTATTTGTTGTTCCAGAAATAACCTGTGTAATTGCTAAGAATGCAGAGAAGGCTATCCACTGAAGCATACTTGATGACTGAAGAATAGTTACACTGAAGCTGTGGCAAAAATATCCTGCGGCTGCAAAAAGCCTTTCCAGAGTATCACTGTTGGTTCAGAGGTGTTTAAGCCATTTGCTTCATAGGAAGATCTGTCATCAGCATTGCCTGGTTTCATGCATAATCATTCTTTTACGTTGCAGTTAATACAGCTTACTGCGAGCCTCAGTCTTGAGAAAATACTACCTTTTAAAGATGGAATTTTAAAGAGGCAAAGAAAATGAACTGAAAAACAATTGAGACAAAAATAGTCTTGTTGTTGTGTTTTATAATTTAGTTGCTGAAATCAAATTCACTGTTGATTAACAAATTAGGTCTTCATGAACAGATTTGGAGAGGGAAAAATGTCCAAAACCAATAGTAATATTGAATCCTTGTGATGATTATAAACAACCAACGCTAATTTTATGCCCATTCCATGACAGCTAGTAATTAAAAATCTTTTGACTTCGTGAATTCCTTGGTCAAGATTAATATGATTGATTTTTTTGCATACACTTCGTCAGTTCAGCATTACATTTGTTCACAGACCAGTAAATTCCTTTTCACCATTATTTTCCCTAAATCGCTTTTTGCCCTGAGACAAGATTGATTTTTGGGTAAATAAATTCCATTTCCTTACAAGAAACTTGAACAAAGCCTAGGACAAATGAGAAGAGAGATTTGACCCTTTTCTTAACAGACTGATCTTAATATATTAGGAAAATCAGAATTACCATCTGAATAATGACATTAATCTACATTTTCAGCTATTAGGTGGAAATTCATTGTTGCAAAGGATATTCTAAAGAAATGGAAAGGACAATTATGATTAGAGTGTGGTTGGCTTTACTCATTTCCCCTGCTGCACTAATATTTCAAGGTAAGCCATTTTATTCTTTTGGGATAACAACAAGAATGCAGAGCTCGAACGACTGATATGTTAGCAGTGACTGATATGCTGTAACACTAAGAACAAGATTTGCTAAGCATCCTTAGTTAACACAGGTATGCAAATAGTTTGGGAAGGGTGTAGTTTTATGGCATTAAATCTTATAGAGGGTATTAGTATCTGGAGAGTTGACTCAAAAAATAGAAAAAAGATGCATCAGAAGTAAGAACAAACTTGGGAATTTTCTTCTCAGAGTCCAAGTCTCAACTAAGGTAGCACAGGATACACTTCTTCACTTTCATGGTTTCAATTTGTAATGTGCTATTTAATTTTGCAAGCAGATAAACTGACATATTTTGTCTCCTAGAGGCATGCAGAAATGGATAAATACGATACTGCTCCACGTAAATCTAGATAAGCTTGATTTACTTGCATATACTCTTGACTACACCACTGTATTTACTACCAGTTGCAGGCTGGTTTGCTCAGTCCATGACTGAAACTTGGATTCCAGACTTTTCCTGCTGCGACAATCCTATTTGCTTACAGAAGTTTCTAGGACTTTACCCGCAGTTGTTAGAAAAGCTATAATATTACTCCAATGGTAGATATGCATCATTTTAGTTTTATACCTTCATAAATCAGAAAACAAGATATAGTGTAAGAGCAGTCATAGCAGAACTCTTTCCTACCAAATCCAGTCCCCATCTAGCTGGATAATGCTTTTGAAATAGCTGTATAAGTTGGATGTCCAACATTTTAGTTACCTACTTCAACTTCTGACTTTATGTCATCTAGGTTTCTCATGAGCAGTTTATCTTGCTGCCTGTCAATGGCTGCCTGCTACAGGTTCTTTATCAGTGCACAAGCTGTTAAGGACAAAAGCATCACTGCAACACATAGCTTCATAAAACTAAAAATATTTGGCTAGGGAAGAACTCATATGGTTTCTTTTAAGTGATACAGAATTTGCTATAGCAAAACTACTATCCTGGTGTGTTAAAAAAGCTTAGTTTTCCATCAAGTTTAAAGTACGTATAAATATAAAATAATTGTTTCCTTGCACAAATGTCAGCTCAAAACTGAAACTAAGTTAACTGCAGACAAATAAAGAGACAATCCCACGGAAAAAATTCTAGAGCATGCAAAGAAAACCAACTCAGCCAAGCATATGGGTCCTGACATGGGTGCAGAGGGAAAACATACGGCTATACTCACAAAAGATATTGACTGGATTCTGACATGTTTTGAATATAAGAAGAAAAGCAGTTTGAAAACAAGCTGTGTATTTTGTTGCTTACGTTCATACAGGCATCCTTCTTTATAGTAATTAATATTAATTAATATTACTGAAAACTAAGTGACAGTCACAGGGAACATGTTAGAAATACAGCACTATGAATTTCTGTCATCTGTGTACAGAACACAGCTGGCCAGATGTCCACTGGCACGGAGCAGCGAACTCAAGGGAAAGCAGCAGATACATTTCTGGAAGGAAAACAGAAGTCCATTCTCCTCTGAATTTGACAGAAGCCACTGTGATGGGAGGGAGCACTGTCTGAACACTGCCAGAATCTCTAGCTTGCACTCTGGACAGCTGCACTCATTGGAAACACCAATATACATGGAAGATGTTCAGAGAACTTTTTAACTTTTAATGAGACTTATAGCGTGTGCTGCTGTTTAAATGGTTATCCTTTTCTGAATAAACAATTCTCTTCAAAACTATATCTGTGCAAATCTTACATCCTCTGGGGACTCTATTAACACAAATGAAATATCACCAATAAATAAAATTGTTTTACTAATATTTCAACTTGTGTCTCTTTGATGTCTGTTTAAACCAATTTATATTCCAGACAGAACTCATAGATATTTTTATAATTTCTTATTGCTGTAATTCCAAACTTTTAATATAAATTAATTAACATGAATTCCACAAGAGTATCTCCCAGGTATATTATTTTCATTTCACAGTTGTTAAATTGAGGCACCAAGACTAAGAAATATGACCAAAGCCTAAAGAAAGAAATTGAAAAGATCATAATCCATATCTCCAAAATTTCAGGCTAAAGGTTCACTTTAACAGTGTTTTTTTATTTGGTTTTGTATCTTTTTGAATGCAGGGTAGAATATCCCTAACCAAATGCTTAAAACTTAGACTGTTTGGGTTTCAGACTGTTTCTCTTCCAGCATACATTACTTGTAATATCTTTATATTCCTTGGAAAAAGACAAAATCTCTTTGTACAAATATCTATCAGGTTACAGCACACACAAATCCAACAATTAGTCAAATTCCAAGCTGTTCTATTTAAATATTTTAACATCATAATATTTAAAATAATTCATATTTAAAAAATGGAACAATAGATTTATATTAGCGGTACTGTTTCTACTCCTTCACTTGAGTGAATGAACTACACCCATAATCGTGCTGCTGTTACAAACCTGTCAAAAACTGCAGGAGAAAAAGCAAATTTTCCTTTTTATTAATAAAAAATTCTTAAGTCTCTAAAGTTCCAACAGCAATTACAGTTGTATAAGAGAGGTACATACTGCTTTTCTGAGTTGGCTGTGTATTTCACCATCAGCCACTATTTTTCAGAGTGTGCTGATCTGGCCAATCGGTTCCTCACAGTACAGGGGGTGAGGGAGAGCCGAACCTCCTGCAGACACAAGCTCAACACGCTCTTCTGGACAGAGGAGCTACAGAGCTACCTCCAGGGTACTGTCAGAGAAACACCGTTTAAGCACTTTTTCTCCCTTCATCATCTAGGAGAGGATTAGAAATTGTGAGTTAGAGACTTTGATGTGAAGCTAGGTCATTTCCAGGTATGGAAATCCCCATTAAAAGGAGACATGAAACATGAGGACCATTCCCTGTGCTTGCAGAACGCAGTGCAGATAATTTTGAAGTTTGTAGGACTGTCCCCATTTCACAGAAAACAAAATCCTGACATCCCTCCCTGAAAGTAACTGTTGAGAAGACACTGCTGTTCAAGTTCATTTCTTCAGGAGAGCATGGTGTAGCCCAGACTAATTATGTACTCTTACGGGTTGCTGGGGTTTAGTTCAAAAATAATTTTCCTGTTATCTACTCTTTAGAGTACACAAACAATCATGCACTTGGGTGCAGTGATAGGGTAATTAATGCGTATTGTAATTAAACAGGCATTTGCCATAGAAGAGAAACCTTTACATGATATGCACACTGTAAATAAGTGTGTTTGTAAAAATTCCATAGCACTTGTTAGACTTGGTCTCTCACTTAGGGAATCCAACCTCACTTGCCTTAATTAAATCACAGCTCTCCTGACAATTTCCTGTTCTTTGTCTGGTTACTGTTTCTACTGCATGTTACTACAGTCTGTGCAAAACTCAGTCTATAGATTGTACAATTTTCCCTAAAGCCACCATATTTAGTTTTCGTCACCTTTCTTTCAGTTTCTCCTTAGATTTTACTTTTTCTAGCAGAATAACAGTGATAACTGGTAAACTTTGAAGAACAGTATGTGTTTCCAGATTCAGGAATATGAGATTATAACAGGCAATTAAGCCATTTCATGCTCTCCATAAAGATATTCAAGCGCCTCCATATCCCTCTGTCCACCTCCTTTAAAACTCAGATAGTTTTCGCTCTTAACCTTGGCACTTTACCAGCCAATTCCTTAACTGCTTGTTTTCCCATAAGCTAGATACTCTGTTAGCCTTTCTAATGGGAAATTTGTCTCTTGCTGGCATTAGTTGCTGTCTCCTCAGAGAACAGGTGGGGAAATAATTCATCCACAATTCTTCAATATCCACCTTCTATCTAAACCAAACAAAGATCTATTTCAACTTTTCCGCTGCCATCATAATGAACCTTTTACTCCATAGATATGCTCTTACAATTTCTGTTAAATCACACTTTTTCTTTCAGTTCCACTTTTTCTTCAGGCTACTCCACTGCAAAATTTACAGGCTTCCTTGCCTATGACTTTGTACAGTTCTTTTGTATGTCTGAACACTTCTTGTGCCTGTCTCCAGTATTTTTCCACTGCTAGGTTTGGTGCAGTTGTTACCAGATTTTTGAATAAGCTACATATTCTGTGACTGCATTTCCTGAATTTGTCTCAAAGGTATACTGCTAAACAAGGATTTAATCTTACTCTTTCACTTTTGTGTTCTGTTTACAGTTTGATTTCATGTAAGCCATGATTTTCTAAATTAATTGAATTAATGTCCTTTTTACTTCAAATGCCTGGAAGCATTTAGTGTAGATAAATTAATTCCAATTTTCAAAACAAAATTCCTATTTTATATAAGAAAGATATAATGGTCTGACCCCAGTGCAGCTTATCTGTGTGTGCTGTACTACCGTATTTAGTACAGGCTGGCATTTTGCATTGTTTAGAGTAGCCTTTGCTTGTAAAGCACATAGCCTTCAAGAAACAATGTACTGTAACCTGTTCTTCCCCATCTGCAGCCTGCTATTCTGGAACCAAATGTTCTGATGAAATATACGTCTCTATTAGAAACCTGTTCCTGCAGTTGCAATGATGATACAGCGATGTAGTTGGTTAGCATGGGTCTTCATTGAGAATCTCATGACCAGCTCTTGCAGTCTAAGCCGATGGATGGCCAACGTTGTGCTGTAAGCAAAGTCACTTCCAGTAAAACACACGGCTTTTGAATATTTCTGAAAATTTTTGTCCTGAGGTGTTGTGAGCATTTTACACTTTTCCGTAGGTTTTGAACTACTGGTTCCAGTTAAAACTAGTTGGAAGCTTTTTAATGTTAATCTTTCAGTTTTTGCTTTTTTAAAATTAATTTTACAAGTTTTAGAGTTTGGGGGCTTGGTTAAGTAGTTAGAACAAGTCTTAAACTAGTAGTTGTCCTGAGACATATGACTTCCTTGGAATTTTACCTACTCACAACAAGAGAATTTGGCCTTTTACGTAGGTGGAATTCTGTTTGAGATCGCTATATCCTGTTTATACTCCAGGGAAGAATTTGACTGTGTGGATTAGAGAGGGGTAGGAATCTAGTTTTGTTTCTTAGTACAAATCAGTGAGACTTCAGATCCAAATGTAGTTTGCAAAGAAGTTGGACACCATTTGTTTTTTAAGCTTCTGCTTTGGTGTTTTTCATTAAAGTAGTATAAATGTAGAGTTGTTGCGCTTTACTCAGATTTATGAGAATGTCATAGAGCTCAACTTTTTCCAATTAACATTACAATTACATCTATAGAAGTGTTTTAGAAAGACCATTTAGAAATGCTTTGACAGAAATTTAATGTACAGCTCACCACTACAGCAAATCACACTAGGAAAGACAGTTTGGAATTATGTCCACTTTGAATCTTGTCTACTGATTTTGGCTGAACAGTCACAATGATTACCTTCCAGAAAATTCAGGCACAAATTGTCAATGTATGTTCCACCAGCTTTCTCCCTCTTTGATTGGAAAATACAGCTCAGCAGACAGAAAGTGGCACCTATAAAATTGTACTCACATGCACTTCAACTACACAACAATCTCCACTGATACACTCTCCTTATACAGCTCATTTGCAGCCTTGATTGAAAATAATGAAGAACTAACATACATGAAATTCTTTAGAATATTTTATACTTTATTCTTTACATAGGACACTTAAATTTGGTCTACTATTATACTTAATTACGTCTCTTCAGTTCAAGTGATGCGCACCGAACCACATCACTGAGCTACACTGAGCTACGCCTTTAGCTCAATGCTGGTGCCCTGCCACAGGGCTTGGACCCCAGCTCCAGCTGGTGAAAGTGGACTGATGGTTGGAGGCCCTGACTGAGAGTGCGCTATGGGGGATGGTGGAAGCTGTGGCCCAAGGCCAAAGTGGAAGCAGTGCCTCGTGCCTTAGCTGGGGAGTGACAGTGGCCTCACCCGAGGGGAGTGTGCTCCAACTAAGCTGACAAGCAGAAGAGTTACAGGAGAAAGTGAGCAGACTGTAGCATCGGGAAGGATGAATGGGAGAGCGACGTGGTTTTAGACCTTGCAAGTAATCAATGATGCACAGAAGGAGGAACAGCTGGAAAATCCTCTTTTATGAGTATTGGTGACAAGTCCAAATACAGGGGAGAGACTGGAAGCTTGTGACTTCTGGTGGCAGTGAAATTCTCACACTCTACCCTCATATCCACATGTACAGGATCAGTGCAGTACTTTGGCAGTTAACAGCCAAGGAAAGGGAAGGGAACTAATTTCATGAAGGGAGGCTTCAGAGACATCCCAATCTGAACAGAGCACGAAGAACCCCTGCTTCTCAACCGTCATTTGAACCTCTAGCTCCAGCATTCAGCATTTTGCCAGCTGCCCCCTTTACTGAGCTGTCAGCAGTTTGTTTTTTCTTTCAGTTAGGAACTATATTCCAAAAACCCTGCATAATTTTATGCAGTCTAATAGGATTATGCTATTGTTCGTGGAACACCCGGGAGATCCTTTTTACACCCATCTCCTTCCAGATCTGAGTGTTTCCATGCTTTCCCAGCTGCTCAGCCATGACCGCTGCACCTCCCTTCTGGGTACAGATAGTAGCTGCTGCCTGTAAAATCCAGTGTATTTTCTGCCTATTTGATGCCTTCCATGTGTGCCTCTGGTTATCACCTTTGCTACAGCGCTGTTTTTGTTTAGCTCTCATTTCTTAGCCAACTGTGTTTTTAACAAAAGCTTCTAATCCATGTCAAAGGATTTTAGCAAGTCTTTGTAATTTACCTTAAAGCCAACACTTTAATGGAGTCATACCAAATTACTATAGACCTTATATATAAATATATGCCTGACATTCCTGAATTCTTTCCTCCTTTTGGAGTTTATTCTTGGCTGGCAGAAGTGAGTTAGTGCCACTGAAGATAACAGCACTATGCCAATTTCCAAAATACGTCCAGTCCATTAATGGTAGATAAGCTAAAGATAAAATAGTCACCTAGTTAAGGTAGTGCAAACTACGGCATGATTGTCCTTACTGAATATATTTGATCTTAGTCCACTATAAGCTCAGATTCACAGAGCATTTATGGGCCAGGTTCTTAAAATCTAAGTGGCTCACTTCCCCTTAGCTCACCACATTATATACACGGATCCAAGAAAGGATCTATTCTCACACATTAATGTAAAGTCTGAATGGATATTACATATTACAGACATTATTCACTTTGAAAACAGGATGTATTAGAGGTGAAATGCCATTCACAAAGAATACCTAATTGCCTTGGAGAGTTAAAAGATTATCTTGTGGATTTCTCCGCTAGAAACATTTGACTATTTCCTATGATCACCTATTTCATACCAATTTATTCATGACAAAACTTAAGAATACTTGAGAAAGATCAGTATTAAAATCAGTTTTAAAATAGACGATACCAGAACAAGATGGAATTGCTCACTGTATTTAACCTCAACCCATTAGTTTTACTGTATGGTCAAGAAAAGGCATCTCTATGATGCTGAAAGTTGACTGTGCTCCTGAAAGCATTGTATTGCGTCCTCTAGCCTGTGCACCACGCCAGGATGGAGCCTGTACCTTTTCCATTACTTTTGTCCAACTTTCACCTTTATAATGACATAAAAGATAGTCAAGCTTTGATCCAAGCCACTATTTTCATACTGGAAAGTAACACCTCAGGCATGATATTCCCCCCTCTCCTCTTGTGGCCTTCCACTAGCTCTTTCAGTGATGGCCACAGTTGCTGTAGGTCCCATGCCCTAGGTCTGCTCTAGGAGTTGGCAAGAGGCCTCACTGAAGTTAATGGCAAAACATTCCTTCATCTGAAGCTCCATATGGTAATATCAAACTGACTACCAAAAAGATAAATTATTAATAGCTATTAACAACTTTCACCAAATTTTTCTTTGGGTTGAAATACCTTGTCTTATTTTTCTTGAGCTCCTTACTAAACCACAATGATATCAAAAATTATAGTCAAAATCCATAAAGGTAACACCATATAGGCAATTATACTTTCCTTAGAAACTAAAATTCACTAATAAACACAATTTGAATGAGGCAGTGAGAAGGAAGACTATCTTTGATTAATCTATTTATTTTTAGAAGCCTATGACTGATGTGTTATTTTTTCGAATGTCAAAACTTTTTTTATATGAAGGTGGAAATAGATGCATATATAAGCAGCATTCATTATGTCTAGATAATCAGCACAGGAAGAGACCCTGAATGTCAAACTCCACTGTGAAATTAACAGAGAAAGTCCCAAAGAGTGAGCAAAATAAATCAGATATGACAGAGCATGACTGACATCTGCTAATACACTCGTGGGTATATTTCTGACCAGCAGACAAAAATATAATAAAAAAGCAGCATGATGTGTAAAAAAATACAAAACTTTGTGTGTATTATATTTCTAATACAGAGCCCAGAGAGAAATGGGTTGAATCATCCATTATTGAAACAACAGCCAGCCTAGTCTTCTTAGGAATGACTTTTTAAATACACCAGCAACTTCTGTATTGCTTTTGGTTTTCTTGAAGTACAACTTGCCACAATTTAGATGCCAGGAATGCTATGACCCACAGTTTGAATTAAACTAATTTTAATAATAATGACATAGGAGATTTAGCAAAACTGCTTAGTACAAAATCTCATAGAAACTGAATTCCATTGGACTATCAGTATGAAAAAGATGTCAGGAAGTTACCCTAACATTTAAAATGAAATCTGAGGATACACTAGAGAAATCACAGTCTTAGCTTAAGCCATGCATTTTTATGGGTTTGTATTTTAACCTGAAAAATCAGACAAAACTCACAGCAATATTAATGTTTGTTCACTATTTCTAAAAGAATGCACTCTTGTAATCATTAAAAAAATACTAATTGATTTATTATAGATCTAATAATGAAGTAATAAAGCTTTATCTTTACTTACTGAAATGAATTAGTTACTGTGAATGTATACATCTTAGTCCTCAAATAGGTATTGAAGAACCATATTACTATGTGATCAACACTCAGCCTGTGATATCAGGATTTTAGGATTCTGAGAAATGGATTTTTTTTTTCACGAAGTTCTATGTAGCCATAGTGCAACAGCAAGCTTAGAGATTACAAAAGAAACAAAGATAGATATAAATAAGTTTTTCCATATAGAAAGTTCATGAAGAACTTGAGAAATGCCTGTAAATACTGTGTCACCTGATTGCAAATCTCCCAGAAGTTATAAGCTAAATCAATGTTTATTTGTTCAGCTTATCCATGTTGTTGCTGCATTTAATAATATTACAACAAATGCACTTACATCACCAACTTTTTCATGTCTCCAATGCAGGCAAATAAAGATTCAAGAAAGAAAATGTGCTAATCCTTTCATATTATCATATGTGAACAGCAATAACCACAGGCAGAATAAAATCCAAATACGTAATGCATGGTCACATCGCAGTAGAACATGAACAAAATCCAACAGTATAAATTAATTTACTACATTACACTGCTTCATTTTGCACTAACAAAGGAATCTTTAAAAGCCATAAAACCTAACAATTATTTACTCTGTTAAAAAAAAAAAATCACTAAATATAGAAAGGTTGAGATTTTTAAGGCTGTTCTTTTCTCGCTGTACTAAAAAACATAGGAAGAGACATTTTTAAAGAAGTCCTCCTCACAGATGGAGAAAAATAAACACTTGAATAAAAGGAGGGGTGGGGAGAAGAAAGGGAAATGAATCCTAGCAGATCACTGCAAAACCTTTAAATAAGCATGTAGCCGCATGGAAAACAAGATAAACAAAGCTTAGCTCAAACCCTATATAAGCACTGAATGGCCTCCTCCATACAAAAACTAAATCTGGTTTCACAAACATCATTTTGGAGAGAATACAAAGACACAAACAAAATAATATTCAGTAATATTCAGTAACCTTCGTAATATTCAAATGGAACAAATGATGCAATTTGCCTCGCATAAGTCTAAAAGTGATGTTATAATCTAGCACTGAAGATATTTATACCGGAAAGAAATCAAAGGCAGGCATAGTATATTTCTGTGGATTGCCAAATAAAGTTACTCCACCTTGAAATGCAAAAGTAACATAACACTATATCCTGTCCATTTATCCTCATGCTTCTCAATAAATTGCTACACTCCTCTGTAGATTCTTTTTCTCTTATGTATAGTTGCAGTAATTTGAAAAAACTTTGAGAGCAACTTCTAGTGGGTAGATATTCTTCATGACATAGAGACTGCTGACATACATATTTTAATAAAAAACTTGAAACAAACTCTTTAATGTCTTTTTTACCTAGGTAAATGCACAAATCTCTAAAAGTAAGTTAGGCACATAAATTGCACTTGAGTTTGAAATATGTGCAGTCTTGCAAATAATTCCTCTCTTGTAAACTAGTCTGGGTGCTCAAACAGGTTGTATTCTACTGTTAAAATTCCTTAGAATCTGTCTACTATATTCTACATGTTCTTTTTCTCCATACAGAGCTATGAAGTGCCAGAATATTACACATTACACAATGTTATACATTATATCGCACAAAGATTTCAGGACTGGCAAATATATGTCAAAACAACAAAAAAACCTGTCCTTGTTACTCTTCAGAGGCTTGCACAATGCAGGAAACACGTGGGTGCAGTGAGACGTTACTTCTACTAGTGAAATTAAAATACTGTAATAATATTGTTTCTAAAGAAGGTCCATCCCGCTGAGTCTCCCCATTTGTAAGAGGTTAAAATTAAATAGACCGTCCAAACACGTCTAAAAATTTGGTCTTCAATCACTCTTTTAAAGCAGCTATTCTGATAAAAAATGCAGATGAGAAGTCCTGTAAAAACCTCACATATACACACAAGTGGAATAAACTCTGAAGGAGAGAGAAAATATGTGATAAAAGCAACACCTTATACACACTGAGAAGAAGCAGAAGAGCAGAAATTTAGCTGAGTGGTGGTTTTATTTCTCATCAGATTAAAGTCTGCAGTTTTAGAAAGGATTAGCTGTGAACAGAGTTCAAAGCACGTTATTTTGTTTTGGCTACAGACACAGTAAATACACGTTAAATAAAGTAAACCTGCTTAGAGATACTACAAATGGCATCTACGGTTCTTTTCATTTCCCTCAAATTATCTCCATGCTGAACACTATCTGATTTTCCTGGGGTATGGATGGGTCTATTTTACAAAGTATTCTTTTGACCTAAAAGAAACTAATCCACACATTCAGAATACATGAGATAATAACAATTAAGAGATTCAGATATTTTTCCTTTCATCTTTTAAATAGACACTTAGGTTTTGTTTCGTGTGTGTTATGGCACGTAAGCTCACTACTCTGTATTTCCATGCAGTTAAGTACAAGCAGACAGCAAAATAAACAAAAAAAAAAAAAAAAAAAA
>Ga0065711_1030030_pt1 | contig 33995 bp, 20 predicted proteins | sample Hoacrofraction12_FD_59098 | JGI IMG/M metagenome (GOLD analysis project Ga0065711, IMG submission 59098) | Hoatzin crop microbial communities from Cojedes, Venezuela - Epithelial fraction 12 v2 (version 2) | ecosystem: Host-associated > Birds > Digestive system > Esophagus > Crop | place...
AAAAAAAAAAAAAAAAAAAAAAAAAAAAAAAGAGAGGTCTTAGGTTCTTATTTTCTGGAGTAGAAGAGGTGGAACTTGTCAGTCATATTCCAATATCTGTTTCTGATTTAAAACCAGAAAATGTTTAAAAATAGTGTCAGTGCAAATGTCCTGTCAATATTTCTTTCTGTCAGTAAGATAAACGATATTGGTATTTCCTCCTTCTTTTTAGCTAGTAAGTACACGAATGCTATCTGTCAGTAATTCGCCCCTCAGCAGAAGAACAAAGCACCACCTAGATGCCAAAGATCTAAAAGCACAGACTTACATTTCTGTGGCGGAAGGTCACCATTGCAAGCACACTTGGGGTGTAAGTGGTTAAACTTCTATACGTACAGCAAGGAGAAGTCAGTGCATTTAAACCGTGAGCACCATGCAGCAAAAGAGGCTCACGACTTTCGTGGGTGTCTACCAAGCATGTCCTCCTCTGCTCAGGAAGACCACCCTACAGTAAACTACACAAGGATTAACGTGGTGCTGTTTCAGAATGAATTTCACCTGTAGAATAACTCTACAGATGCTACCATCGTATTTGCACAGCCTGAGCATCACAGACAACTCGGGGAGTTCCAGTGAGTTCTGTATTTTATACATTCTTTCCTTCTCACTGGGAAAACAGCAAAATAGAATCCTTTTGCCCTGAATCCCACCCTGCTTCACCAGTCAGGATTTTCTTCTATTGTTTCCCTGTCTGCGCTGTCTAGCTAACAAAGTGATTCAAACCATTCCTACATGAGGCAACGCCTGCTTGGTTCTCATGTTATCAGTAACACCGGGAGCTCCACTGGAGGAAGATGCTTATGGCTGCCCACATTTCAAGCACCGTCTCATCTACACTTATTCACAGCAGGCTGAACTGACGCAGTACTGCCAGCACTAATGGCCCATCTCGGCGAGAGCTCCCGTCACTGCTAGTACCACTAAAACTGCCATGATGTTCACAAGCATGAGAATTTGGAGGGCATTCACGGAAATTACCAGCTAGATAAATATTTACTGAAGATTTTCAGCCCTTGTGTGTCGTGTCATTCCCTATGTTGATTTTGAGAGAGAACGTCAACTGTTTGCGTTCAGAGCTATGTGTGCGGATTTGAACCCAAGAACACGCCTGCCTTTGTGCTTGGAGTGTTCAGCCATCAGCTTCCACCAAAGAACAAAGAAAAGGAAGATGATCAAGATACTCAGCAGGTCAGCAACATCTTTGAAGAGATGGATTTAACTTGGGCATTAATCAACACATAATTGCTTACGTAGCATGTCTTTCTTCACTATTAATGATTTAACATGATGATTTACCAAGGCACTGAGAGAATGCCTGGATGGAGGGAGAAAAAGTACAGAAATATAGCCTGTGGTATTCCCTGCCAGAGAATGAATCTCCCCGTGCAGGAGTGTCAATTTGATAATGAAAGATAAAATGTATGGTGAGCCCAAGAGGGTACTTTACATATTGCTATGAATAATGCTGCTGCTCTCTCTACCCATTAGACTGGATCAGCTTCTTGCAGACCCAGACACCAAGATACGGTGACTCCACTTCATTCACAGAAATCGTTATTCACTCAGGTTACCATTTCCAATGAGCAGTTTCTTGTCTGGACTTGTGCTAGCGAAAAAAGTGAAATCAAATCAAATGCCAGGTGAAAATAAGACTTCAATATTTCAAGCAGATTTTCTCTTTTAATATTAAACGTCAGAACCCTAATTATTGCCCTAACTAGGAATTACTTTGTTGCCAGTTTGGCTGAAAAACTGGGCTTAGCAGAAATTTACCAGATCTGAGGAAAGAAATTTGCCTTTTAAACAAGGTATTTTTATCTGTTGAGGCTATTTTAATCCGTAACAGTAGTTTTCAAGTGGTTTATTCTTAGGCATCTGAGGATTATTTGTTAGGGATCCTTAAAAGGAAACCAAGAAACTCAAGCCTACTATCAGTAGATTTAAATTTCCTTACAGGGGTTTGGATCACCAGACTACAAAGCTTTTATAAACCATATAAAAAAATGTTTGAAAAAAACTTTGATCTGGGAAAACACCACGTACAAAATATTCTGTTAAATCTGCTGCTAAGTTAACAGTGGGATAGAGCTTGTTGTCTTCTGGGAGAAAGGCATATAAGCTATCAATTGGCATCCTGAAATGCTGTGGAAAGACTTAAATATAGGTCACTTAAAAGCCATGAGAAGAAAAACATTTTCAAGGTGTATCGTTTGGATTAAGACAAAATTCTAAACCTGTAAAAATGTGCCTCTCATTTGACATTAGAATCATATTGCAAATACCAATACCAATGCTCAATGACAGTCTGAATTTTTCTGCCACAAGCACCATGACACTCCTTCCCTCTCCTTTCTAAAAAGCAGGCCAGAAGCACCAATGCACATCAAAGAACATTTTTAGTGAGTGAAACAGAATTCGCTCGATTTTTTATTCGTACAGAATCAAACGCAATTATGCTGGCCACAAACTCTGTGCTCCCATAATCCACATCAAACTCCGATTTCATTTTGGAATTGAATACACAAGATTGGGTTATGCTCTTGTGATTTCTGTCCTCAAAAACAACCCCAAAACAATACCAAAGGAAAAACCCTGAACAACTCCCCCAAAACCATCTACCATCCAAAACCTTCTTCACATCTAGGCTCAAGTATGACTGTACAGGCATCTATATGAAAATGTAGTTCTCCTTTTTATAAAATTTTAATCTTTAACATGGTACTGGAACAGTGGATCACAGCAGAGAGTCACTATCTCCAAGCTCCGTTGTTTGCAAATTTGCATTCTACACATTTATGGATTAACAACCACAAAATTCTCAAGTAAATGGGGCAGAATTGTTTATAATGAACTAAGCTGTTGTAACATCCTCCTGTAGGTAGGCAAAAAACACTGTAGGAATTAATGGATCTAAAAATTGTGAGCATGAGGCAGTAGGTGTTTCATACCATCTCAATTATCCATGGTCCAGTTTCTGATCGGTGGAGTGCTACAAATTGCGTGTGGGTTATTTTCTTCAAAGTCAATTAGCTTTTCATTCCTAACAGTAGAATCATTCCAAGTACCCGCTGCTGTGTTTATTGAATCCAGTATGAAATCAGTCATCAACATATTCGAGTTGGGACTGAGAGATTCGATGCAGAAGAACCTGTGAAGCTGCCCTATCTCATCTGGAGAGAGAAGGTAGCCGTAGCCCATTTGCAACACCCACAAACACGGCAGTACCAGAAACATCAGCCTGAGGAGATGAACAGGTACGCAGAACCGCGACAGCTCAAATCTGGACAGTTCGCTGGACAAAGATGAGCTGCAAGGATCCTTAATGAGTCTAGCAAGAAAGTCTCCAAGAAGTCTCTTCCTCTTAAACCTGTCAGCTAAGCAATTTAGTCTTGGTGTAAGCAAGAGGGGCTTTTTCCTGTGGATCGAGTTTCTTTCCAGAGAAGCTGATACGAAACAAATGAGGCCTCCTCTTCCACACTTGTCTACAACTGAACACAAAGAACACGCTAACTGCAAGCCCCTAACGTGGGACTCCAAAAGTTGCCTAAACAGTGATGCTAAATACCACCTCATGCTCTGCCTGTCGTCAGCGCAAGCTGCACATGAGCAGCTCTTCACACTGCGCTCAGACATGGACACAGCTCCACGGTCTGCGTTCGGGCACTGTAACTCTCTCTCAGGGACATTAAGAAACCGACTACTTAAGGCAACAGCTCGCAGGCTTTCCTAAGATTCTGGGTGATACCGGTTTCAGTTTTCCCTGTTCCCTTAGGCTGAGATTCACCCTACGTAAAAGAAAGTAGAATTGTCACCTGCGCAAAAGTTGGTACTGATCCTCGCTACACTTTCACTGAGAAACGCGAAGCCCAGTTCAGCCAAACTCAATCAAACTGGGCTAATAAATAAGAAGCACATGTGATGTGGGAATGGTGCTGGGCTTACGGGCCCTGCCGGCGAGAGGGAGACGGCGCTTTCAGATGGAGGTAAGAAGCCACAGCACTGGAAGTCACCCCCCCACCCGAGCAGCCTTGAAGTACGAGTGCCTTTGCCAGTTAACTCTGGGAAAGACATGACAGAGTGAATGCAAGCATCTGGCCGAGACATGGCCCCTGGTGGCCTCTTTCTCTGCAAGGCTTTCGTCTCGCTGATATGGAGGAAATGGAGAGGGAGAGAAAAATGGATATAAAACTGCTGACACTTCAGAGATGGTATTTCTGACTTATGAAATACTAAAGCTCCTTTCTGTTAATACACTCTTCAGTGGTTCGCATTAGATCCACCTGGGACAGCGGACAAGAATGAATTAACATTGCTGCTTCTTATTGCATTCACACAATCTGTTTCCATTTTAAAAGTAATTTTGTAAATTTCTCACACTCCTTTTATTTAATCAATTGTGATGTAGAATATTAATTTCTAAATTGCATGAATCTTAAGTATTTTAATACCCCTGTGGTCCTAAAAATCTCTACATCAGCCCTGTGCATTTATCTTTGTTAGCAAGTGACACCGTGCTTAAAAAGTACAGTTAAAGAGTGGAAAGATCACAGCTGCTGTCGTATTAATATTTAGAGAGCAGATTTAATAAATACCATATCTCACTCTATGTTATTATCTGCATTAGCGCTATCAGGTTTTAAGGGAATTCAGTAGATGGTTTCTTATCCATCAGGTTGTCAGAAGCAGACAAGAGGAAAATCAAATGTTCATTTACTCACATCTGGTGTTCCACAGGGATCCGTGTTTAGACCCCTACTGTGTTTATCTGTATAAATGGTTTCTATCTATCATCTAAATCAGAAGAGTTTATGTGTAGAGCAAACAACATCAGATAAATATCCTTATCCACTAACTCGGTATAAAAGTACAAACCAAATGTACACAACACATTGTAATTTCTGCTATTTACTGAGGTTGTAAAACTCTCTTCCCTTCCCTCTTTCTTCCACTTTATTTTCACTTGAGGTTCGTAACTTGATTTGTAACCAATTATTACTTTGCCCTTTTCCTCGTGCCTTTTTATCGCTACACCGATACATAGCTTCTGTTTCTCTTGTACCATATCACGAAGCTGGAAAATCATTTTTAAATAGTGTTATAAACAGGTAACGCTGAATATGACATGAAAGAAAAGCAGATGTACCCCTGGAAAAGAAATATTCCAACTCAGCGATATATTGCATCTTGCTGCGGGGAACCTGCTGGGGAGGACAGAGAGTGGCAGAAGCAGTGGTATTACACCGAGCTCCAATGCTGCCATTCTTATTCTCCTCTCTTTATCTGATCTTTTTACGACAGCAGCTTGCTTCCCCAAGGAGAAGTCCACAGAATTTTATATGGGAAGAAAGGAGCAGAGACAGACCGTAAGCGAAGGGATCTTTGATGTCAACAGCCATTTTGGCTTATAGGGTTTTTCACATGCGTTAACTAAATTATTTTACCTTTATACAAATCTGAGTAATTAAAACATAAATATTGAGACCATGAGCACCCAGAATTTCACTTCCCATCTTCAACGCTTCTCCAGTACTGCTGCTACTCTCTCCCTCTCGGGGGGCTAGATGAAGTGCATATAAGAGATATACTCTCCTGCAATGACACCCGTGTGAAGGACACCAAGGTATCGTCCTGCTTCTAAATACCTCCCTACAGCACGATGAGTCTTGTCCAGCATTAATGCAAAGCCCAGCTCTGTCAGGAAAGTGACTTCTATTTATCCTCCGTTCTCCACTAAGCCAAGGCAAATAGTATATGTAAAGCAGAAGGACCTTGTTTCTAAAAAAAAGAAAAGATATAATAAAAAACCCAACAAACCTCACATTGCTCACTCTCTCTCTGCCCTCCGGTTTCTATGCGTTAGACTCATGCCATGAGCTGCATTAATACCAGCAACCCTGGATCTGGCTGTAACCAGTACAGCAGACACTAGCCAGCTCTCTAAAGAAGAGTTCCCTGCTGACTGTATCATACCAGTTAAAATAATAAATGCACCATTCATTGTTTCCTGCAATCCTGGCAACAAGTCGTACATTTATTTTAGCTTTCACTTGTTAACAGTAGTGCTATTCTGAGTGTCTCATCTGCCTCAAACAGAAATTATTTATTAATCTCCTCCGATAAAATACATATACACTAATAAGCAGTCTGTGACTTCCCTTGAATCTAGTCTTAAGAACAGTGTAGTTTCAAATAACTAAAAAGCAACAAATTTTAAGATATATACAGATAAGAGCCCCACATCTGCTTCTATTTGCTATGCTAATTCTGTGCAAATCAGAGTAGCTCCTCAAAACTCTGGAGTTATTCTTGCTCTTCCCAACATAACGCACAAAATCATTTGACCATCTATGGGCAAAGACTTGTCAATTCGCATGCTGTCAGTAACATTTTGCCACACATACTTTTGATTACTATCCATTGGAAAGCATCACAAAATGAACAACCAAAATATAGAACACATGTTCATTAACATGCACAGGAGCATAAAGACAAAACGATGTTAATACGCTTTCCTCTCTGCAGCAAGAAAGAGAAGATGGAGAACAAAAGGTCTTTATCTCAGCAGGAAGACGTGTAGATGGATTAAAAAACACCAGCACTTTGAGACTGGCAGCTACTCCCTCTACCAAACCGAAAGGTGAAGACCCCGTGAAGGCTGACACAGGGGAAACACAGCCCACAGCAGAAATCTGTGCTAAGGACCGGCGTAATGTATTGGAATAAGATAGAATCTTAACCTGCAGGTGGTCCTAGATGGCCTTAAGACATGAAAATGTATTTTACAAACATATTTTACAGGGTTTCTTGGCCAGACTAATATGCCAACAAGGAAGTGATACACATTGGCATGGACTTGCGTTCCCGGAATTTTATATGCACAGCTAAGCCTAATAAATACAGTTACCTCAGGGGGAAGACATGAATTGTTCAATAATTACAATAACCCTGTTTGTATTTCACCGTTCTACCAGTCCTACAGTTTAAAATAGATTTTAATAATTGAATCTTAGCTTCATTTATGTTCAAAACCCACGTCTGTGAAGTAAAGCAATGCTACTAGCTCCTTCAACGTGGGGGAAACAGAGGCTCACAGATGTAAAAGAGTTGACCAACAGTCATACTGGCAGATTAAGAGCAGAAACTGGTCTCCAGAAAACTAGACCAGTAACTGGACTTGTGTGTCTTGTTCTACCCCACTTCCTTTTGTTCTCCATTGGAAGAAAGCTGCAGAGAACTTTCCGCTGAAGTTGCACACCATGTTACCCATCGTAACTGGCCTCAGGGACTGTCAAACAGCAGGAGCACTCCAAAAAGCATGAAGATTGATGCAAGCATTTCTACTGTCTATACACGAGCTTGTTCTAAGCACGCAGAATGCTCAAAAGCAATACCACCCCAACAGATTATTGTGCCAGCCGAGACTTTGTCTAGTTGAAGAGGACGCTAAACTTTTCACCTATTCTTTCTCTCTGATAGCGCTGGATAAACATGCATGCTGAAATGTCACTTCTGGTTTTAAAGCAACGTACAGATGGCCGCTTTAACTCTGAAGTCTCAGGAATTATCAAACTTGGTAGAAACCCAGTCTCTATACATTCCAGAGGAGAGTAAGAAGCATATAACAAGTACTTTCTGTGCACAATACTTTTTTTACTTCATATTAAAAAAAATCTGATGCTACCACACTATTCGGTTTTAGCAGTGGGCCATCTGTGTGTTGCACTGATGTCCTTTTGCCAGGCACTTCCCTCTGGTATTTAGTTGACCACACTTTCCATACGTAAGAGACTCTTCTCCAACTCCATACCTTTTTTAAGGATTGAGCCTAACTGGTGCTTAAAACCCCCCAAATTCCCAATTTTGATGCTCAGTACGTGCAGTGAACATTTTGTTTAGGTGCACCAAATAATCATCAGGCAAAATCTGGTGCATCGATGTTTTAAAGGTCCTCGCATTCTGTTGTGTGTTGAGAAGGGGCAGGCAGCCCTCGGAAAGGAAGGCGCAGCTCCGGCAGCACCCAGCGCCTCACCCTGCCGTGCTCACACGACACAGTCCTCCCGTCCCGCCATACGCTCTGCAGCTGGGTGCAACCTACTTCATCAGCAGGAAAAGAGAAGGAACCGAGTCAAGCTCGTGGAGAGACAAGAACAGCTGACGGATGGTACAACCAACTGGTTCAGGTCCCCAAGGCTGGGAATCTCACCGCTAAGAGACGTTAGGGTATAAGCAGAAATACTTCTGTAACACTCCTACAGATGCCTACAACAATGAAAACGGGCCTGAGCTTCCTCATTTACAACATGCCTTCCCCAAAGCTTTCTGTGAAATGCTGTGTTTTCCTTTCCAATAAATGGTCTCCACAATTTCAAGGACACTGCAACAACTGTGGGAATAAATATGCATAAAATATTAACAAATGGAAAGGATCTGATATCAAAAATTAAGATGAAATTACAGTTAATGTTAAATTTAGTATAAAATATTGCAATGCTGCTCTAAGAAATTGCTAAAGAATATATCACTGTAAAACATATACAAATTTAAAATGTTATTTAAAAGCGGAGCACAGTAATGACTACACGCACAAATGGTTATAAATGGTTAGGTTTTATGCTATAAATTTGATTGAACCTGTGTTTAGTGAGGTTTAGAGCATTGCTTTTATCTAAGTAGTAAATTTTACCTATGTTTGGAGATAGCATCTCGTTTCTAGGATTTCAGTTTTATTTTACTACTGTTTTTCGTGTTATGAAAAAACTACACTAAACTTTACTCTTTACATTTAACACGATAGGTGTGGGATTAGTCCTGTGGTACAACGTCACTTTACACCAAACCCTTCAAGCAAACATTGCCAGTGTAAATAATTCAAATTTGCATTTCATTTCCCTTCACGCACTTCAACAAGCAGACCCAGTTGGATCTGCTGAGATACATGCAAAACACGTATTTTCAAGTCGACGGCAATTTGCAGAAACGCAGGCCAGCTCGTATTCACCCCGGCGTTCTACGTCCGGTGCGTGGCTCCGGCTGTGAGCAATGGCCGGACTGAACAGCTTTGCTGAGGGTGCAAACCGATTCCTTTAATATTTTCCTCCCAGACTAGACCGAAGCAGACTCCGATATTTGCCACTTAATCGACAGACGGTGCAAAAATTTTCTGCTGTGAGAGCTGGGTTACACCACTTCCGAGCGCCTGTGAAGCTTCCCCTGCGGTGCCCTGCGCACCTGGTAGCACCAGCGGCGATAGCTCATCTGGAATACTCGGCAGCAACACAGCAAAGCACTGCTTCGTTTCCCACACCCCGAGCCATGGGGGATCCATCACCGAAAGCAATTCTGCCAGCGCTGGGGAGGAGCTGCAGGAGTCAGAAACAGTGACTTTAACACTGCTTCATTAGAGACCCTGCTTAAATTCACAAGGGGAAACCAGTATGCGAAGTCGATCTTAAGGGAAATAGTGCATTCAGGGGGTCAGGGACATGTAATCCACCTCTCTTTGAGAGCTTTGAAATAAAGTTTTCTTCAGAGGCACATCAAACCGTACATCAAGGAGGCAAACTGGCTTTGCAGCCTTGCAGTAATCAAAAAAAAAAAGACTTGATAGTGAGCACCATCTCTCATGCACTGATAGATTGGTTCCTCTCCTGCTTTCATTATGCAGTACTGGAGTTATGTTCATTGAAGCTAATGGGAGTATTTCCATTGACTTTGGTGTGTAGTGGGTCATATAATAAGTTCCTCCATACGTTGTAGTCCAAGGGCCAGAGCAGCAGTTAGTCATTTTAAGCACTGTTTTAAGATGTGATGGATGACTTAGCTCTGTTTTCCCAGTTTTCCAAGGACCCAAGGTAAAAAAAAAAGCTAAATAAAAAACACTTCATGACATCCTCTTTTTTTTTTTTTTCTTGGTTGGTTGTGTTGTTGTTGGGGAAAAAATGAGCATTCAGTACAGCCGATAAAACACTTTGTCACCTTAATCTTTTATTGATCTCAATAAAAATTGTATTTTGTTTCCTAACAAAAATTCACCAAGAAGGACATTGCATCCAGGGATGTGTATAATGTAGGAAGCGCTCATCATTTAACATTCTTATTTATGGGACAAGATAAGGATTTTTGTGGAAAAATCTTCAACTGTGTTTGTAAGATGATGTATCATAAAGATGTGTTTGACTAAAAGACAGGCTGTTTACCAACTACACTAAGAAGCCGTATCTTACAGCGAGGTTTTATATAAAGAGATTATAAAAACACTTCTTCTGAAGCGGTAAAGGTAAGGGCATATAGTACTTTCCCCCATTAAGTCTGTTCTGGCACTTCAGTTTAGTATCTCACAGTCATTTAATTTTGTTTCAGAAGATCATGTTGAGAAAGAACTAAAAAAAGGAAGAAGTGATTTCTAAGGGAGCACCTCACGTCCCCATGAGGAGCAGTTTGAAACCACACTCCCGTGGAACACACAAGAAACACAAAACCTTGACTGTCTCCTGTGTTGGCGCTTGCTCTCTGATCATCTCTCAGAATATAAAAGCCATGCTCCAGCAACAATCCGAACTAACGGCACAGCGGGATGCCCCGTCCCTAGCTTAGCACGGGATGTGCTGTGGAAGAGACAGAAAGGGAGACCGGCAACTCGTTTGCACAATCACATGCTAGTTACTGAATCCACATGCCAGGAGCCGCACCAATAAGCATCTGACGTTTTCCTACTTCTCACATAGATGAATTGCAACCAAGTCCAGTTATTCTTCATCACAGTGTTTTGAAGACTCCTCAGGCCCTTCTCCTTTCTCCATAGTCTAGCATAGTCCTCACTGGAGACCTGTTAAAGGCTTTAGTGCATCATAACTCTGTTTGCAGCCCCCGAGTTGTATAAAATTAATACCCACTTGTAATAATTGCTTAATAAAGGTTTCCCATTTTCACCATACAATAATGTTAAATGAAGGCCAGAATCCTTTCCATTTCTCTTTACATAACCTACAGGTCTGCATTCAAAACGGGCTCCGAGACCTTTTTATTTGCATGGTTTGCAATCTACCCAGGCTACCTATCTGCCGAGAAAGGCAAAGCACACAGAAAAAGCCTCTGTGTCCCCTCTTTGCAACGGAATGAAAAAAAGCAGTCTGCAAAGCAGCCTGGACTCTTGGGCCTAAACTTTCTATCCATCAGGTACAAGTCAGAGTTGGTACCAAGTGTCTCCTCATTCTCTCACTGCAGGAAACCGTGTGGCCAGATAAGCGTGCCTTAAGATCAAAGATTCATTGCTCACAAAATTATTATTGGAACCACCTTTCCTGTGAGCTGCTCCATTCGACACAGTAATAGTTACACCTGTAACTTTTCTCCAGTTATGGTATGTGCTGGTTTGGGAGGGTTTCAAATCCAAGATTTCAAACAGACCACAGCAGCAGGCTGCCTCAGCATGTACTGCCTGTGAGAGACTACCCCGTATGCAAGATAGCTTTTTTCATCTGAATGCTAGTCACTAAACCTTTTTTATAACACACCGTCATTGTCAAAAGATTAACCTTAAGTTGAAGCAAGGACTATTGCTTTTTCACCAGTCTTGAAATTCTCCAAGTATTCATTTAGATTTAGAGATGAATATAGAGATTCCTCCTGTTTTTCAGGTTCTACTATTCAGTCTTCTCTGCTTCTTCACAATCTGGGCACATACTTTTCAGACTTTAGAAAAAAAGAAAGTTCCACCAGTGCCCACAGTAAACCAGAAAGCACTTATTCCCTGCTCATTCCTATAAGAAGTGAAGCTGAAGAAACGGTTTCTCTGTTCTTTATTTGTTTTTCAGGGTCAGAAATTCAAGGCACATTGCACAGGCTTCTTATACCATGGCTAGAGGTCAAATCTCATAATACATGACTTATCAGTATCTTTTAGCACAATTGATAGGAGTGTGCTGCTGACTCTTGCATTCCAGACCTGGAAGAAAATGTCCAGAGCAACTGAGGTTATATGATAGATTTCGTAAAATATCACCAAGTCTCAGGAAGAAAGATGGTGTTGGAAGCTAAGAAAAAGGGCTGCACATCAACCTCGCAAAATGCCAGGCTTTTGATGGATGTCCAAAACTGGTCAATAACAGTAGTGACTCCTGCCATCCACAAAAATCGCTGCCTAGTTTAGCAGGAACTCACGTACGCAGCAGAACCATTTGCAGACAAGTGTCCCCATCCCAAAGTCATACTAGAAAGGCAGAAAAGCATTGCTCCTTTATTATATTTTATAAATCTGTATATAACGTAAAGGTGAAATTCTGGCCCCACTGGAGTAAATAGAGAAATTCTATCTACTTCTACAGATCCATAACTGTACAAAATGCTGTTTACAAGGGGGGAGGAGAAGCATGGGTGTGTGTTAAATAAAAGCCCAGGATTAACCTGGTTTTTAATAAATAAAAGGAACTGATATGATGTCTGTTATTATGGAAAATCAGTTTCAGTAACTTGCAATCCATCTACTCTCCATCAACACTACACACAGAAGTGTTTCCAACAGATCTTACGAAACAAGAAAGTAAATGTAATCAGCAGACGAGGCTACAATTAGAAACAACCGTTGGGGAGGGAATCCAAGCTTTAGTGCTAGTAAAAATTATAGCCATTATTTCCTATTTTGAACTCAGTTTCAATTAGCCAATGATAATAAAATCAGTTTAGGATTCCGAAGGCTTACTCAGGACATACGAATACCCAATAGCAGGTGTTCTTCCATTAACCGCTCCATCTATTTCCCTCACAATCAGTGATGTAAATAAATCACACGCACACACTTCAGCAGGATTCTCCTCTCACCTGCTTGTTTTCCAGTTCTGTTCAGCTTACGGCAGGAGAGAGGACGTTAGATAATCATCGGGAAAAGCTGACGCTACATGCGCACAAAACTAATCTATTTTCTAGGGAGAAAAATAGGTGTTTTAGAAAATTTTGTGCAAATCATTAAGTAAACTACACATGAATATGGAGGCTCAGCCTCCCCTTCACCCTGTTGAAATCCTGGATTACCTTCGCTTGCATCAGGACAGTACAGTATTGATTAACAGGAAAGGAGACAAGATCCAGCAGCCCACACTGAAAAGCAGGCAGGGAATGTTCTTCAACACGCCCTGCTTAGATTCAGAATAAATCATCTTCTTGGTATGAAACAAAGCCTACTACGGTATTTGATTACGGGTTAATATCAGCCTTTCCTTTGTCCGCATCTCTGCAAATTCAAGGAGATAAAGCTAACTTTTCAGCACTACAGCTTTCCTTTTATCACAATTCCCATTTAACACAACTTTTCAAGAAATTATTTTTTTTTAGCCTTCCATTATTCTCATAGAATCATAGAAATTTTTGGGTTGGAAGGGACCCCTAGAGGTCATCTAGTCCAACCCCCCCACAGCGAGCAGGGACACCACTAACTAGATCAGGTTGCTCAGAGCCCTGTCCAACCTGGTCTTCTCCAAGGACTCTAACTTTTCTTACAGATTATGTTATCAGATATTATCACAGATGTATCATGTCCTGCCACCTTAAGTAGCTAAAAGGAGATTTTACTTGATATACTGGTATTTTTATATTCAATATATTTTTTAAACATTCGCAGAAACAGAATGGAAACGAATTTTCCATTACATTACAGTACATAAAGATTATAAAGAAAAATATGTTAAAAAGTTCCCATATTTAGATTTGAAAATGAAAGATACACAGAATCCTTCCTAATTTCACAAAAAGATGGATTATAACTTCTGTGATCTGATTTCAGTGCAGTTTGCAACAATCTAAACTGGAAATGGGAGCACTAGAAAATTTTGCACGGGCTTTTCAGTGTGCCTTTTGACTTCGTAGAGAGAATAGTGACTGCTGAAGAATGAAATACCCAGGGTGGGATGATGGCAAGGCCGAGAACGGCAAGACAGAACACAAGGGAAGTGCCGTGGACTCTAGCAGCAGATGTCTGCATTTTGCACAGGAGAGAGGTGTAAAATGCAGCATTTTATCGAAAAACCTAACTGCGTGAAATAGGCCCACAAATGTAACATTTTCATTGTACGGAAACTTTCTGAAAAACAATTTGGGAAAGATCTAGAGCTGACTACTACTACCTCCCAAGCTGGATTGAGAAATATAAGTGATGTGATAATATTAAAAAGTGCTGTCAGGGTGAAATCCTAGAGCCAACTCGGATCCCTGTCAGTCAGTCAATAAACTTGTGCTATATGGCAGAAACTGTTATCACAACTCTGAAAATATCAAGGTTTGAAAAGGGTCTGTGGTCACACCTGATTATGGTGAATATCCGCTAGCACCACTTTTACCGAAATGATGGGTACAACCCTTGTGAAGATTGAGCCTTAGGTGGTTCTTTGTGCTATGATAAAAATTTTATCCCAAATTAATTGCTTTATTATGGCCTTCCACAAGAAACGTACGTATTTCAGAGCAAAGTTCTTGTGCTCAGCAATTAACTGGAAATACATATAATGCCTTTTTATAAGAACACAATTAAAGAGTAATCACACTTTTGTCGTGGCTGACAATTAGCAGTCTTCCTCCCCTAGAGATACAATACAGCTATGTCATTATCATTATCAAAATCTTAAGCCCACTGAGGGAGTATTAGATCTCTGCAGAAAAACAGGTTGGGAGAAATCTTGGCTCCACTGAAAACAATGGCAAAACTCCCATTTTCCCAGCTCTAATTAGCTATGGTTAAATTACAGTGAACATATAGCGTACTTGGCTACAGTGGATGAAAGAAGTAAAGCAGATCTTAATATTCAATGATCTCTCCTGAGCAGTGACTCTGAAGCAAGAAGTTCAGAATACTTCTTTGAGCCAGCAATCCTCAGTCTCCCATCGTCTTCTCCAGGAAGACCATTGGCTTCAATACCCAGTTAAAAATGACAGAATCACGGTAATGAGAAGAAAACAGTTACGCAACCAGGCAGCACATCACACATGCTTCTGTAATATTTTTTGGTGTATTTTTTAATCTCTAGTACTGTTGTGTATTTATTTCCACCTATCATTGTTAACACAAGAGGAGTTTTTATTGTTCTTTTCCTGCATTATGTATTAATCTTCTCAATTACATGATACACGTTCTCCTTTCTCAATTTATTCCAGAACAGCTAATGGAAACTGAAGTATATTCTCATTTGCTGTATACTGAAAGATACCTGTGTCAGCCTCGCCAGTATTTCCTGCGGAAAGGTAACCACTAGAGCGTTGCTTCCCAGCCACCACGTAGCAGTCAGTGGCTACATGTGAACAGCTCGGCGTTGTCTCACGTTCAGCTCGGCTAACAGTGTTGTAAGAAACATCACACCAGTCAACCCCACTGCTTCCTGACATACATGACACTGGCATGTCACTTCTGACGCGCAGCATTTCAGGCCGGGTTAGTTAGACTTTGCCTCTGGATTGCTCACGACAGTGACTGCTATAGAGCCAGTTCAATACTGTCATTTTAATTCAGCGCAGGCTATTGCTTGCTGACAACAAACTCTTCATTCTTTCACCCCGGGAAGCAGCACCCACCTGCAGCACGAGCAGCGTAGTTCTGCTGTGCAAGCCCGGTGTACGGGGCGTCCCTGCCTGTGGGGCTGTGGGGTCTCTGCGAGGAAACGGCTGGGGACCGTGCCGGACATGGCCATTCCAGCCAGCTTCTCCGCAAGTCACAGCTGAGCCTTTCAGTGGTGCTGGAGGCTGCACTGATGTTTTGCTGTTCCCTCTCTACGGAAGAGCCTCCCACTGCAGAACCTTCTGTTACTCCCGTCCTTCACAACCCAGAGATGTCAAGTGCAGAGCAGCTCTCTTCGGCTCTATCCCTTTGCCAGATAAAAGCAGGGGCATTGGGCTGAGGTGAAGGGGCTAGACCAGCTCGCTTCACACTTCACCCTTCCTACTACTGCAGCTAAGATGCTGCGTGTAAAGCACTAGTCCACACCTGGGGCACAGAAACAGAGTGGGACCACACACTAATATTGTAAATACCTTGATAATGCTGGTATTTAACACTTTCAATATGCACACTTTTGTTAAAAAACCCAAGAAGCAGCATCAGAATAACACAGTACTGTTATGCTGCCCATCTCCAGAATAGAACAGGCAGAAGTGTTGAGGTATGCAGAGGAAAAAACCATTATTCACACTAAAGCAGTATTGACATGAAGCCAGTAGCGGATAGGGAGGAAACAACGAAAACCAGTAATGGTTATTGTAATATGCAAGAAGAGCATAGCAAGAGTGGTGAGACTTCTGATACTTATCTTTGTGCCATATCTCTCTGCTCTTCAGCTTTAAAAGGTTTCAGCAGGTTTACATTGTTATACTTAACAGCTGACTTTCCACATCCTCAAAACACCAGGCTCAAGAAAGTTCTCATCTGTAACAGACTTCTGCTACTCCTTGTAGCCTGCAAGAAAAAGGTGCTATCCCCGTCCGTCAGCTTTTTGATCAAGATACGGGCTGAGAAGGTTTGATTGTTCATCTCTGTTTTGAAACGCATCAGCTAGGTAGCACAGCCCACTTCTCCAGCTGCAAGTCTGACACCCTCTGGCACAGGAAGGGAACCAGCCTGGGCTCGGCAGGCCCTGCTGCAGTCTGCTGCCTTGACCATCCCTCAGGGAGAGGAAGGATCTGGTCGCAGGGATTGGACTGTACACACAGCATGGCAGAAAGCTGGAGGAATGCCACTTTGTGGCAGCGCGTGTGCCCAGTCCTCAAATACTCTGCTCCGTGTTGGCCAAGCAGGTCTGGACGGTTGCCAGAAGATGAGAGAGGCAAAGCCTGGAGAGAAGCCAGGAGACAAGAGGCAATTGACCTAGCACTTCTCTGCTCTTTCCTGGGAATTGCAGAGCTACACCGTGCCACGATTGCTTACAAATGTTAGGACTGTTTTCTTTACCTGCGCATTGTGTAAGGACACTAATGTGCTTTGACCTCCAATTTGCAAGGGGGTTACAACTACCATGGGAAAAGCAAAACTTAGTGCACAGGTTCAGAAGTGCTCAGGTAGAAGAAATGGAAACAGCTGAATTTTATTGCTCCCTGCAAGAGATGTGATGCTCTTAAATCTTTACTTGCTCGCAGACCCAACCAAGGCTCACAGTATCAGAAAGATCTTGAACTGATTTACGCACAATGCCGCACGAAACCCTCAGAGCTCGGCAGCCTGGCCCCTGCTTCCAAAAGCGACCGTGTTGGCACGGCACCTGAATGCCTGCAGGTTTGCTGTGAGCAGGCTCATTCCCTGAGCCCTGCCACAAACGGACACGGAGAACAGGGTGCCCAACCCCCTGCTTTGAGAGCAGAACTCTGGGTGGGATATGTCACCCGGCAGCGGACACACTGGCAGCTCAGAAAAACCAAGAAGCGCAGAGCAGCGCAGCGCTCGCCCGAGAGAACACCAACCCAGCACAGGCATCTATAGCTGCACAGACACAACGCTGCGCCCCAGCTATTTACCTTCAAGGTCTCACATTAATTTCATTCTGCCCTCAGCTGCATAAACATATGGGTGCTCCTCCGTTGCCGCTTTTCCCATCACCATGCTCTGAAAGCACCCAGCCAGGCATCAGCGCTCGGCGATGCCACGTTTGGCTGAGGAAGAGCTCCACCACACACGGCACACCGTGGCAAGGATATCTTGCACACAGAGTTAACAGCAGTCACAAGGCTTTCTCAAACCATTTGATTTTGTTGCCCTTTTATAAAATGCAAATTAAAAAAATTATGAAACAGTAGGCAATAAAACCTGAATTTTTAATACCAAGCAATCACTGAACCTTTGCACGTGAGTATGAGGACTAAATAATCCCATTCTTTCTCACAGCACAGACCCAGGAGAATTTCTTTCTCTATATTGCTTTTATAACAGCTATCTATCTTAGTCTGGTCTTGTTGATATATTTTGAGGCTTTTAATTTGGAGCCTGTTATTTGCTCAGATGTTATCTTCAGCATATTAAGTACAGTAAGCTTTCATGAAGTCGTACGCTGGGCATTCGAGCTGGGGCAGAATTTCTTACTTAAACACCCGTGTACAGTGGCAGAATATATAAATAAAGAACACCTTCAAGGCTTCCGAGTACCCAGTAACAAAATCACTCTCTAACCTTACAGTAATGCTCTGCTTACAGTCCTCCCAAAATGCAAGTCATTTGCTGGATCCCAAATGATATTTGGTTGACGGATTGCTGGCGATTTCTACATCAGAGCACCTTGGAGCCACAGTGCTAAACCCCTGACAGCGTTAGCATAAAAGATTTACATTTATGTTATGAGGGCCACACAAGAATAATAATTTTAAAATACATTGCCTTGGCTGCTGGTGCACCATGGGAAATCTAGGAGCAGCAGGCAGCATGCCTGCGCTGTAATTACAAAATGGCAGCACGGGAGAGGCTTTGGAGACCAGGAGCTAGAGACTACAGCCATCTGCATGCCTTGGCGAATTGAAATTACAGTAATATATGAAGACATTACCTGAAAAGCCCAGCACCATTTAAATGATTTACTATTACGCCCCAGCAAGCTTTAATTTAAGGATAAAGTCATTCAGCAAGCTAATCTGATATAGGAGGCATTATTTCACACAGTTAAGTTAATTTACACTAGCTGATTGTTGTTGTTGCAGTTGGCATTATTATCTGCACAAACAGCCGATCAGCCCTGACAGAAGCAATATACTGTTTAATACAGCATCTTAATTCAGCAGGCTAGCTATCTGTGATAAAGGTTTGTTTATAAGCAATAATGGGGAGGAAAGTCATTTTAAGGCTAAGCTGATAACACTGATGAGAACTATTTTATTTTTTTTCCCTTGGAAAACAAGCAGGAACTATCCTCTCATTTGTCCGCCTGTCTAATAAAGGCAACATCCTGACGGATTTCTCTCACTCAGGTTTTGCTTTCCAACGCCAACGACAAGGTAGATCTTTGGCACTGCTTTCTGCACAGATTTCCTTTGACAAACAGCTGTCACCATCACGGCACCATGAGAGCTCCGCTTCCCCATCGGCACGCAGGCTTCAGGAAGACCTCCACAGCTAAGCTCCCTGAAGCGAGCTGGTTTGAAAGGCTTCTAGCACATCGCAGAAAAGGCAAACTACAGATAACACTTCGTGTAGTGCTGGTTGGCTTTCCTCCAGCAGCTGACTGTGAGATGCACTGTGGTACTCTTAGCAGGAGAAGATAATTCTATTTTCGAGGAATAATCTGATGGCAAGGAATGCCAGGTGAGACAGAGACAGCCAGCGCCGGGGCCAGGGGTGGCTTTGTGCCACATTTTGGGCAGGACTTGGATCAGGTTGGCCTCACCCCCATAGCTATACGAAGGCTCTTTCTGCCCACAGGTAAAACTGAGGGAGGCAGAGAACAGTGGTAGCATTAAGCAAGTCTATTCATTAAGAACTGTAAAACTCCTGACCAAGAAACATCAGCGTTATTTTTCCAGTAGAAAACCAAGCTACAAATACGAAGTTGTAAGGGAGTTACTTCCTGTAGCTTTCTCTTCTCCACCCCACCAGCTGGTGAAATCACCTACTCACTCACACGGATACCAACTCACTTGAGGGAATCGCTTAGCTCTGCTCTCCTCTTCCACATCATATTTAAAGTTCCAGGAACATGCTTCTCGAAATTGCCTCTCTTCCCCAAAACTGATTACCCAATAAAAACATTTCTCTGTTCATAAAGTCAGAATGAATATAATTCAACGAGGCCACAAAAAGAAAAACCAGCCAACCCACACTGAAACTGCAAGCGGACTTTCTTCATCTTTCAACAGAAATACGATACAATATTCTGTAATACTGGTTCAGGAGTGGTAGCAAGAAGAGGATGTTTGGAGACTTCAGGGTAAAAAGTGTCTTAAAACCAGATCGTCAAAAGCAGTTAGCGGGCTCATTGACTTCCACAGGAGACAGAATCCTAAATTCCTCTTCAGGCCTGTCCTCAGATGTTTCTGGAAAGCAACTTTTTCACAACAAAGCTCAAGTATGAGTTTAAACAAGCTACAATAATACCACTAAAAAGCAAGTACCTGTCATGACCATGCCTTAGAGTAGAACTCAAAGTACTGCCGCACCCAGCCAAGCTTCTGAACAGCTGTTCTGGCAGCTGAGAGGACGGGTGCTCACCGGTTGAGCTTCTTTGGGGCACAATGTTTGGTCTCAACAGCTTTCTACTGTTGAGGTATTGTACTAAGACAAGACCTTTCATCTTTTTTCAACACATTGAATCCGGTGTTGTGCAGCATCTGTCAGACGTCATCAAGCAAGCCCTACCCGAGTGTAAGTGGGAGCACGCTCCGCTCTGATCTGTGCGTTGCCTGAACATTATTCCTTTCTAGAGAGCATCTGTCTCACCAGCCACTGGCTCAAGTTCCAAAAGCAAGCTGCACTTTGCCACGTTGGCTTCCCGAAATCGCATGGGAGCCAACACACCAGCACAGCTTCAAGAGGGAACGCCTGCCTGGCTCACAGGGCCTCATTCTCCAGGGTTTTCTTATGACTGACAAAAGAACCCATGTAGTACAAATCCTTTTCGATGGTCAGGTCTTACACGCTCCATGTTTTGCAAGCTCTTTGAACAGCCTGTTGGTGCATGTTTTTCTTCAGAATTACATTACCTATCGTCTTATGGCAGAACGTCACAAAATCTGCACTCAGCCACTCAGTAGGCCGTGAGTTTTCATCAGAAGCTGACAAAAAGCAGCATGAGAGCACACAAAACCTATACAGAGCAAAGAACAGTCTCAGGGATTTGTTCTCTGTTTTATGGTAATAACAGGATTTTAATTACATGCTTTATGCTCTTCCTCCTTTTTCTATTTCTTTGATTTGGTTCTTCATTTGTACTTTTCTCCCATGTTTGTTCACTAAACTACATGAATGGTGCAAAACAGTAACGAGTACCAAATGTTTAAAAACCTTCACTTAGAGGCAAATTGTTACTCATCTATAGCCCTTTTTAATTATATTTTAGGGATTGTATCTTACCACCTTAGATGGTGTAAAAAGAGAACCATACCTCAAGCAATTTCTCTATTTTCAATTCAAACATAATAAAGGCAGCTAAGTGTATGCCAGCCATTATAGCACCTTAGCCAAGAAGTTACATTTGATTCCTGTGTATGCTTATATTTGAGTATTAATCAGGGTTCTAATGCAGAACTATGCCCGTTAAAGGGGGATTAGAAGGCATATAAGAGGGAGAATACAAGATGCTCATTTTTTGTGTCTTTACTTTGAACGGCACACACACGGTCAGACACACAGAAAATAAAGAGGAATAACGCAAATTAATTTGAAATCATTTGGATGAATTAGGCTCATGATCTGATAACTAAATTGTGCAGTGTATGGGAAGGTAAGGTAAAGAGACTAAAACCCAAAATGTAATCAGATATTCAAGAATAAAAGGAAGAAAATGCACTTTCACAGATCAGGACATAGATTTTGGGTAAATTCAGGATAAGATGATAAAACAGCCGAAATGTTGTAAATAATGAAAAGATGTCAAGCAATCCAGTAGAATACAGGCTGAATGAATTATTCAAAGTTAACTCGCATACGTGTTTTCCTGTTTACAACACTCCTTCCAGGGAAAACATTTCTTCCTATTATAACTACTAATTTAAAACAGGGAGTTATTTTATAAATCCCTCAGAGTCTGTAACTAAACGACAGCTCCAGCCTTGCAGAGTTTGAGAGTGCTCGTTTCCAAACTAGTCTTAAATACTTTCTCCTATGAGTTGACTCTCACTATTCAGCACTAAGAAATTTTACTCTCCTGTGATCGGTTAAGTCACTCACTTAATATCAGTATTCCCTCTACTAACTTGAATGTCACTGGAAGTCCATCAGGGATGAATTTCATCCACATAAAGGATGCACCTGGTAAAACATTTTGAGGGTCCTGTGTGTCTTATGCAATTTACATTTAAATATTAAAATACAAATACAAAGAGAGTATATAGATGTACTATACTTATACACACACACAGACAACTGGGAGTATTTCTAATTTCATATCTTATTCCATGGTCAGCAAGGTATGTCATTAAACTATTTTATCCCACCTAGTAAATTTATTAACATTTATTAACTGGGGAAAAATACTAATTGATTTTGCCTCCTGGACACAGATACCTCATAGCCACATTTAACTGCCTAGGTAATCGATGAAAAATGTAACATACAGTTAGATAATTCATGGAATATGGAATTGATGGTTGATTTCCTCATGCTTGAACCTGTATTTAGTAGGTTCCATCAACCCAGCCCCTGCTCCCTTCCCTTCCAAACTGGAAAACCGTGTTATGAGTCAATGGTAATAGACATTACAAGTAACAACACTGTGCATAACAGACATTACAAAGCTCACTCACAGTCTGCTTAAAGGCAGGTTTTTCTAATGTAGGACAAAGAGAAAAGAGCAGAACAAGAAAAAATTTTAGTACAGTCCATCAATTTGTGACTTCATTTTGACCTCATGTTTAACAGGGAGAACCAAAAGAAAAAGGTAACAGCTCATAGTAGACATACATATTTAAAAAAAGCAGGATGGTTTTTGGATTGGACTACTAGATTAGGACATAAAAGGTCATAGGTCTACAAATTCAGGTTCCTTGAAGAATCTCTATGGCAACAGCACATTGACATAAGGCTTGGAGGTGGTGGGTTGACCTCGGCTGGCTGCCGGGCGCCCACTCAGCTGCTCTCTCGCTCCCCTTCTCAACAGAACTAGGGTAGAAAGTAAGACGGAAAAACTCATGGTCTGAGATAAAGACAGGGACATTGGTCACCAGTTACTATCCTGAACAAGACAGACTCATGTAGCTTGGGAAACTGATTTAATTTATTGCTAATTAAAATGGTACTGGATGGTGAGAAACAAGGACAAAAAATAAATAAAACTTGCCCTGACTCTCCGTCCTGGCCTTTGTCTGAGGCTCAGCTTCCCTTTTTCACTCCTGAACCCTTCCCCTCCTGCATCTCCTTCCCAAGGGGCGCAGGGGACGGGCGATGGGAGCTGTGGGCAGCCCATGACAGCTCCTCTCGGCCGCTCCTTCCCCTGCACACCACTCCCCTGCTGCGCCATGGCCTCCCCAGGGGCTGCCGGGGGGTCTCTGCCCCGGTGCCCGCAGCCTCTCCTGCCCTCCTCCTGCTCCCACCCGGGCGCTCGCAGGGCTGGCGCTGTTTGCCCTCCCAGCTGGGCGCCATTTTGCCCTTCCACACACGTGTTCCCCGTGGCGCCATCGCCCTCGCTGCGGGGCTGGGCTGGGCCCTGCGCTGGGGCGGCTGGAGCCGGTGGTGTGTGGCACAGGGCAGCCCCGGCCTCTCCTCACAGAGACCCCCGGCCCACGCCTGGCATGGACACACGTTCCCTCAAGAAACGAGCATCACACTGACTCCTTGTTTTACTACTTTTCTTGTCACTTTTTCAGTCTTTTTATTGCTAACATTATTGTTTTAAGAAATATTTGCGTATCTTGTACTATCTAACCTTCTTCTATTTTAGATTTACAGAATTCTTCTAAACCTATTTTTAAGAAAAAAAATCACTAAGAAGAAAACACAAAATTAAGTGGTATATTATTGGATTAAGACAGTCAGCCATACATAAGGTCTTATTAAAATGTTGCAAATTACATGCATAATTTTCTATAAATCACGTAGGACATTTAGCTATGTTGCTTTTATGAAAAAGAACACAGGAATAAGCCTTAGACAAACAGCCTGATCGTCTGAGTGGAGAGAACGAAAGGATAGGAAAGACCTATTTTCATTTCAGAAAGCAAACGTCAGACTAAAATTAACTGTACTAGATTATCTCACACAATTTATTTTTTAAACAAAATCTGAGACAACATTCCTATTAAAAGCATACAAAGAAATGTTCTCTCCTAAGCAAGCCTAGGCGAGATAAAACTATTTCTGCTATGAAAGATGATGCGGTGGTGCTTAGGCCAGGAGCCATAAAAAAGTATGACTGTAATTTAGAAAAATCTAGAAGACCTTATTGGCAGCCATTTTCTGTTAGCAAGCTACATTTTTTTTTTTTTTTGGAGAAGGTGCGAAATGCTGTAAAGGCTCAGACCAGAGTCATAGCTAAGGCTGAAGCAGTCCATATAAAGTTAAAGAACACAAAACACCGTGAGGGTTTGCCATGGGAGTGCAGAGGATTCGAGAGCAGCGCTGCACGCTCCCTCGGGCGATGGCAGCTTGGCAGTCCCAGGGGTCCCAGGCCACCCCCCAGCGTAGGGGAGAGATTTATCAGCTCTCCAGAACTCAAGACGAACCTCTCGGAGCTGAACGTATTGGTTTTACGCAGACATAATATACTTGGTCGCACATTCCGCCACATTGGGCTCATCAATAAGTCAGTGCTAAAGAGCTATCCAAGGTTTCACAGCCAGCAGACTCACAAATTGCTTAAACTTAGAGCACTTGGTAAGAGGACAAACTGGACTTTGTGAGACTGCTTCTGCCAACACCACCTGAAGATTCCGGTCCAGCAAAGAAAAGTCAGTGAGGCGGCCGAGCACCCAGCGAGCCCGGAGCAGCCTGGCTGTACAAGCTAAGCTCTACCAGCGAACAGAGGAGCTCAGCACGCGCTCCCGAGCACACAGCTCAGCTGTCTCCCAGGGGGTTTCACACAGAAGCGCTGGGAAGCAGCAGCATTTCTGAAGATCCCATACAGAATCATCAAGAAGTAAGAATTTCCGCTACTGTCATTCCTGCCACCACGCTGCAAAGATTTTTAAGGCAAAATTTTGTGAAATAATTGGAAGTGAAAAGTTTCCAGGTTAAATGCTTTGTTCATTTTTGTTACCATTTTTTTCATTCTGCTTATATATATAACACGCACATCCGTGCGCACACACGTGCGAACCCCCCGCCTCTGGGTACGGATGAGAACGATGCAGGGTTTGTAGGTAATACGACTTACTAGATCAGGTGGAACAGCAAGGAACAAATGGAGCAGCTGTCGGGTGCACGGGCAAGTCATACCAGTTAGTCCAATAAAAGATACTACCTCTCCCTACAAACTCCATCTCACTGATGTTCTTAAACCACTACGTTTACAAGAGCAGCACTGTTACACATAAAAGAGCTCTGTTGCTTCAATGAATCAGATAAGAACCTGACCAACAAAACAACTGAATCATTAAACAGCATAACACATTTACAACTGGATTCTGGTCTTCTAAGTTCTTTAAGGCCTCTCCTACTGTATGATCAAGTAATGAATTCTAATTGGAAATGTGCATTGACACCCCTAATTTGTGGCACACTGGATGTGAGAATCTGTTTTCACATCGTTTTTGTATAACAGTGAAACATCTTCAAATTAAACATATTTCTGGTTTATAAAGAACAGAATTAAACAATTGGGATTTCTCTGTTCAATAGTCTATATAAATTGGAAATATTCAGTATAGGATATAAATTGTCTTGCCCCTTCTACTGCATCCTCCGTAAATTTCAATTATTTAACACATTACTTATCACACAGATACAAATATTTGGATTATAGCATACACACACTGTGCAGGTCCTCTTCATACTCAGCTTTGTTGTCTTTCCTTATTTTAAGTCACATGCATCGAAACTTCACTCCTCTTACATTTAATATGCAGCTCTGAAAGTGCAGCTATACATCATTTTCATTTGTTGAGGAGTGATATATAATCTGGACTGAAATTGAATAATGTCATCTATGTTTAGTATTTATTGATAAAAATTTAACCTGCTCATATTTCAGCCTCCAATCTTCCCCTGAATAATCTGTATTTAATTATGCATTCCACCTCTCTATTGACCTTTGAAAATATCCCTCATGACTACCAATCAAAAATGATATAAATTAGAAATTCTTTTGAATCATTTTGCAGTATTTATCATTCCACTTCCCAAATCATTCAGCACTTCAGGTTTGTTCTCAAAACCTACCTCCCTAATACTAAAAACTCAAACCCCCCAAGCCCTTCAACTTCCCTAAGATTTCAACTATTCAGTAACATATTACTATCCATTTAGCTAAGATAAGATAGCTGAATACATGAAAAAGTCCAGAGTTGTTATGCAATGGCTAAAAATGAGCAGTATTTTGGGCATAGGATTCTATCTCGGGTGAAGTAAGGTTATTCCTAGACAGTAGAAACTATAGCTGTACTTTCCCATCTTGTATTGCAACTTACTGGAAACATTCTTTGATGAAAGAATAAACTAAAAAAAGACACGAAGAACAAATAAAGTGGGCAGAATTCTAACCACATACATTCCCCTCCCCGATTTATTTACCACCAGATATGTAACCAACCAAGTTGCCATTCAAGCTGCAAAGGAACTTCTCTTACAGCTACCCGACTCCTAATTTATTACACTGTACATGAGAGTGCAAATTTAGAACCACCTCACAAAATAAAATTTAAAATGTTTTTCAGCGCGTAGAAAAAAGCAACTATTTTGCTGATTAATTTCTATGTTCTGACCATGACATTCACTTTACCTTCCTGAAGCCCAAGTATTCTGACTGTGCTCAGAGAGGTAAAAGTAAGTGGCTCGAGGGAGCGAAATCCGTCTCTCCTAAACCGCGGCCAGGATGTGATATAACGCCTAGCTATGCCATGAACAAGCGCACTGGTTCTGGCAGCGGTAACAGACTAATGCTTTTGTACTTCTCCAAGGTTAAAAGAGATACATCAAAGTGAATTTCAGCAATTGGTACTCTGTGCAGGTGTGAGAAACGGAGGTTCTTCTCCACAGCCCCAGGACTGGGAGGACAGACTCATGTAATGGACAAGTGACTAAGTCATAGACATTAATTCCAGGATACACGAGACTTCTACTCCAACTCTTTTATGTGACAGCAGGCATAAAATATCTCCCAATACTTCGCAATAAATGTAAGACCTACACTGCAAACAATCAAGAGCTTTAGAACGACAATGTGCAACAAAGACAAGACAAAAGCACCACTTCAGGCATAAAAAATTCCATACGTGTAAAGCAGCCTAAGGATGTAATCAAAGATTTAACACACAGTGCCAAAACAGCACCAGTGGTCCCAGCAAAGTAGACTGGAGTCACAGTTCTTTCCTCCACTGAATGTGGTAACTGGGTTAATTCTACCGTGTGAGCAAGGAACAGTAGGTCTATCTCTCAAAAACTTCTCAGTATTGCTTAAAAGCTCGCTGTTTGACATAGTAACAGCAAACAATTTCTGATGCTCCACAGACTAGTCTCACTCCTGGTTTAATAAGCCAAAGATGAAGGAAATTTTCAGCCTTTAAGAGTGAATGGCTGTAACTCTGGCATTTGGATTAATAACAGTGTACGAATGCAGTGCAAGTACATTGGAAACACACAGCTGTCCATTTTACATGGAATTAATTACAGACAGCCCTGAAAAAAAATTAGGCTCCTTTCTATATTGCTTTCTGTTCTAGTAGTTCTAGAGCTTCATTTCTGTGATCGTGAGAAGCCTCGGTCATTTTAAATATGATCTTGTACTGGTATTGCCATTTAATTTAAATGGTTCTCTTCCTAACTTGGCACTAACCTTTATGCTTGCCGTACTCATAAAAGAAGACTCATATTCACATACAGGTCTTGTTTGCCTAAGCTAAACTGAGTCCTTTAAGTCTCATCACCTGAAATAGCTCCTCCATTCCTCTGGTCATCCTCTAGGCCTTAAAAGCTTTCTTTCATTTTACATTCATCTCTTCTAAATATAGGATACAAGCAGTTATGCAATATTTTGCACATCTTCATCGCAACATCTTTCTAGGGATCTTAGTCCTTCTTCTTTAGTCGACCTGCAAAATTCTGAAACTGCATTGACTTATTTTCACATTTGCATTGTGCTAATGGCCCACCATCACCCTGGAGCTGAATGACACATCCTGAGCTTTCTTTTCCCCTCTGCTTTCCATTTTTTAGGCTTCTAGTCAGCACTCTTATTCGTGAGCACACAGCATAGCACTTGGTAGTCTTAAGTTTCATCCTGCCCTACGTCTTCCTCTGTTGTGGTTGTGCCTCAATTTGCAACAAAGAACCACGCAGTTACTCTCTCACGCCTTCCCCCTCCCTGGTGGGATGGGGAGGAGAATCCGAAGGAATAAGGCAAAAACTCATGGGCTGGGATGAGAATGGTTTAACAGAATGGCAAAGGGAGAAGAAAACAACAAGCAATAATACTAATGAAAGCATATACAACATGCAGTGTTCTCACCACCCAATGCTCAGCTTGCTCCTGAGTCGCATAAGCCTGTCCTTCAGCCAGCTCCCCACTTAAATACTGAGCATGGCATCACATGGTATAGAACGTCCCATTTGATTGGCTGTTTGGGCCAGCCCAATCAGCTTCTTGTGAAAATTAACTCTATCCCAGCTGAACCCAGGACATCCTCAAAGAAACTTTGGCATCCTCAGTAACGGCAATACCTACTGACTATGTCACCCTCAAATATCCTAAGCGTGCATCTGCCTAGTTCTTACTTGATGGATAGCCATTAGAATGTCAAACAGTGCTTCCAAAACTCACAGAATCACAGAAATTTTGAGGTGGAAAGGGACCTCTGGAGACCATCTGTTCCACCCCCATGCTCAAGCAGGGTCACCTACTGAAGGCCACCCAGGACCACGTCCAGATGGCTTTCAAATATCTCCAAGGAAGGAGACTCCACAACCTCTCTTGGTAACCTGTTCCGTTGTTCAGTCACGCTGAGCATTGAGTAAAAAAGCGTTTCCTGATGTTTAGACATAACCTCCTGTGTGTCGATTTGTCTCCATTGCCTCTTGTCCTGTCACTGGACACCACTGGAAAGAGCCTGGCTCTATCTTATTGCAGCCTCCCTTTAAATATTTATATACATTGATAAGATGCCACTCTGAGCCTTCCTTTCTCTAGGTCAACAGTCCCACCCGGCTCAGCCTTTCCTCACAGAAGAGATGCTCCAGTACTTTAATCACCTTAATGACTCTTTGCTGGACTCTCTGCAGCAGCTCTATGTTTTGCTTTATATTGGGGAGATATATATCTACATTTCTCTCTGTATTCTCTTTATAATTCTGTTCTCTTTCTATATATTGGGGAAACCAGAACTGGAACCAGTGCTCCAGCTGTGGCCTCACTGGTGCTGAGTAGGTGGGAAGGATCGCCTTCCTGGACCTGCTGGCAACACTTTGTCTAATGCATCCCAGGACACCATTCACTTTGTGAAGGAAATACTTAGTCCTGACAACTTCAGTTTGTACATTAACTTCAATTTTTGACAGCTTTAATAATTTCCCACTATCAGTCTGTCATGTGTTTTGGGGAGATTAGTCCAGTCTTATCCGTATATTTGATAAAACCATGTTGCCAGGGAGGTCACACTGACTGTCCATACCCTCTGTGAATTTTACAGAAGAGGAAGTGGCCTGTGTCTTTGCCTTATCTGATCTAAGCTTCTTCAGCTCAGTCCACGGCCCGCTAATAGTACTGGAAGCCTTTATTTTTGTGCACATATATGCCCCTACATGTAACCCAGCCCTAATCCTAAGCATTTCACACTGTAGATTCTCTTCGCTGGGCTCCCACCCGCTCTGGACAAGTACGATTACTGCAATAAATCACATCATGAAACAGCACCTTTTATCTCACAGTGCAACCAAACTGTCCACCTTTCCTGCCAGACTTTCAGGTGATGTCTTCCACCGCACCATGGAGGCACTCAGAAGCACAGGCTGTCGATGCCAGGTGAACCTACCTAATGCACTCAGTAGCAGCAAAGCAGTTAATTAATATTGCTGATATATTGAATATACTATCCCCTTGGCTAATAATAAATACGGGGGGCAGGAAGCATAGTAGAAGTTATGTAGGTAAAAGTTTTGATTAGGTTTATCTTTTGAGACAGTTTGATTAGATAGATTAAGTTTCTGTGCATCTCTCCAAAGACCACAGTAATAACCAGTGTCATGACTTTCAAATCCTTTGAACTGCAGGAGGGTATCAAACATGGTTGTCTTTTTATCCCAGCTTTTACTCTTTAGAATTCTAAAAGCTTGCTTTGCTCGTCTGTCAAAGGGATGGCATTAAGAGGATCACTGTTGACAAGCGATAGTACAAATTATGCAACACAAATGACATTTCACTGCCTCTCCTCTGATCTGCAATTCCCACTCTCAATCTTTCCCTATTCTATGAAAATATTAAACCACAGATCCAACTGCAAAAAAGTGAGAGTGTAGGCGTCTCTCAATATCTTGCTACTGAACAAAAATATGTTCTGAAGCCCACACCTATAATTATGTTTGTGAAAGTGGGTTTCATTTAAAGTCCCCAAATTCCTGGGGGGATCTTCAAACATAAGCATATAGCTGTCATCACAGGATCAGGGCTATAACGGCTTTTCTAGGTCAATGTTAACAGCTGTGAAAGATTCAGCATTAAATTCAATGGAAACCAACAGCCAAAATCATTAGGCTGTACTTCATCAAAGAGGTTTCTCCTCACGCAAGAATAAACTCCAAAAATTATGTGCTCTTCCCGTTTGCCTCTTGACAAAGCCCTATCTCAGACCCACACAACATCAGTTCCTGAGGAGTTCTCCCATACTCTTCCAAGGTTCATATGGAGAGAAGTTCAACGACTTCACTAGGTGCAGAGATCTGAAGAGGATTCTGAGAAATCAGGCTGCAGCATTCAAGCCAGTCGGGTCACAGAAATAGCAATCCAACTGCCAGGAGCGCGTCTGCAGTGGTGGCGGTGAGAAGAGAAGCAATCCCAACAGCTAGGCCACAGTCACAATCACCATCCCGTAAGACAGTCTGCACACATTGGCTGCACTGTGCTAGCTCAAAAAAAGATAGGTTTTCCAGTTTTAGTGCTGCCCTCTTATCTCTACAGTGAGCCAATTGGGTCCTCAGATGTCACAAATCCCCCTAACAGAGGGCTGAAGGCGAGCCAGTTTTTGGACCACCTCAGAGGAGGAAGATTGGTGGGGGGGTTTACAGTAGATGAGATTATTCCCTTCCCATGCATACGTTGATATTCTTGTAAACTGAAGTAATACAGATAGCAAAATAATTTCTAGAGTCACCTGAAGAGATTGCATAGGCAGCATTAATGATGCTGTTACCAAGCAAGTCTCTGTACATATACTTTGCAACCCTGAGTATTGTTTGTACTCAGAGTCAACAGTATAAAGGAGGTCCACTTTCAATAGCTCCCTTTCTGGAACAACAAAGTTGCCTGAAAACATGGTGTGAACATTCTCAGCAGCATACAATGGACTCATTTTGGCACCTGACCCCAAGACACTGTCAAAGAACAGAAATATTGAAATGAACAAGAGGGTTATAACACACATAAGAGAAATGGGATTAGAAACAGAAGATTTGCCATGAGGCTGTACTTCGACCGCAAAAGCAACACAAAAGAACAAATAAAATTGTACTAATCTATTTATGCCCAAAGCTTGAAAAAGCTCTCATGTCAAAAACCGCCCCTCTAAGTTACACTTCGTATTCCCAAGATATATTATATTAACTGCTTTTTATTAGCAATCTTATTACTGTTGATGTGCGCAAGAACAGAGGCAGTGTACAAGTGAACAGAGTTGGACTGCAAAGAGTACAAACCATATGAATTGTTACAAGTTATTTACTGGCTTAGTCTAAATCTGCATATAGATTGAGGAAGTCAGTCGTAAAGCACCTTCAGGTATGCCTCACAAGATACGATTAGGAAGGTACTTGGAAGCCTTGTACGCACACAACAGGCTACCGCAAATGGAAGAAACAGTTCAATTTGTCAGACGTGCTTAGGCATCTCTCTTTATTTGGGAATTATTGGAGGGCATGTCTTGGAAGAAAAGGAAATACGGACCTTGGCTTATTGCTAAAGAGTAAGCCACTGGAGTTCTTTGTGAAGTAGGATTATACTGAGTTGAAGGAGAAAAATCCCATATTCTAATGCAATTTAGGAAACAAAACTCCCTGTGCAAGTTTTCCTAACCTCGATCGCTTTTCAAAGCTGATTTCAGTTCTGCTGAGTAAATTATCCAAGAATCAGTCAGATTATGAGGATAAAATGAAACTAGAGGGGCAGACTGATGTGTTAAGAGCATTAGAACACAAAATCTGCAATGTAACTTGCAGTTCAGCTGAATGCTACACCTTTGAAAAATTGATGATACAGTCTCTAAAGATGCCATCTCACCTGCTTATGGAAACCACAGCTACTGTGAGGGAAATGAAAAGTGCTTCTGTTTTTTGTGTATTGCACAGTCAGTTCTTCAGCATGTTTCATCCTATATTTGTTTGTAAGAACTTTCAGCAAACAAGAACAGTTTTTGAAGCTAAGTTAAAATTTATTTGAAACCATGGCTCTAATTTATGCCCTAATCCAAGTAAAGCCTGGTCACTAACATAGCAAAATCAGGACCATGACTTCTGAAAATCAGATTGTTATATAAAAAGACTAATTCTTTACAGACAAACAAAAATCACTTGATTAAGAGAGGAGTGAGTGTTCTGTGGTCATATGAAAGAGGACAGTTAACCCCAAGGCATCTCATTTTTGCCACCTATTGTATGATCTACATGAGGCTACAGCTTCTCTTCAATGTTTGCATCTCTAACTCAGAAGACAGTATTTCTTAGGGACATATAGTAAAATAAGTGTTAAGCTTCTACTGATCACCAAATCTTAGTATTATTCACAGGAGTTCTACTGTTAGTGTCACACAACATAATCTCTAGCTATATTGATTATCATAATTTTGGAGTGGTCTCCCCTTCTTGCCTCTCTCCTCTTTCTGTCCCTTGTGTCATTTTGTCACCATGTTCAGCACGGATGAAGTTCTCCTGTGGAACATAGCGTCTGACAAAATCAACCTGCTATCTCTTGGACTGCCTCTTGGCTGGGGCAGCTAGCCCACAAGGGAATTATTCATTACCATGGCTATCATTAACGTTTTTGAATCCTCCACAAGTCCATGGTACGCAAACTTACAAAAGTCAATAAACCTCTGGAGGGAACCTTGAGCTGTGATATGAGTATTTAATCCTTTGTTTCTTTTGGAATCTTTACAGAAAGTACTCAGGAGTTGAATTCTGATAAAATGAAAAGGTAAACTCTAATTAGATCGAAGCTGTTGAGGCTTTTACATTAAGGTTGTCTCGGCATTTTCTATATAAAAATCCGTCTTTGAGAGCTTATAACTCGGACATGAAAAGATTTCTATGGACTAAACTTGGCTAGCAAGGTCTCTAGCACATTGTAAACCCCATTTTTAGCCAGGTTTCATACAGAAACCAATTGTGTTAAAGCAAAGGGTACACCTTCATGCTGCCTTTTCACCAGAGTGTGCCCAACCTAGCAACTTTGGAACCCATCAACTAATTTCAACCAAGTTAGACAGAAAGCGCAAAGAGAATTATTTTCGAAAGAGAATTATTTTCCTGTGTGTTCTATGGATATAGGTAATTAGGCAGAGAAGGTGCACACCAAAACAGAGAGAAGCTGCAGTACAGAAGTCACTCGTTAGCAGATCACACAGAATCCATGAGCCACTGAAGCTAGCACCCTATTGACAGTGTTGTCCAGCACAAAATGCACAAATTCTGAGCAGCTTTGCGCACAGAAACACTTACTTGTTTAGGTAAACTTGCTTGGATATAAAAATCCCCTCAAAATTGACAGAGCATAATGGTGTTTTGACTGTCTGGTGATATCTGCATAAACTTCCTATGCCAGGTAGATAACCTGGTTGCAATTACTAGAGAACTGAAATACAACCCCTCCTCCCCTCTCTTAGACACTTCTGTTCTGCTCTTTACTGATTAATTAAGATTTTGGCACAGTTTATTGCCCTAGAAAACAAAGGTTATTTTTCATCAGAGATTTGGGGGGGGGGGGGGGGGGGGGTTTTTTTTTTTT
>Ga0065711_1030031_pt1 | contig 33989 bp, 25 predicted proteins | sample Hoacrofraction12_FD_59098 | JGI IMG/M metagenome (GOLD analysis project Ga0065711, IMG submission 59098) | Hoatzin crop microbial communities from Cojedes, Venezuela - Epithelial fraction 12 v2 (version 2) | ecosystem: Host-associated > Birds > Digestive system > Esophagus > Crop | place...
AGATATTCAAGACCCGCCTGGACAAGGTCCTCTACAGCCTGCTGTAGGTGACCCTGCTTTGGCAGGAGGGTTGGACTAGATGACCCACAGAGGTCCCTTCCAACCCCTACTATTCTGTGATTCTGTGAACTGTGAGGTGGTGGAATGCAGTACCGTGAGAGGAGGGAGCAGAGCAAATGTAGCCCTGGATTTCTGGATAGCAGACTTCAACTCCTTAAGACAGCTGCTTGGAAGAATCTCATGGGACATGGCCCTGGAGAGAAGAGAGCTCCAGGAGAGCTAGGTAATATTCAAGGATCACCTCCTCCAAGCTCAAGAAAAGTCCATCCTGAAAAGTAGGAAACTGAGCAAAGGGCAGCAGGAGACGTGCATGGATGACCAAGGAGCTCCTAACTGAACTTGGACATAAAAAGGAAGTGTACAAGAGGAGGAAACAGGAGCAGATGACCCAGAAGGAGTATAGAGCTGCTCTCGTGATCATGCAAGGATAGGATTAGGAAAGCCAAGGCTGGCCTGCAGTTGGATCTGGCAAGGGATGTGAAGGGCAACAAGAAAGGCTTCTAAAGGTAAATGAATGGCAAAAGGAAGACTTGTGAAAACATGGAGCCACTGCTGAATGGGGCAGGGGGACTGGTGATAAATGATGTGGAAAAGGCCTGAGGTACTCAAAGTCTTCTTTCCCTCAGACTTGACTAGTAATATTAGCCTTTGGGAATCCCAGGTCCCTGAGACCAGAAAGAAAACCTGGAACAAGGAGGACTCGGTGAAGGAGGGTCACACTAGGGAGCACTTAGACATACTGGACATGCACCCGTGAGGCCTGACATGTTGCAGCCATGAGTGCTGAGAGAGCTGGCTAATGTCATTGCAAGGCAGCTCTTGATTATCTTTGACTATGTCAAATGGTCATTATGACAGGGAGAGGTTTCTGAAGACTGAAAGAGGAAGTATCACTCCAATGTTCAAGAAAGGCATAAAGGAAATCTAGGGAACTGCAGGGTGGCCAATGTCACAATGGGAATGTGATGGAGAAATTCTTCCTGGAAGGCATTTCCAAAGGCATGAAAGATAAGAAGGTGATTGGGAGCTGTCAGTATGGATTTACAAAAAGGAAATCCTGTGTGAGCAACTGTGTTGCCTTCTATGGTAAGATGACTAGCTAAGTGGACAAGGGAAAAGCAGTAAATGTTGGATTTTTTTATTGTGAGGGTAGTCAAACACTGACACAGCTTGCCCAGAGGGGTTGTGGAATATCAGTTCTCTGCGATGCTAAAAACCCAACTAGACACAGTCTTGGTCAAGCTGCTGTAGCTGGCCCTGCTTGAGCTGTGGGGTTGGACTAGATGATCTCAAGAGGCCTTTTTCAACCTAAACAGTTCTGTGTGAATTTATACACCCCATGTAGATTTTGCGACTGAAGAACCTTTCAATCCAAATTGCACCAGTCAGCAGCAATGATGAATTAAACAAAAAAGGTCATTTTCTAAAGCTATGATACAAATTGCATTGAAGTCATTAAAAAGTCCCATTGATTTCAAAGGGCTTTGGCTTAGCTCCAATACTCCTTATTTAAATAACTGTCTAAATGGCCTGATTTTCACCAATATAGGGAATGCAGCTGCTCCAGAGGGCTTCACTTGGCTTTGATCAGACTCTAATTAGTTGTACTTGTTTAAAATGTTTCTAAAAAGTTTGAAAATTTAATTTATTTTTTTTTTCACCTCACAGTCAACAAACCCAATTCCTGGAGGAGTATGGTTTAAACTTTCCCCAGAGCTCAACCTTTTATGTAAAATAACTTTAGAAAAAATATTATTACAAAAGACAACTTTGAGTATGAAAAATTAGCAGCATGGTAGAGAGACTGTTGTGTAATTACAGTAACAGGCCAAAGGTTTCGGTGTCTCAGGCTCGTAAGGGCAAAATTCTGGGGCAGTGTTGAAGGGTGTCATCCAGCAATTGTGAACTATGTTGGAAATCGGAGATGGCAATGACTGGAGATTGAGAAAAGAGCATTGGATCCCACTTTCTTACAAGTGGCAGCTGTGTGGGAAGCAGTAACTAGTGACGGATGTTTTTGCCTTCTACTTAGTTCAGGATGTGTGAATGATGATGTTTCTGAAAAAGATTGGTAATGTAATATCCTAGGCTGACTAGAGATCTGAGATTTGTTACTGAAAAACTCCAGTGGGAATGCTGAAACTGTTTTCTGAACACAGGAAAGCTGAGATGCCAGAGGGAAAGTGATAGCAGTGACATTCTGGTGAAATGTTCATCAGCTATTGTCATACTTTATTAAAATCAATGAATTAAATACCCTCAACAATTATGCCAGTTATCAACAGCTTTTGAATGTGTAAATCTTCTTCTTAACGAAATTCACCTGGGCAGTGTTTCCTGTTCTGCTACCAAAATGTGTGTAATTTCTGTATGAATTATTGCCTTTTCTACAAATGAAATGATCCACCAGTTAAAGGCCTGTTTTTTGTTATTACCATTTAGCTCAGAGGGATATACTGTTACTAGCCATACTGTAGTTCCTACTAAGAGCTCAATGTTTTTCTTGCATAGTTACAAGTTGTTATTACTTTTTTTTTGAATACTTTATAGGCCTATATTTTATTTCAAAATATTACCACACCTTAAGGTTGAGGTAGCCAGAACATCTTGTGTGGTGTAGGTTTCTTCTTTGGAAGCACTGGTAAGTGTGGCTTCATCTATATTTCTTCTTTATCTGCTGCAGAAGGAAGAAAAAAGCTCTGATTGATGCATATGACTATGGGGAAAGACAAAAGGGAAAGATCCATCCTGGTTAAGTGCAAACTAGAAATATCAAACCAGACAGCTAGCTAAGCAGACAGCCAGATAAAAAGATAAGAATGACCGTAGAAATATACTGAGAATTGTACTTAGCTCAGCTGGGGAAAGGCACTGAAGAAGTAATATCCCTCCTGAAGACACTTGAATGTGTAAGAAGTAGCATGAGATACAGGATAGAAAGGAACACAGTCACCTGTTTTATTCTTCTTATGAAAATTCAGGGTATAAAGATAACCTTAAAATAAACACTTGTGGTTTTCTGTTGTAATAACAGTAAGTGGAAGTAATAACAAGTGCCAGAAGAGAAAAAGCTTGGTTCTTTAAATGGTCAAACCAGGCTCTAGCTGTGACCAGGAGGGACCAGCCAGAAGGACTGTGAGCAACAGTGAACTCTTCCTCTTCCCCAGGGGACACTTGTCACTACCGAGCTGTGCCGTTAGCTCAGAGCAAGTAACTCCTCTGCAAGGCACCCTGAACAGGGTGAGCAGCACCCTGAGCAGCAGCACAATGAAACAGTGTGCCTTGCTGGCATATTTTGAGAAAAACTTCTGAGCTTTCTCAAGTGAAAGCATATTATTCTGTGAAATAATTTGTTCTTCGTGAATGAAAAGACAAAATTCCAGCATTCACCATTTCCACCACTGTAAACTCCAAAGAAGCTATACATGTTTCAAATTTACATGAATGTAAAAAAGGGAAAGATTCAGACCATGAACCTCACATTTTTGGCTTGCTGACTTTAAGCTTGTTAAAAAGGCACAGATGCAATGACTGATAAAACCAAAGCCTACGTTTTCTTGCTTTGCTACGCAGGAGAGGAAGTGGTTTTTCATCTAAAATGCAATACCACAAAGAACTAACTTTTTCCATTTCTGAGTTATACAATGTTCTTTGTAGCTAAATTCTTGGCACCCATCAAAATATGACTAAGAGACTGCACTTGAAGCGATATGTGCAGGATCCAGCTACTCAAATGAAGTCACCTTCATCTTAGTGTGGGCATTCCTTATCAGAATGCTTCTGGGTTTCTTGATATGAAGTGTTATCCATCCTCTCTGCCTGGCTTTAACTGCTGATGCGGTGCAGTAGCGAGATACTACTACATAAGGTAGCTGTCAGTACCTTCAGCGGAGATGAACACCTGAATCCGTGGGGTACCCATCTGCTGCTGTAAATGTCCATACTTCATTGCACCTGGTCGTGCCAATAGAGGGGTTGGTTGTAACTGCTGGCCTCTCTTTTCAGGAGCGATTGGGAAGTCTTGTGAGGTGAAGCTCTTGGATTTAAGGAGAAAGTGGATGCCGTGCCAGATGTTTTTGCTGCAATCCTGTGCCTGAAGATAGTAGCAGAGGAAAATTTCCCTGGGAGGATGGACTCTGAGATGTGGGCAAAGGCCTTCTGTCTGCCCTTTGGCTTCAAGAAAGGGCTGGGCATGCATGTGATCTGGGGAGGGAACCACACAGCAGGGATTGCTTGGGGCTCTCTTGTAAGCACCTGGAGCCAGCCTGTTTCACCTTGACTGCTTATAGCAATCCCCAACTGCCGTGTGTGCTTGCTTCTCATCCTCCTTGAGTGATGTCCTCTTGCTACATATTGTGATGAACTGGATAAATTGTGCTCTTTCAGCCCCTGATCTGGCACAGTTACTTTAGAGGGGCTGTGGCTGAACTCTAGGGCGGAAACAAACCTGGCCAAAGCTGCTGTCTGGCCTACATGATTGGTTTTTTTTCCACATAGAAACCAGGCTGTTAAGAGGGGGAAGGGGAGAAAATCCTATGCACTTGGGCCGCTTCTAGCACCAAGGTGGGTCATACGTGGTTCTGCAAGCTCCCAGATCCCACAGTTTAGATGAGACCAAAGGGTAGCTAATATTTAAGTCTTTCATTTAGTTTTATTTACTTACTGAGTACCTATTAGGTTTAATTTTAATTGCAGTAAGGCCTCATTGCACTAATCTGAAGGGGTAAAGGTACCTCTTAATGGTATAAATTAGTTAGTTTCAATTTTAAAGCACTGCTTTAATTCAATCTCCATTTGAGGAGCAAAGAATAATTGCACTGGCTTCTTGTTGTCACTGCTTGATGTGTTCAGACCATTGATGTGCGTGCTGGCGTTTCTTGGCAATGTGTAGAGCATTAGTGCACGTGGCAGAACTGTGGAGCTGACCCTGTTTCCACAGGGCAGCAGACTTAGGGTTTTGTCTCTGAACATTGTTTAAATTACCTTTTAATTGCTGTTTCAAAAGAGAAAGTTTTGAAAGGTGTAAACGGAAACTTTCTAAAAGCAAAAGTCCCCTGAAGGCCCACACGCTGTTTCTCGGGATGCCTAGATAGTTTCTTGCTCTTACACCAGCCTGCTGAAATAAGGCATTTTAAGCGCTCGCTCTCAGTTTCTTTTGACTACCCCAGCTCTTACAGGGATCAGGGATGTTTGGTACTTCAAAATGCTTTGAGATCCCTGATGAAAGGTGCTGTATAAATGCACCTTTTTTTACACAGAAAGAATACAGTCTGCTAGGACTGTCGCAGACTACACACTGCACTACAGGTAACCACGTCAACGAGCGTAAAGTCCCCTTGCTTTTATTAACAGCAAGATCATGCTTAGCATCCTACTTGATAAAGCATGTTTCAGTAAATGTGTTTTCTGTTTCAGTCTTTACAAAGGATGTAGGGCATTGAATACGCTGCTGGAGAAGTCCCATCCTGCTGCTGCTGCTGTCCTTGGGCCCATTCAGACAGGGCTGGGAAGCACAGCATGGACCTGAGTTTCCTGGGAGTGGGTCAGCTGCTGGATCATTGGTTCTCCAAAGTTCCTTGGCTTTGGGTGCTCTGATTTTGGTTTTTGCTCATTTTTGTGGCCTTGATCCTAAACATAATAGTCTTTGTAATGTCTTGCATGTGTAATATGCTGTACACTGAATGCAGGAATCATTTGCTTTTCTGCACGGGCAAGCAGCCTTCCCATAGGATGGAGGAACTGTTATTTAACAGTCCATAGAAATACATACAGCAGCTGGAAAAGAAGTAAATAAGGAAACAGGAAGCAAAACTTTTTCAAGAACTGAAGAGGCAGGACTAGTATTTGACACTTTGGGATGCTCTCTATCCTTTAGCGTGCTCCCGGGGGGTCTTCTGAAACTGGGCTAGCCTTGCTATTCATTTTAACAAAGGCTAGATGGACTTCAACACAGTAAGTCCCCGAGAGAGTTGACAAAAGATACCCTGGCATGTCAAGGGGGAGATTGCAAAATGACATTTTTAGCTGTAGTGCCTGATTTCTTTCAAGCTGGCACCACACCTGTAGGATGGAAAGAGAATCAGCCAGGCAGCTAAACTTGTACTTCCTTCTGGTATATCAATACGTTTTGTTAGAAACAATCAGTCACTTATAATCCTTATACGACAGCTGCAGTTTCTCCTCTCAGCCTCGCATACTGTGCCATTATAAATAGATTGTCATATTCCTTGCAGCACTAAATTGCTTTCTGCATTCCCAGTCCCTGGGTGGACAGATTGACTTGGGAAACCTGCCATTTTGGTAGCCCTCCAGAAAAAGTGATTACTTACTTTTGCATCCGTTGCCAAACCTGTGTAAGTATGTTACCATTAAAAAGTCAGTATTTAACCACAATTACCATAAAGGGGTATTTGATATGACAGTTGTTTCCTGCTGTGTTATGTTTCTCTGTACACAAACAGCAAATGGACGATTTTAATCAAAGCAGGGGGGCCTTTCTAGTGATATCTGCACTGCTTTGAACACAAAATACATTCTTGTTTCTCTAACCAACACAGTGATTAAGGATTTAAAAGTGCAGCCCACAATAAAAAAATGCCAGAAGTATACCTGTTGTAGGGAGCCCACAGGCACAGAGAAGTATTTGGGTGTATTGAATGATACCTCCTGCAACTAAATGTTAACTGCCTAAGGTTTGCTGATGATAGAAAACTAGGAGGAATGGTGGATACACCAGAAGGTTGTGCTGCCATTCAGTGAGACCTGGACAGGCTGGAAAGTTGGGTGCAGAGGAACCTGATGAAATTCAACAAGGGCAAGTGCAGGGTCCTGCACCTGGGGAGGAACAACCGCATGCACCAGTACAGGCTTGGGACGGACCTGCTGGAGAGCAGCTCTGTGGAGAGGGACCTGGGAGTGCTGGTGGATGACAGGCTGACCATGAGCCAGCAGTGTGCCCTGGCTGCCAAGAAGGCCAATGGGATCCTGGGGTGCACCAAGAGGAGTGTGGCCAGCAGGTCAAGGGAGGTTCTCCTTCCCCTCTACTCTGCCCTAGTGAGGCCCCATCTGGAGTACTGTGTCCAGTTCTGGGCTCCCCGGTTCAAGAAACATGAGGAGCTACTGGAGAGAGTCCAGCGGAGGGCTACGAGGATGGTAAGGGGACTGGAGCATCTCTCCTGTGAGGAAAGGCTGAAGGAGCTGGGCTTGTTCAGCCTGAAGAAGAGAAGGCTGCGAGGGGTCCTTATAAATGCTTACAAATATCTGAAGGGTGGGTGTCAGGAGGATGGGGCCAGACTCTTTTCAGTGGTGCCCAGCGACAGGACAAGGGGCAACGGGCACAAACTGAAGCACAAGAAGTTGTGTCTGAACATGAGGAAGGACTTCTTCCCTCTGAGGGTGACGGAGCCCTGGAACAGGCTGCCCAGGGAGGTTGTGGAGTCTCCTTTTCTAGAGATACTCAAGGCCTGCCTGGACAAGGTCCTGTGCAGCCTGCTGTAGGTGACCCTGCTTCAGCAGGGGGGTTGGACCAGGTGACCCACAGAGGTCCCTTCCAACCTCTACCATTCTGTGATGCTAGAAGCAGGGTGGTCGTGTGGCTGTGGAATACTTTACTGGAAGAGTAACAATATTCATAGCATGTGCCTGTCCTGTGGCCTAATACAGAAATGCATGCATGGCAGTGTGCTGGGCACTCCAGAATCTGGAATATGTCCCTGCATATAACAAGATCTATTGCCATAATGACCTAATCCAGCCTTGGTGAGTCAGGGAAAAACTTCCCATTGAGGTGAATGGGCTTTCGATTATACTGTAACCCTTCAAAAATCTTTGAAGACAATGTGCCTCATGCCTAGCCCTGCAAAATAGGGCACTTTGTGCTGCGTGGTTCTTAATGAGGCAACGTCTGTTGCATTTTAATAGCATCCTCTTAGGCATTGGCCCAGATAGGAGCTCCTTCAGTGGGTGTTTAGACACTCCACATTGAACGCTCATTGATTAAAACCCAAACACAACCTCAGAAGCAGGGACTAGTCTGTCCTGACCAGGCTCCAGACTGATGTTCCCTCCATGCTCATTCCTTCCCTGTTTCTATCTAGTCCTATGAATGACGAATTTTTTACTGCATGGTGACAGAGCGCCAAGAGTCCAGGTGAAGAGCTGTTCTTGTCTCTGTTGCCCTTCTTCACCAGCTGTCTTCCTAATCTGGACTTCATTTGAGAAATTGAATGCCCCATGAGAAGGTAGAAGATGGGCTGAGAGAAAGGTGCTGAATCTCCCCTTCCCGGTCAGCTGCTATAAAAATGAAGTTAACATACAAAGGCTAGGAGAGGAGGTGACACCTTTGAAGTTTCATTTTTGAGGGATGATGACTGTTGGGAGAGGGCCTGCTGGATTCACCCCTCAGGGAGAGCAGAATATGGAGGAGACATCTAGTTTATAGCTGAGGCTCAGGGTGGATGTTGTCAGGTTCCCCTAGGGCAGCTCTCATCGTGCAGAGGCTTTCTGAAGAACCTGATAAACTTGCATTTCAACAGTGATCTCGTGAATGCGTGTTCCTCCAGGGCTTGGTGGCAGGTGAAGGCTCCATTTTGGGTCATGTCTTTAAACTTGGATGATTCATGTCTGCTGAAATGCTTTATTAAAATGAAACCTAAACTCAGACTCCTCAAAATGCTTTTTGGAATGGGTAAATATAATTATTTCACAGTTCCGGATGAGGGCAGGATTTCTAAAGATAGCCGTATGCCTAGCATCAGGAAAGGAAGCCTTTGGTATTTTTTCCCTCCGGTGACTAAATGGGTAGGTGCCTGAGGGTTTCAGTCAAGATTAACCTGAATCCCACGGAGCATTTATCTGTACCTTGAGGTAACTGAGCAATCTGAAAATACAGCCCTGGGGGATTTGCCTAGAGCCTAACAGAAAGCAGGTTTTGGATCCGATAACAGAATATGGCTTTCCTGATCTGCTGCTCACTCCACGGGCACCGATGGGCTTCTGTGCTGCTGCTTCTCCTGTCTGCTCTTTCATGAGGGGTCCCGTTTGGCATGCATTTTAGTATTGGATTGTAGACAACAGGCTTATACTTTGTGACTGAAGGTAGAGGAATCAGGGGAAGAAATCATTCATAGTAGATACTTATAAAGAGGTATTGATACACAAAATTCTATTGCTTTGATATAAATATGAATTTAAAGTTACTTAATAGGCTGCCTAAATGCCATTTTACATCTGGCCTGTGGAGTGTTTTAGCAGACTCAGTCTATTTAGATTGACCAGATACTTATTGCATACTAATCAGAATACTTACTGATTTAGCGTATTTAATGTTTTTCATCTAGCTAGTAGGAATCTCTTTAGTTGTTCTTTTCCTCCATAAATACTTTTTCTAATGTCCAGCACTCTTTTTTAATATGCAAGTCCTCTCTCCTGAATCTGAAGAGCAAGATTAAATAGGATGCTTATGATATTGTGTATAAATAATAGCTCTACACCATTAAAAGCAGCTGGCTAGTGAGTACTGTAAAATCAGCATCTTTTTGTACTTTCAACCAGAGCATAAACAAGCTTCATGGCTTAGTGTACCATCAAATCCAGGTCTGGGATAATGTAAGTGCAGAGATCCTAGAGTTTGTTCCAAAACCAAGGAAAATAAAAAATCACAAACCACTACATAGCTACTGTATTTTTACTGTGCTACCTTATTTCTGAGCTGTGGCACCTTATCAGCACTTCCTTCTGTCATTCCCTATTGCCAGACACCTACAAAATGCCTGCAAAGCCTTCAACACTAAGTAGGAAAGATGATGCCTGTCTCCAAGTAATGAAGTTTGTTTACAATCCAAATATTTGAAGATGTTGCTAGTTATGTGGTAACCAGAACCTGTGTAACTCAATGCTTTAATTAAAGGTTTCAGTTGACTGAAGCATGGATGGTAGCTGATTTGAAAGCTATTGCTGCAGTTATGTTTTATCTACCTCTAAAGCCCACAGCAGAAAACATGTAATTCAGAGTAAATATAAATTTTAAAAGACTAGTTGTTGGTTGGTTGCTGTGCAAATGCAATCAGCTGTTCGTAGTCTGGCGTGATGGGAGAAATATCTCAGATGGGGAAAACTGCACCCTCCAGGAAAGCCCGCTTGTTGCATTTTCTTTCATTTTGTGACTCTCAGTGGTTTCAATCTCTCCCAGGACCTTCTGTCCACAGAAAATGCCATCGGAACCACTTTTGCTGGGCTCTTCACAGCTTCTGAACTCCTGTGTGGTTTGGCCAACATTGTTGCTAGTGGTATTGGACTTGGAGACTTGATTATTTGTGTTAGTGAGAGTCAGAGTGGGCAAGCAGGTAATGAAGGACTTGGGTCAGCAGTGCAAGGGAATGAGCTCAAAGCTTACCACCTTTCCTGTTCCCAATAAATGTGAGCAGAAAACTCCCCTGAGGGGGATTTTAAGAAGGCATCAGCTGCTCTGGAGATGTATCCAAACCTCTGGACCTTTTGTGGTTTGCCCATCACTTCTTACGATCAGGAAAGAAATGCATGACTCTGTGAGGAAGGTATTTTAAGCTTATTTTCTTTAATCTTCTGGGTTCTGTGGTTGTGACTCCCCTGAGGTCATACAGATATTTTTAAATGAATTCTCACTGCTTGAATAACAGGGAAATAACGTCTTGCTGTTCAACTTCTGCGTTCTCCAGCTTCATAACTTTGGTCACTCCTCAAGTGGAGCTGAAGTTGTTGGGCTGTTTCAAGTGTCCTTTTGTATTTACATTAATAACAAACCTTCCCCCTCGAAGAACATTTGCCATACTTCAACTGTTTATTGTTCAGCCAGGCCAACTAACAGCTGTATTGAGCAAAGCCCCATGTGACAACCAGCGCATTCCTGGATGATTATAGTATACTGCCAATGACTGTTTAATGTGTACGTTGTGGTAGTATCCAACTGGCCCAGAGCACAGCTAAGGGCGAAAAAAAAAAACCCTTGCAATCTCAGTATGAAATCGCCACATAGGGATATAGAAGGCAAGGAAGACGTTGTTGCGCCCCTGGTGAAATGTCTTCTGTCCATCCTTGCCTTGAATTTCTACCTGTTTTCTGACAGGAGAGGGCTCAGCCTGTGTACACATGTGACTCGGCACGGGGGCTTCGGAGCTGTTTTCCCCAGAGACGGCTCAGAGCTTTTCTCCAAACCACATTTGCATCAGAAAATGAAGTCCGTCAAAATCGAAACACGTTGTGGGAACACACCAGCATTCTGGGGGTGGCGCTTTGACATCCTCAGTTTGTTCTGATCAGTACCAGACTGCATTGATTTGACGAGATGAAGGCATTTCGTTTCAACCTGCAGTGCTCCTGTTACTTTTCACTTGGTCTATTTACATTGAAGGAAATGTTAATATTAAAACTCATCAAAGGCAGCAGTGCTTTATATTGTGATACCATTGTAGAAGTGAGGTATTTCCACACTTCTGAACTGATCTCTTTTAAAAGAATTTCTAACTAGCAGGAAAACTTAAAATTTGGATTTTTTGGATTTACCGTGACACAAACTTGGAAACACTGTAGGTGACTACAGGTTCCTAGCTAACTTGAGTGTGTCTTTGTGTCCACATCATTCCTTGCTCTGACCTGTGCCAGATACGATTTCCAGACCAAAAAACTTAGGAGGTTTTTATTTACTGGATTAATTTAAAACCCTTTTAAATTTTTTTGTTGTAAGTAACACAGTGGAGCTCCCACAGAAGTTCTTGGGCCTTGCAAGAGGGAGCAGAACATTTCCCCTGTCTGGCGCGACATGAGCTTCTCGCAGCCATCCTCGTGCCCTGGGCACTACTGGCACCCTGCACAGTCCTGACCCCACTTCAGGGCTTTTAAAATAATACTTGGTTTTTTTCCCTGTTTCTATGCACCCATTTCCCCTTCTTGCTCTCCTCCCATAAGCAAGCAGAGGGGTACGACTGCTGCATATGACCCCTGGGGAAGTACAGCCTCACCTGGGTGCTTTTCCAAAGGGGCTGCTCCCACGGCAGTGTGAAGCTGGACAAGCCTTGGAGGCTCAGCCTTGATCCCATAGCGGGCAGCAGAGGAGCATCAGCTGGCGTGGAGCAAGGTACAGTTTGTCTCCTTGTTTCTTCCTCATTAACTGCCTCTGCCACAGCAAAGATGAAAGCATTGGAGCAGACTGGTCCTCAACTTTCCTAATAATACAAAATTTTTACATCATCTATGCTGTTTACATTGCTGCTCTGCCATCAGCTACTGTCTTACTGACATCATCGAACAGGCACACAGGGAGGAATTACCACAGCTTGTTAATAAAAACAGTTTTAGCACTTGGGATTGTTTCAAATGGATTTTTGTGCTAAGAACGATGTTTCTTCCTTACCCCAACATCTTCTAAAACAAAAGAAGGGGCTGTGTAGCTATCGATTCTCTTTCAGCAGTTCCTGAATAAGGAGAGAAATTATATTCGGGCAGGCCTTTAAATCGATTTGCAGATCTCATCTGGACCTGTCTTGTGTGAGAGCCCTCCACTTTGTTAGTCCTCTGCGACACACAAGCTTGCTGTTCTCCTCAGCTAGACAAATAATAGTATCCAAAGTGGATTAAACTGACAATCGGCTTCTTATAAAAAGTCATTTTTTAAATGTCTGTATGAGAATGAACGTTTCAGGCAAGTCCACAGACTGTTACAGGAAAATTGGATCTGAAATTAGCTCCTTCGGATTAACTTTCATGTAGCGGGGTATCGCAGTGCCACCTAGATTCTTCCTGTTAATAAGGCTTATTTAAGGGGCAGAATAATGATAGTCTGGCAAAATTCCTGCTTTTGCAAGATTTTCAGTATAATTTTGATGACTCAAAATGATCAGATATGATTCTTTTGAATTAAGCATGGTCAGTGACTGCTACCATATCTCTGTAGAGTATTAAAGATTTTGAACATTTTCATGGTAATATTTTTGTTAGGAAATGGAATTAGGGCTTTGCAGGCTGCGACACAAGTTTTGGTTTCTTTTTTGTCCTGGTGTTACCTTCTACAAAACAAAATGCTACTTAAAAGAATGTTTTAGTTCATTTAACATTAAAAAAATGTTTCTGTTTGAAGAGAATAATTTCTCCAAAACCTAGATTACACCATGCCTAATCAGCTAGAAGAACTGTTTTTGTTTGGGAGCAGTTACCTGAAGTGAGGTTCTTTGGGACTCATTTTCATAAGACAGAGAAACTGGGAACTGAGCTGTTATCCTTGGTGCAGCTCCCCAAGACCAAGGGGAATAAAAATATAAAACCAGCCAAACAGAGAAACTCACATTTGTGTACAGCTCTTGGACTCGTCTGCTAGTATGTTGCCAAGAAATGTCTCTGGACTTCTCCTTGCTACCTTGATTTAAGTGGAGGTCTTTTGGATGCCTTTTTCTTTTTTGCGCCCGAGTTTGGAGGACATCTTCTCTGGAACAGTGGGGAATAAGACACAATTTTCCCCTGAATTGCTTTCCTTTCCTGTTACTTTCTAGGGTTAATTAGCTCAGAAGGATCAAAGGGACGGCTGTCTGTTTCCCAGTCGGGCAGGATGCAGCCCGTAATGGCAGGCAAGCGGTCGCCCGTGTGACTGATGTTTCTGATGCAGAGCAGGGAGACAAGTGATGGAAGTGGCTGTGAGCTGAAAATGAATCTATAAGCCCTTTGAAAGTTTGAAAGAAAGATTTCATGCCCTTCACTGACTGAGAGATGGTTTTGATATAAACGAGTCCATCGGGCCTTTGGCTGAGCGAGCAAACGCTGCTACTTGGAGAAGATGCTCCACTGCAGTGGAGCCATGAGATGCCACGGTTCCCAGCCCCAGGGCAGGGAGCAGGGACGCCTCTGCCAGTGCCTAAGTCCAGCAGGACACCCTGACACCTCCTCCCCGAGGCTGCTACAGGGGAGGCACAGCTGCAGCGGGATCTCAGCTCCGCACTGGGTCTGGCCCCATGGATACTGTAGCCTGTGTGTATTTTCTGTCTGTAATATTTAGGGGGAAGTGTGGCATGCCGATGGGAACCGACTGAAAATGAGGTGACCAAATCTGCTTGGACCTGCAATATATTTCATCTCTGACCTTTGATATCTCTTGCTGCCACTATCTTGTGTCTTCCTTTATCAGAGACTTCCACTCTCATGTCGATTTTAAGATATGGGCTGTGGGCCTTGGGCAAATATTCACTGGAGATTAGGAGACTTTAATGAATGCAGCGCAGCAGAAGCACTCGCATGACAGCAGCTTTTGAAAAACCTTTCCCAGGGCAGTTGCAGCAAATCTGGGGCACGCCATGATTTTGTTCACTTGAGATGCCGGCTGCAAGGCGTGCTGTTCCACGTGGATTTTCTTTTGCATTTCACCCGCTCAAAATGTCCACTCCGCAGCTGCTGGGGGCTTGAAATGAATTTGGGAATGCATCCAAAAAACAGTGGGTGGATGTGTTTTGCAGGTGAAGGCTAGCGGATGAAAATTGCTACCAGACAAGGGGGCATGAAGAAAAGACGATCCCAGTGCGTACCCTGGCCAGAGCCAGGGCAGAGGGAGGGAGGCAGGATTTGCTTCCATGGGGTGCGTCAAGATGCTGACCCAGATTCGTGATGCTGCGGTGGCGGGTTTTACGCAGCGCTGACTGCGCATGCAGCAACTCAGCAGGAGACAGCTTGTGCAGTACAAACGTTTCATCACGTCCCTTCCAGGGCAGGGAATGGGCTACCTGGAAGTCCCTGCAGCTTGATGGCTGGATTGGGAATTGCCTCACCCCTCCTTCCCTCCCTCTTCCCCTCTGTAATTACTAAAACCCTGTAGAAAAGTTGAGCAGTGGGGTCTGGCTTCAAGGTCAGGTGCATCTTTGAGGCCAGCACTGCTGTGAGCGGGTGGTTGCACTGGGTAACCCCCAGAAAACCTACTTGAATCATCAAAATCATTGGGATTGTAGCAGTCTGACGGTGGTATCAGTCAGGCCCCTGGGGACATACACATTAGTGCAGAGCTGGCTTTAGGTGTGTCGTGTCCAGCTGCCCGTGAACCGCCTCGTTCAGAGTTTGTCCCTTTTACCTGCATCCTTATTAGTTGCTAAATGACCAATAAATGATCTCTGCTTAATCTTCGTGTTTCCCTGCCATCAGTCATGTAAAACTCTCAGTATTACTTTATGCCTGATACAGTTCTGTTAAAGGAAATGGTGCTATTCAAGGACCCACATGACGCAGAGTTTGGTCTGACCTAGAGCTTATTTAATAAAAGCTTTGTCTATTGAGTGTTGGCTTCCTTTTTCTCCTCGAGTGACAGGACCACAACCTCCTTTCATTTTGGCTTATCTTCAGAGATCCAAGCTCAGAGGAAGGGAGGACCAGAGAAAAGAGGAAGGCAAGGCTTAGCACTTAGGACTGGCTGCTAAGTCTAAGGTCCAACTCGGGCCTGCTGAGACCCATTTACACTGTCATGGACTTCTGCTTCCCATTTTTGTCCCCTTCTCTCCCTCTAGAAAGTGGGAATGATTGTACTGGTCTATCTTATCAACGTATTAAATAGTTCAAGGTGTTGAGGCTTAGCAAAAGCTTGGAGAGTGGCAAAGTACAAAATGCGGCAGCACTGTGTGGTCCTCAAGGAGATCATCACACAACAAGGCCACCAGGAAGGTCACAGCGATTTGGGTTCTTGTTCAGCCCTCCTCCCCAGGATCTGGAGGAAGACTCTCAGCCTGACGTCAGCAGTTTGCGAGCCCTCCAGTCTGCAGATTTGACTGTTCACAGCTGTGGGTCAGCAATTGTTGGGATATTTCAGGTTTTTTCAGGTTCCATTCGTGATGAGGTAGCAAGAGAAGAGGCAGTTGTGTGACTCCTCATAGTTTAGCACAGAAACATCACTGCTCCTCCGCTTCTGGCAAACACATCATGACCGATGCTGTCCTAAGTGAAAAATGTTCTCCTCTTGTCCCATTAGGAGCTGCGATGGAAAGTTTCCTGTGGATCCACTTCTGTAGCAGCTGGGCCAAGAAGGAGTCGGGTCCCTCAGGCAGGCAGTTTCAGGCTGGCATCAGCAATGTTGTTTTTAGTACCATGCTACGGCCACCGGTGTGTGAGATCACACCTCTTAAACCCTTTATGAGAGGAAGAGGCAGCTGTCCTCACTGCTGAAGGCCTCCACATTAGTGCTGCACAGTGCCAGCCATGTGTCTGCCCTCAAATATGCTCAGTGTGGCTGCCAGCATTGATTTTATTGAAGGAAAGCCCTAAGTTTATTGGGCCAAGCTCTTTGTGTCAAGATCTTCTCGGCAGAGGGGAGAGGGGCATTCGTCAGGGACTGCAGCTATCCCTGAGGTTTGCTAGCAGGTTTTTGAAGCTGTCATGGCCTGTGGATGGCCATGGGGCTTCACTTGGTGGCCAAAGCAGTGCTGTGCTGGTTAAGGCCACCTCTCCGTAGCAGAGTGCTTAGTGTGATCCCTGTGTGTCAGGATACGTCCCCTCTGCCTGGCTCAGGCTGCAGAAGGGCTGGGAGCATGGGGAAGAGCTGGGTCTTATACACGTGATTCTCCTGCCTGCTGCCTCTTCAGTCTGATCTTCCCCCTGCCCCTGGTAGGGCAATAAATGCCAAATGAGAAATGTCTAATTCTTCCCTATTTTCCTCAGCCTGTACTTGTTTCCTTATCTGAGTGGCCCAAAATAACCTCTGCCTCCTCTCCTTTCCAAACATTGTTCATGCAAGATTGACCTCGCGGTGCCCACATAGGAGAGTAAAGCACACAGCTTGGGTTTTGCCCATAGACAAAAGGGATTGAAATCCAATGAGTGGGGGATTTCCAGAGGGGGGGGTTCATCTGCCGCTACTGGGGATTTTCCAAGAAGGATGATCCAAAGCAGAAGCCTTGTGTAGACCTCACAGCATCTGTTGCACGGCCTGTGTATCGTGAGACACTGCAGGAAAAAGTTAGTTTTTTGGATTCAGAGGTGCATAATTGCATAAAGACATGACTAGAGTATATGGGGAATGTTTTTTCTTTTTTTCTCTTCTGTGATAGTTTTGTTCCTTTTATTGCCCTCTTATTTTGATGTGCTCACTTGTGATTACTGGATGCTGGCCTGAAGAGGGTGAATGCAGTGCTGGTGTAGAAATGCTATGTGTAAAAACAGAGACCTTGATATGGATAAATAGCAAGGGGTCAAATCCTCACCAGAAGATAAATGGGTGCAGAGCCTCTGCCTACAGATGAAGCCATCCCTCTTTATACTGCTCTGAAGACCTGCCTTGGAGAAAGTCAGCTGAGCTAGGGAGCTAACGGACTTGCTAGGGAAAGTATGATGAGACATATGTCCACATGTCCCTGATGCCTCTCACTTGCTTTCTTGACTAACTGGACTCCTTCTCTGGGGTGGAGGATGTGTGACGGACAGGGAGGTTGTGCCCCTCCAAAGGTGAACCTTCCCTGGGGCGACCTTTCCAGTCAGGGCAGCTCAGGCACGGGGCGTCCCATGACCATGAGTGCATCGGGGAGGTGTTGCTGGAGTGGCAAGGGTTCTACTTCGGCTGGAGCTCTGAATAGAAGGGGAAAGATGTGTCAAGAGCCTGCATGATGCAAGTGCCATGTGCCTCTTGCACATCTGGTGCGTGAGGTATGAGGAAGCACGGGGAAAATTCTTGAGCTTTGTAGATAGTTTTATTCATATCTTCCAGATAAGGATGGACTGTGGTGGTGCTTGCAGGTAAATCTCATGGGTGACTGGGAGCCCTTGTTGCCCCTCCTGATGCACGTTAGATGTAGCTGAAAGCTTAGGTGGGACAGAGGTGCCATGTGGACCTTGCGCTGGGTCACTGCACAACGGGGAACTCTGTGAGTCTGAAAAGTCCGTGTTGTCCAGCTGCTTGTAGGACACGAAGGGATTAGTAAAGGGATTTCTTGATAGCTTCCACTTCCCTTTTAATTAAGGGCATGAGCCTCAAGTGACATAAAAAGGCAAAACTCCCCTGGTGTCCTTGGAGCTATACTGACTGACATGACAGAGGACATTGGCCTCATTGTTGCCGTTGATCTTGGTTACTCATTTTTTCAGATTTCCACTCAGGATTACTCATACCACTTTTTCAAATGGGATATGTGTGGTGACTAAGCTGGGATGGATGAGTCTAACTTAGTCCATTATATCTTATGCTAACATGAGTTGTTATTTTTAATGTACTCATTTTTGAAAACTATATATATTGGGGGAGAATTAGTATTTTACTATATACAGAGTTCTCTCCTTGTAATACCACATCAACTTTCAGGCAGCCGATTTTTACTATTTTGCATGCAGCTATATTGAATTGGATTTAATGCTCCACGGGGCTGTGCAAAATGGTGCACCAAGGGAACTGGGAGACAAAAAAGCTTTTAAATGTACTGTAATATTTAGTTCCCAATGCCTGTGCAGAAAGGAGCAGTTCGAGACGTTTGGCAACACTTGCCCACAGCTGTCCTAAGACATACTGTCCCTGCACTTCCTACTGTACGTTGGGTGTGCAGTACTGTGAAGATACCACATTAGTGATGGGTTATTGTGCTCCTCCAACTCTGCAGGACCTGGAATACCAGTGCCTGGCATTACGCCCTCGGTAAATTCTGTCTGGTATCCAGCATGCAAGCCTGGAAATAGTTGTCTATCAGCGAAAAAAAAGTGTGTGAATCCTTTGTTTTTCTGCCAACAAAAAGGTACCTTCAGAGGTAAACAAAAATAAACTGGCTGATTTGGTCAAGTAGATCTGAGCTGAAAAGTTGAGAGACTTACATCGTGCCTGGGAGTGTGTATTTACAAACAGCGTGTGCTCAGATCGTCTCTAAGCAGCGGGTCATGGAGCTCCAGTACTGTGGCCGGAAGGTGTTTTGCAGCCTGAGGAGTCTTGTTCTTGAAATCTCTCAAGTCCTGTGCAGCGTCCGTAGGGCACAGCCTCGTTTTATAGCACTTCCACCCGGCTGTTGTTAACCCGTGGCACCTTGAAACCCTTGGATATGTGTTATACCCTCTATTGATGGTGGCATTTCAGCAAAACCTCTCTTCCTCCCCCATGTGTGTTACACATCATTCCCTTGCAAAAGAAAATCCTCTCTCTGTGACCTGGCAGGTTGTGAGCTACATGCAGGTCAGAGGGTAGTTCCCAAATGTATTCTTTTCTTTTTTATATGCTGTGCCATATTTTCAGTGTAATTACCAGCTTCGTGTCAGTTTTGATTTCTAAATGTGTAAAGCTTATGAATTACTTTTTGTTTCCCTTTTCCATAGCTTGATAACAAATGTTTTTCCTGTAAAGTGTTTCCTGTACTGCAAACATCTGACCATGACTGCTCAACTCCAGTCGCCACTGTCATGAATGACTGCAAATTGTGAAACTTGATTGTCCCTTGATGAAGACGAGTGAGCTCATCGTTCCAACCCGAATGTGACTCTTCTGCTAGGCATTTTTTTCATTATCAGGGGCAGGAAGGGTCCCCGTAATGGGAAAGATCAAACCAAAAGATTAGGGAATGTCTCACTGGAACCGCCTGAGATTGTCACAGCCCTGTTCACTTGGCTTACTAGCACGTGAATTGGGAAAGTTAGGTCACCAAATTCTTATGGTGCCTCTTGCAGTGTGGGAGTATCCCTGAAAAATTAGGAGGCAGCAAATGTGCTAGGAGTAACAAGCTGTTTTACACAAGGCATAATTAACACGTGGAAATTCCTTTTCAAGAGAGTGTCGAGGTCAAGAGGCAAGTGGGATGAAGAATAGGAATGAAACAGAGGGCTAATGAGACTGCTCCTAACGACTCTGTTAGAAGGAATCAAAAGCACTAACGAGTCTTGCCTGTGGGAGCGTTTGCTCAGGCTTGGATATTGTAGCTGTTCCTTGGTTGTCCACGGGTGGATTCATTCAACCTTTCGCTGCATCTCTTTGCTCTCAGAGGCTCCGTATCAGAGTAGGTGGGTTGCTGGGATTGCCCACAAGACAAATTTGTTTGTGTATGTAGCATGGAGGGAATCAACAAAAGCATTTTGTGTGTGTGTAAATATACCTATGCACACTATGTAAATTGAAACTATTTAATATGCATAGTTGTTCAGACCTCACTAAGCTTTGTGGCTGAAAAGTCTGAAGGCATGACATTGTCAAGGGGAAAAGTTGCATTTATCACCTTTTTGCTTGCAGCCTCCATTTTATACACTGACCTCAGCAAATGTAGCAATGAAGACAGCAGTATCAAGGAAAAAAATCAAAACAAAGCCTCCCAGCTGCTTACCCGTGCATGTTCCCAAATCCTGCACTGTTCTAGGTTTGAAATTTGCAAATCCTTTCCTTTATAATGGGCTGAACAAGCAATCAGGTTAAAACAACCTCCTTTTCCCTTTGTCTCCCCACTCCCTCTCCAAATCTACAGTGTAAGATCCTCACACCAAAGTTTGCAATTTAAACTAAAATTTCTGACCTCTTCCTGATATCTGGATTTCTTTGGATTGCCTTAGTGGAATGTGCACGTCCCAGTGCTCTGAGTGGTGGCTCGAGATCCCTCCTGTTCCCCGGTGGGCCAGGCTGCAGGACACTGATCCAGCCAGGATGACAGAATGCTTGGAAGCCCCTAGTGCTCTCCTGAGCCCAAGCTTAAGTTTTATTTGTGCCGTTTGCCAGAAAAATGTTAGTAATGAATGAAATAGCCATAAGATCACACAACTGTCCTCCTAAGCTTTTATTTAATCTATTTTGAAAGGATGTATCATTTTATAATACAATGCTTTTTTTTAAGAAATGCTGCAGATGAGAGATGACATATTTGCAGTGATGAATGGAACAGTTGAAGAGACCTGTTGTTTATCGTCCATCGTGGCAGTTGCACATATCCTCGCCTGATGAAGCAATTCCTTATTTGTGTATTGAGCACTAATTTTTTGTGTGTTCTCTGTGTTTAACACAGAGGGCATTGCTCACTCCCGTGGCATTTACAATTAGTGGTGATCACAGGCAGCGTAGTCAGAAGTAGGTGGTGTACAAATCAAAAGCCAAAGGAGTGCTGGTTTTGTTGGACCTATAGGCAGGTACGTCACTATTTTCTTCACCAGAAACAGAGTTTATCCCTGCACTGTCCCAGCCCCCCCTGGGCACAAAGGCGTGAGCTGAGAGTCAGGAGGGGACCAGTGAGTGGACAGGACAAAAAATGGGATGCCTGGGAACTGCAGGACCCCTCTTCTCTTTTGGTCTTGATACCCTGACGAGAGAGCGGCGGGAGGGTGAGGGCAGAGGAGAAGCAGTGCTTTGGGCTGTGCTTGGGATTAGAAATGTGTTCCCTGGCAGGGAAAGTTTTGGTGATTCATTATCAGAGCCTCCATGGGTCTGAAACAATTTTGCTGCGCATTTCTCAATCCCTGTTATGCTCGTCCTGCAGATAACTCGGCGACAGGCAAAGGCTCTTTTAGAAAAAAAAATGTTAGAAGTGAGAAACAGCATCACAGCAGCAGCTGGCAGAGCTGCTGCAGATAAGGGCTTGTGACGATTTCCATTACCCTGTTGTCTGAGTGCTTACGGTTCAGCCATTAAAATTAGGTTGGAGCTAAAAACTGACATTGAGTTGCTCATCTCTAACACTGAACACACACAAGGTAAGTTTTTTATCACGTAGGTTCCCCATTCCTGGCAAAATTTATAGTAAATGGATTTGTCCCCATCTGTTAGCTACAGGCATAGACTTACGCATGCAGTTTGTAGGTACAGGGCACAGAGCTATGAGGAAATTAGCCAGGTGTGGACCCAGAGCTTGTTCTCTGTCCTGAAAATGGGCAGGCTGCCGTATGGCTGAGTGTATGAACACCCCGGAGCTTCTCCGTGTATGCCAGTGAGCGCAGCGCAGCAGCACTTTGGCATACTCAGCTGTGTGTACTGGTGCTTCTGGACACACGGCTGGGCTGAGCTGTGGCATTTACTGGCCTCTGTTTGGCCATGATGCCTCAAAAAAATTTTTTTTTCCCTTGAAAGTTAATACAAACCGTAAGTTTCAGTCCTTTACATTTTTATTTTTGGAACCTATTTAGTCGATGATCTGTGCCCATAAAAGGGCAATGAAACTCCAGTTCCCATCCCTTTTTGTCCTCCAGCAGCTGCTGGGCAGTGCTGCTACTGCTAACAGTTGCTGAATCGTGATGTAAGGCTGCCTGTGTGGGCAGGGACGTACATCTTCGGTAATATAACGGGAAGAGTCCCTTTGGAGTGCTTAGTTCTGAAGAGGTCATTCTGCACTGTAGGAAGTAAAGAAATAGAGGAGATAAATCTTCCTGAACATGTGTTGCGCCTGTACAGACACGCAGGGATCTGGTAGCCGCTGTCATCAACGCTTGTGTCCACTGCAATGCCTCTGGAAATACCTCTTGGAAAAATTGTTCTTCCTTAGTGATTTTCTGTAGTGTTTCCGAAACACCACGCGTGCCTGACCACTGCTTATTGGATGGATTTTCCCTGGCCAAGAAACAAAGCAGAACAGGGCCGGGATGTGGAGGGGAACCGGGGTAGCTTACACCGGATGAAGGGTGTAATCCCCTTTTTGGGAAGGAGAAGAGCCAAAAGGGATCAGGGACATGATGAGAGAGTTTTCTCTCACAGGGTGAGTGCAGGGATGGTAACTGCCCCTTGCTGAACATTAATCCCATAATGGCCATGGGCTCAGCAGACCCACATCTGTTGCCCCACCTGAAGACCATAATCTACTCACAACTCTCATGGGGGCTGTGTGACTGTGACTTAATTAACGCTCATCAAGAAAGAATCTTTCACTTCATTATATCACCACTTTTTATTTTTACACTCCTTCGATTAAAACCTAGAGTAATTACTCGCACTGTTGACTTTGGCATCTCCTCTTAGATCTCCTGCGATAAGCAGTGAACAGGGAGGTGACTCAGAGCACTGGAGTGATCCGGGGGCGGCATCTAATTTAGGCAGAGACGGCTGGTTTGGGTGCCTCATCTGGATGGCATGGCTGCCTAGAAAGGAAGAGGACTAAAGTCCTGAATGAAAGTCCCTTGACAGGACTCGTAGCAGACCCACGTGATACCTGGAGTGACAGTGTTTGCCACAGTACCGCTGCGTCAGATGGGGAAAAAAAGCTTTTATTTGCTTTCTTGCTGGTCAGATGCGATTAGTCATATTTGAAAACTACTTTAATCAGACTAATAGTAAATGCACATGCTCGGCTAGGAAAAACCCTTTTTATTTTTGAGGAAATCCACTTGATTTGCCTGATGCAGTACAAATGATTGGCACAGCTCAGAAATATTTGTACAATGCTCTGAACTCGTGTACAGGTGACTGTTTAACTTGACTTTCCTATCGAAACCTTTCTCTTCTGCTAGGCTACAGCCACTTACGCTGTCTTCCACAGCATTTTAAGGCTGAGTTACCACCTCAAAAATAACATACAAAGTCCTGTGAGTTTACTGTATCTTTATTATTAGGTGTCTGTAATTAATGGCCTTATTTTGGAGAAGAAGGAGGGGAAGCAGCGTTCTTTGAGCATGTTTATAAAAGCAAAAATGAGCAGGGTTTTAGGAAAAAGAGCAGAATTTGGAAACAATGGTGAAAAACACCCAGATGTTGTTTATGTCATCAGCCTGTCTCAGTGTGTTGCTGCTGATGGGGGATTCATGTAGAACTGAAATTCTGATGAGTGTCCTGGCACACTCTTACTGGTTTGAATGTAGGGCTGAGAGACATCTGCCCTGGATTCTTTGTTCTGTGCCTGCTTCTCACCCTTTCATGTCCTAAAAAGTCTGTTTTTAAGTCACCTGGGATCTCTAAGCCACCATGCCCCGCCACCCCTCGGACAGGATGTTAGCACTCAGATGGTCACATTGGAGCTTGCAGGGCCACTTCTGGGTATGGCACCATCTGACTGGCTTGCAAAGTGCCAGGTCCTCTTTTCCTCATCTCATGCAGGTGGCACGGAGGACTGGTCAACCTGCTGACAACACTTTGGGGACGCACAAGGTCCATTACCGTGAGCTCACTCTAAACTGTTCTCCAGTGGTGAGGAAGGAGGCAAGCCTGGGGGTTGGTGTGGTTGTTGCCATGTAGGTGGCATGGGCAACACTGACTCAGCTGTGGAGGACTGGCACTATCACTGTTTTCATCTGTAGTGACTCTTTCCAGACAGAGCTCAAAGGATGACCCACGACTTACAGAGATCACCTGCAAAAGGCCACTATGGTGAAGCGATGGAGCAACACAGTGTTGCATGCTAATGATCCCTACAGTAGAGACAGCCAGTCCCACACCTTCTTGAATACCACATGCACCATTTCAGGTGCTGCTCTGATAAAATGAAGGGGCCTGTGATTAAAGCTTGTCCATCCAGTTTCTAATATCTGCAGTTTGCTGCTGAACAGAGAAACAAGGGCTGAGCTGACCACCAGCAGACACTGAAGTGAAGCTACAGCTGTGCCCCTTGAGAGACTGCCGAGTAGGCAGAGCCAGGGCCGTGTAACCCAAAACTGTGGCACAAACATCTCACTAAGAGATGTCTTTCCAATACATTGCACCTGCTGCAGGGCAGAGTGCTACTGGGATCTGGAGCCAGGGCCACGGCTCTGCTTGCTGGTGGGGATTTTGTGTGGCTGGCTAGTGCGAACGGGATACTTACAAAGACTGAACAAGCTCATTAGAGGTCAGGAGAACCACAGGAACTGGACTGGAGTAAGAAAAAGGACTGGTCAGCTGTTGGCTGCATGCCGAATTGCTTTCAGCAGGAACCAGGGGGAAAAATTATTATTAGTCCAACCAGCAAACTAATCTCTCAAGGAGGTATCTAAGTAGATGGTAGGTGTGGTGATAATCCTCAGTGGGCTGGGGAAGCCAGCCCATAGTGTGCAGTCTCCACCGCTGACATCTGTTGTGTGAGTCCCTGCGCTGTGGTTTCACAATCCATCAGCTGCAGGATCATCAGCGTGGGAAAACAGAAGTTGCAAGAAATGCCTGGGACATTAATATTAACCCTAAATAAACTTGGGTTTATTTTTTGTCCCTTGCTATATAAGAGCAGGGCACTGCGATTTCCTCTTCGGAGCAGCCAGCCTAACCCAAGTATGGGTGATCTACCTTCGGAGCAAGAATAAGCATTTTGCACAAGATCTATATTTATGGCCAAATACTGCTTGCTGTACTCTCACAAGGGGCATGAGGGAGCCAGCTTCCTCTTCTCCCTCGATTACATCATGTTGTTTTTCTTCTACCAGGAGTGGCAGTTCCTTAGGAAGTCCCTCAATCTCGTGAGTCAACTGAGCAGGATTTGCCTTAAAATTTTTATCAGTTTCAAGCATCGATTATACTGATTGGCTGATCATACTGTCCTACTGCTCTGTTATCCGGATGACCCGCACTGATTTATGTGGTAAGAGCATAGTCTGCCTGCTTAAAGTTTGGTCGCAAGCTTCAACCACAGAGACAGGCTCCCCTGGTAAACGCAAAATTGATCTCTAGTTTTCTCCTACCATCTTTAACCCTCAGTGTCCTTCCCTCATGTCTGGGTGGTTTTAATAAGTTGACCTCACAAAGGAAGAGGGGATACCTGAACCAAGGTGAGAGAATGTGCTGTTCTCCTTCAAGCAACACCCTTTTTAGAGGCTCAGCAAGGCCAGTGCATTGCGCTAAGCTAAAAGTGGCAGTGACCTCCCAAGAAAAGAACTTGGTACCAGCAATTTGCGAGCTGGTGTGCCCCATCGCCTTGCCTCACCTGCAGGGATTAGCAGGGGCTTGGCCTCCTGCAGCCCCTCCGGGATGTCCTGGCAGACCCCGGCATTGCGGTCAATGGGAAGAAATTAAGGGGGATTGCGGGCGTGTCGTGGGACCCAGCTGGCAGCTGTGAGAGCAGAAGCAAGTGAGGAGTGGTTTTCTGGTGGGAAGGAGGCTCTGGGGAGGCAGGAGATGCTTTTGATTGAACTGTCATTGCTTTCAGAGGGAAAATCTCTTCAGTAAAAGCTGCATAAACCCACATGGGCCCATTGGCCTTTGGCACAAGAGACTGACAAAGGAAGCATCCTCTGTAGTTAAACTGGTTTGTTGTATCAGAGTAAGGAAGATGGTGAGCATAATTATTGCCCGCTGCCTCAGGGAAGCGGAGGAGGAGGAGGTGGGAAACAAGCTCATCCTGTGACCCAGAGCACTTTGCTCATTGACTAGAGAGATGAAAATTTTGAGCCCATTAATACGAATTCCACTTTCCCCATTGCCTGACTTTGGCTGCATGGAGGGTGACCGCTGGTTGCTCGACTGTGGTGGGAGGCATGGGTTTTTGTGATGCGAGGTGAGAGCTCTGGGCAGAGGGTGCCGAGGAGCCTCTGCTGTACCTGCTCGCCCCGCGCTGGTGATAAAGCAAGCTGTGGCTTGCGCTGTAGTAGTCATAAGTAGAACAAGGTCAACTGCCTATTTCAGTCAACGCGACAGAAATAGAGTTGATCTCAATAAGATCCCAGCTCTTTCTTCCTGTTAACTTTTCAGCTCCAATTTTAGGGTTGCCGTAATCAAGCCCAGGAAGAGGCTGTTTATCCCATGGAGGGGAAGTTGCTTGAAGCCCAGGCAGGAGAGCAGTCGCCTGAAAGTGTACTTTAAGAAATGAGCGTCTGGCCCACAGAGAGGGTCTGTGCAGTTCAGGAGTTGTTCCTATCCAGTCATTGGTGTGGCCACACAGAAGGTATAGGGGTCAGGAGAGGACCTGTTCTCCTTCCCTTCTGGCGGCGGCTGCACTGCAGAAGGGAGGTAGTTGGGTTGAACCATCTCGTCTGGCTGAGAAAGTTTCCAGGTTCACAAGTCTGCACATCCATTAAACTGGTAAAACTCTGGCTTTGCACAGAGCCTCCCCTGCCTGCTGCCAAAGAATATCGATGCTCTTTTCGTTGAAGGCGAGATGCTGACAGCTCTGTCTAATACACACACAGAAACGGGGTGGAGTGGAAACCGGGACTGAATGCTAATCTAAATGAGCAGCAACTTACAATACAAAGCCTCCAGTGTAAATTAGTTAGGATGTTCTCTTAGGACAAAAAGTCCTAGTGGTTTTACGATAGTTCAATTAGTTTCCTCCGGAACACCTGCAAATACCAGGGCACAGCATTGCCGACAGCTGACTGCCGTGCGTTACCTTGCAGCCTGCCCGTGCACTGCCTCTGTCCCCTCACCTCCCCGGGGCCGGAGGGAGGGCTGCGAGCCTGGGGCTGAGCGGGCCAGTGAGCCACGGCGCTGAGCCCCCTGAGAAGGGCTGGTGCCGGCTCAGGAGCAAAGGAGCAGAGCCCGTGGTTTCCCCGCAGGGGTGGTGCTCTGCTGGTGAAGCTGTCCCGCTCTGTGCCCCTGGGCAGGGGCAGAGGCACCCACCCTGGCACCTGTTTTGGCACAAGCGCTGGTGCAAATTCAAGAACTGACCTGGTGTGAGAAGAGGTAGAGGAAGGGGGATCTGTGCCTCTTCTGCTGGTTCCTGCCCCCATGGGATGATGTCCCCACGCCACCCCTGTGCGCATGGGTGGACCAGCGCAGAGCGGGCAGCGAGGCAGGAGCAGCAGCCGGAGGTGACGCTGGCACATGACGCTGGATTAAAAAGTCCCCTGAGAACCAGGACTGCTAGCGCTGGTTATCTGGGCTGCAATTTGCCCCCTGGTAGCCAGGTCGCTCGTGGCAGTGAGTGGGGCTGGTATGTTCTCAGCTGTGTTATGAAGGCACATCTGCTGTCTAGCAGGGCTTCATCTGGCCGTGCAGCGTTGCGCTTTTTCACACCTCTGACCTTCAGAGCCTGGCCAGTGTTTGCAGCCAAGCAGGACCAAAACTGCAGTCCTGGTGGAAGGTCTGATGCGGAAGCTTGTTCTGGAAGACAAGAACCTTCTCACGTGAGACAGGAGCTGCCTTCCCGAAGAGGGGCCACAAGCAGCTACAGCGGTATTTGAAACTAGAGTCTCCAAAGAGCTAGCTGTTCTGGTATGCTGCCAAGTGCGGATAAGCCATAAAGGTCATATTGCCGTCCTGCTTCCCCTTTTGTTCATGGGGGTGGAGGGGGAAATAGGCAAGACAGAGTATTCTCCCTCTTGTGGCTCAGGAAGGAGGAGCTACATTGGGCAGTGAAAGAAAAACCAGGAGGGAGAGCACATGAATGGCAAGAGCTGTCACTTCTGGCAGACAGGCAGGCAGTTGTCCTCCCTGGCACAAGGAGGAAAGAGCTCAGCGTTGCCTGGCTTTGCAAAGGGGCACCAGGGCTCAGGTCTGCCTGGGAGCACGCCTAGAGCTTCTCTTACCCGGGGGCCTGGAAGGACCCTCAGAAGACCCCCATCCTGCGGTGTCAGCCGCGGCGTGCCCTTGCCTATGCCGTGGATGTCCGTCTGCAGTTCCCCGGCTGCCAGGACAGGACAATCGGATATTTGCCTCTGGAAAGGAGACCTTGTGCCAGTGCCCCGCAAGGCAGAGTTTGCTCTCAACGAATCGATGGCGTGGTTTGGGGGCAATGGGCAGCGGGATTTGGCCCAGCTGGCTGTCGATAGCACTTCAGCTTTCTCAGCTCACAGTTATTGTCAGGGCAGCTTTTCCAATAGAGCTGATTTGAATAATTCACCTTCCCTGATCTCTTTTCGAAGCCAGGAGGGCTAGCCTTTATGAGCCCAAACTGCTGAACAGATTTGTAGAAGTGACCCCACTTTCTCCAGTCCTCTCACTTCCTAGCTCTGCTCTCCATCACTGGTGTGTTCACCTTTGGCTTTTCTAAGGAGAGACAGAGTGAAGGATCTCACCCACTCTCTAAGAAAAGGAAGCAGGACCGTGTCTGGCCTGGATGTGATTTATAAATAAAGACCTTCAGAAAGCAGTTCCCTTTTCACTCTCTCTTACTGTCCCTTATGTCCCCTCCTGTGCGGCACAGATGTGCCACCTGTCCCTTCTTGTTGCCGTGCTCCTCATGTTGCTTCTTGCTGGGGGCTCTGGGAGCACACCTGAAGACTTCTTGTAACCAGAGTCTGTTCTGCTCCCTGTGGTATGTGTACCCTGGTGAGGTCAGTCACTGCGTGCTCACCCAAACAGCTGCTGCTTAAACAAGGAAATCATAATGATAAAAAGACTGTAAAAAAAAAAAAATCTGTGTCTGTCCTGCCGAGGTTCCTGGTCAGACTGCAGCCAGAGATGGTTGGAGAAGCTTAAATACTTCTTAAATACCAATAAGCAAGTTGGACCCAGACAGGTTTGAAAAACTATCTGACTTTACTGAAACAAAGTCCTATTTAATCATTCCTCTGCTAAAGGTGGCATATACTGCCAGGTAAGTGGAAATATGTTTGTTTTGAAGCCCTGGGTAAATGTCCTGTAGAGGAATTAAAATGTCAATCTGTAGCTGCATATGTTTAATTAAATTGTATAAACAAGGCTGTGAGCACAGATCACCTTCTCACTCAAGTGCCATGTCTGAAAGGTGTCGGACGACTTCCCGCTCCTCCCAGTGCGCAGCCATCCCCACGCCGTGCCGGCAGAAGGGTCACTGTCGGGGGTGCTCATGGGGCTGCTGGAGGCAAATTCCTCCGGGTTAGCTGGTCCCCTGCTTCAGCTGCTGTTCGGCCTAGCTGCAGCAGCTCAGGGTGGGTGCTTGCAGGGTGGTCTTGAGCCAAGATCTGCCACCAAGCACCAGGAGGGAAATGATGTCTGCAACGGCTGCGGGACGAGCATCCGACCGCAGCCCCACTGCAGCAGCCGAGAGCTAAACGGGAGCAGGCATGGAGGCCAGCAGGCATGGGCTGACTTCTCCTGTCTGACCGCCTGCGATGTCGCTTTGTGTAAGCAGTGCTGCTCACTGCCATGGCCTCCTGGCCCGAGTGGTCCTGTGGCATGCCCGGAGGGAGGGACACCTGGCATCGTCTGGGGCTTACCCAACCCACGCAGGCTGCTTACTGTGCAGCAAAAGCATCTACGGGGAGTTGCAGTGCCATAGCTATTGCATTTTGATTTTTTTTTCCCCATGGGGAACAAGCCATGAAAAGCAAGCAGGAGTACAAGGGTACATCTTTATGCTTACTACTGGATCTTATTTTCCTTATAAACTCATTTTGTGCACAGTTTTAAAACCACCTCCTTCCTTAGAAGATGAACTGTTTGTCTGAAAGAAGCTATGTTTACTCTAGTACTAGAGGATTAGTTAAGAAGGAAGTTTGCATTTTACTGAGGGAGGTGCCTTGGAAACAGAATTTTAAAAAAAGAAAGAAAAAGTGGGTATTCTTTTCTTGAAAAAGGCTAACAGAAAATAAATCAAGTGGTTTCTCAGCTTTGCCTGTGTAGTTAACTGACATTCCTAATGAGGACAAATGAAGGCACGATGGGGTGCATTAAAACCTATCAAGAATCAAAGAGTGCTTAAAATACCAAATGGGTAAACTTAAGCAGTGAACACAGAAGTTCAGCCTGGCCACAGGGAGATCTTCTTTTAGCCCATTCATGCCATAGCTGCTGAAATGCAAGATACTGGTTTGCAATTTAAATACTGTGCTGGTTAGCACTTTTGCTTTCCCCAGGTTTCCCTATTTTCTGCTCCATGGTGTAAGTTGTTGTGTAGCTTTGGGCAAGTCTTTCAACCTCTTGGTTCCCATTTCTGCTGGTAAAATTGGGAACTTTCTTTGCTCTGTTTAAATTCCAGTCTCAGGAGGGACAGGCAACTGTGCTTTATTGTCTTTACACAGCCTGTTATGGTGAACACCTAACTTCGGTTGTTAGTCTGCTCCTAAAACCGAAATAATGCTACCACTGCGAGGGCAGCTCTCGCAGCAGTGGGCACAGGGCTTCCCAGTCCCGCCATCATGCAGAGCACAGAGTGTGCAGTGGTCGTGGCGGAGGGATGTACCGTCTCATACATCAGGTCAAATCCTCCCCTCACACATCATTTCAGAGGAGATCTGAATGTTAAGAGGGACAGGACAGCAGACCTTCCTCTGCAGAGTGGGTGCTGGACATGGCTGTGTTGGCAAAGGTAATTATTCTTTTTTTCAATCCCAAACAAGAGAAAAGGTCCTTGATTGTAGAGCGGAAAATAAGAATGGTTTGACGTGGAAGAAATCTTTCAATAGCAAGGGACTCTCTAGTTTGAGAGCACTTGAGGGATGTCTGTGTTATTGGCAAGAATTTTGATGGTTTCTTTTTCACATCTGTTCAATATTCAGCGTGTGTTTTTAGAAATCTTTACTCTTTTTGTGAGGTTGAACAGGTTTGATTGGATTTTATGCAATTAGTATACTGTGAGAGTTTGTGAGGATTTGCTTCAATTCTGAGATGATTTCTCTTTGTCTGCTTGTCGTTTTCTACAAATATCTGAGCAAGTGCACCATGATGGCAAAAGCATTTGAGGAAAATGAATGTCAAAATTCCGTGTGCTGCTGCTGCTGGAAGTGGGAATTTAACTAAGATCTGCCAGCTTTCATAGTAAGAATTCTTGTATGCTTTTCAGAAAATAGAAGTGCAGTTGTTAGAGGATAGATAAGTCATGTCTCTTATGGGTGTTGAATTACAGAATGCAAAAGCACTTAGAAAGCTGTTCATTGAATATGCTCAGGAAAAAAATCACAGCGGGTTGTGGTTTTTGGGTGCAGGAAAGAGGCCAATCTTATGTCACAGGCTAATAAAATATATTAAGGATGAAGTCAGTAAAAGTTCTGTAGGAAATCCTCTGAAACCAGGGACGAATAGCAACTTACAGTCAACATTCTTAGAAAGATATAAAGTTAAGTTAAATATGAGACAAAATTACATTTGGCCTCCCTTTGTATTGTAAGAACACTTGGCAAACGCTTGAGTATCCCTTTCAGAAGGGAGCAGTGCTTGCTGCGGGTAAGCTCTGCAGGGCTCTTCTGCAAGGTGAGCTCTTCCATAAACAAGTCATGAAATGTTTCCTCAGTTTGCATTGATTAGTACTGAGAAATTTGGTCAGAAAGTAAAAGATAGATAAATCAATGATTCCAAGTGTTTTCCAGCAAATGCTTGCTTTAGGACACATCTAGCTTTGGGAGGATGCCCAAACACAGGAACACCATCTCCAGCTCCCCTGGTTGGAAGGACCATTTTGGGTGGTGAATCAAGTACAAGCGCATGGAGAGCTCCTTCCCCAAGCCTGAGCATGGCTTGGAAGGACAGGTTGAGGGAAGTATGAGCTAACCCTCCTCTCTGTGATGAGCCCGGTTCCAACTGCTGCAAGCCACGGACAGAGGGATGGAGAGCATGAAAAAGATACAGTGGTGTCTCACGCTGGCACCTCTGTGGAACCGAACCATGTTTGTGGAAAAGAGTCTGGGATCGGTGCCTTTCTCCATCAATCTGCTCGCTGTTGCGTTGGGGAGGGCAACTGCTAATGCAGGAATTACATGCCAGTGTTGGAAGCCCAACTTGCCTTTATGCTGGACATCACGGTGACTTACATTTTACAAGCCTTCAGAAGGTAATACCTCCAGACTGCAGTCTTTGCTGGCATGAGGATGGCGCCACTCCATGACTTACTTGCTCCAAGTGTTTGCTCTCAGCAGGAGCAGATTATTGGAGGCGAAGCTGCTGTGTGTGAGAGCTTCACCCCCGGCTCCTATTTCCTCCCCAGCATGCAGGAGAACTGGTGTCTGACCGTGGCATCGCAAGACTGGGAACCAAAAGCCTGAGTTAGTGCTGCGTGAGTCTCTGTCCCACACGGAACGTTTAGATTGTCTAAGGAGTGGCTGCGAGGAGAATGACTGACTTGCTGTTTAAGTTAGAGCTGTTCATTGAAAAAATCAAATATTCAGTGCTTCTGAAATCTTGTTATCTGTTTCTGTGAGATTTTTTTACTCTGAATTGCTGAATCCTTCTATTACTGCATTTTACACTATATTTGCTAATAGTCTCGGTTGGATTGGTAGCCACAGCTTGAAAATCCAAGCTGAAAAACAAGTTCTCCCCGTTCACCCCAGAACCAAAATCTCTCGGGGGCTAATTTAGGTTCGATGTTGTCATGCTGACAACATCTTATCTGCTCCAACGTCACCCTTTGTCCTCTAGCTCAAAGAGTTTGCGTCCCTGGTCGCAGGCGAAACTCTCCGTCGCTCCCTCCGTCAGGGAGGACGTGGTGGGACGCACCATCCTGGCGATGCCATGGTCCCTGTCTCTGACATGACGGATTGGGACGTGATGAGATGTGGTTGCTGAACCCCGAAACGCTAAAACAGATTGTGCAGCAGGGAAGGAAGGGATGCAAAAGTCTCCTGCTGCTGCCAGGTACCCCCCCTAGACTTTGGTGAGTTGATCCACGTGGCTCAAAAATCAATTTTTCTCCTTTTGTCTGGTAGTGCGCCCACGGCGAGGGTGAGCACTCGTTATTTCACCCACGTTAGGGTCTGAAAGAAAGGGTGGAAGAGATTTGTACTTCTTCTGGCAATGGGTCCTTCGAATCTTGTCCTCCAGCCTGCATGGCTTTCCTTCTTATGCTGGAAGGAGCGGCCTGATCCGAATACTCACGATTTTTGCTGGACGAGGACAGGCTGGTGGCATGCCAGAGGCTGGATTCAACCCAAATTTGTGTAACACGGGGCAACCGGATCCGCATTGATCACGGAGGTCGGGCCGGTGGAGACATCGAGGCCCAGCTGGCCCCAAGCCGCATGCCGGGGACATCTTCTGCCCTCCCCGTGACCTTCCTGTGCGGGGTGGAAAAACTTGGTGTTTTTCCACTCGAAGCCTCTTGTGCGGGCTTATTGTTTCCGTTTTTAATTCCTGACGAAGGGAGCGGTTTGGGACGTTTATGGGGGTGTCTCCCCGAGCGGGTGGGTCGGGGGTCAGCACCGGCAGGGCCCGTTCATCGCCTCAGGGCTGCCTCGCAGCGCCGGCAAGGCGGCCGACCCTGGGCTGCGGGCGCGCACCCCGTCCTGCGGGGGGCGCTATCCTCAGGGGGCGCGCGGCCCGG
>Ga0065711_1030032_pt1 | contig 33986 bp, 27 predicted proteins | sample Hoacrofraction12_FD_59098 | JGI IMG/M metagenome (GOLD analysis project Ga0065711, IMG submission 59098) | Hoatzin crop microbial communities from Cojedes, Venezuela - Epithelial fraction 12 v2 (version 2) | ecosystem: Host-associated > Birds > Digestive system > Esophagus > Crop | place...
AGGGAGGGGATTCTGCCCCTCTGCCCCGCTCTGCTGAGACCCCCCTGGGAGTCCTGCGTCCAACTCTGGAGCCCTCGGCACAGGACAGAGCTGGAGCTGTGGGAGCAGGGCCAGAGGAGGCCCCAGCAATGATCCGAGGGCTGGAACCCCTCTGCTGGGAGGAGAGGCTGGGAGAGCTGGGGCTGTTCAGCCCGGAGAAGAAGAGGCTCCGGGGACACCTCATTGTGACCTTCCAGTACTTAAAGGGGGCTTATGAGAAAGATGGGGACAGACCTGTTGCAACAGGACAAGGGATGATGGCTTTAAACTAAAAGAGGATAGGTTTAGACTGGATATAAGGAAGCAATTTTTTACGATAAGGGTGGTGAAAGCCTGGCCCAGGTTGCCCAGGGAGATGGTCAATGCCCCGTCCCTGGGAACATTCAAGGTCAGGGTGGACAGGGCTCTGAGCAACCAGGTCTGGTTGAAGATGTCACTGCTCGTTGCAGGGGGGTTGAACGAGATGACTTCTAAAGGTCCTTTCCAACCCAAACTATTCTGTGATTCTGTCATTCTATGATTCTATGACTTGTGTGTGACCAGGAGCAGGCTGTTTGCTGAAGATCAGAGACTGTTCTGTTGCAGAAAAGGAATAGGACCCGAGATTTAAGTCTGTGTTTTGTCACATGAGTCTTCTGCGTAACATAGCATACACAGAGTTGATGCCTTGTTGCAGAACCTAGCTCTTGCATGCTTTTGGCATAGCTGCTCAAGCCCTGAGCTGGCCACCTGGGCCACATCCAGTAATGGTTTGGTTTCTTTTTTGCTTCAGCCTCATTTTACCAGGGCAAATGATGGACCAAGAACTGAGGTTTCAGGTGCTTTTTAAAGAGAAACTTATTTGTTGGTCAAATATTCAACCCAGGTAAGAAAATGACAGCCAGAAAAAGGCAAGAGATTTGTTCTGCCGGCTTTCAGGTACCAAGTTTCTGCTCCAAGTGACCTTGAGCTTTGGCAGTCAGCTTCAGATCAGCGCAGCTCTTCCCACGCTCAGCTGCTTGATCTGTGTATTGAAAGCCCAGGCCTGGAAGAAAGCCTTTGCGATGACGCAGTGATGAGACAGGGCGTACCCTGCCGGCTCCTCAGCAGTGGCGTGTCTGAAGTGGTGGTGTTCGAGCTGGGGCTGAGATTCCCTGGCAGGCGTCTAGCTGGAGGTAGCCCTAGAGGGAACAGAAGGTCGTGTTGGGGAAGCAGGAGCTGCTGCGGGCTGAGAGAGCTTGGGACCAGCGAGAGGAAGCAGAGAGTGCTGTGCTGTTACAAGTGGGAATGGAGTACTCTTGTTCGAAGCGGTTTGAGTAATTCATGCTGTAGCAGGAGCCAGCAGAAGCACTTCTGTCCCGCAGGACTGCATCGTTTCTTTTCTGAATTACACTGGTCTGCACAGACTGTCACACTGGATTGATTCATTCGATATTAGCCATTTGCACCCTCCAGTCAGGTCCTTTCATGGTGAAGTTGTGGAAGCCATCAGTGAATACCCCAATGGATGTTTTAAACGCAGTAAGTGACCAGGAAAGGTGCTAACAGAACTCAGACAGGAGCACCGTGGATTCTGGTGGCATGGGCAGCGTGCAGAGTCTGGCACGGCTTGCGGGTGCTCAGGCACTGCTCTAGCGTTAGCTGGCCAGTTCCACCTGCAAAGACCCGGCCAAGGACAGCAGAAAAAATTAGACCAAGGCTTCAGGATCTTCTCCTGTGAAATGCTGAAATACCTAGTGAATTGTCCTACACAAGAATATTTTAAGACTTTTAAAAATAAAGCAAAGAATTACTCTAAGCCTACTAAGTAAACACCAAAGCACAGGGTGTGAATGTCCACTCGTGCTCCTCAGACGTGCACATGAACACCCAGAAAGTGCCAATATCAACATGTTCAGTAGGTGCAGGAGTCAAGGTTGCAGAAATAGGGGCTGCCCAGACCGCTCTCCCTGCGGAGCAGTAGTCTGCCCCTTCCGAAAAGCTTCAGAGAAATCCTGTGGATTTTTCAGTGGTTTAGCCTTAGATTTTCTGTTCATATTTGTCTAACTAAGAACTTTCTATTTGCTCTGTGGTTTTTCTTCTTCTTTGATGCTTCTTTGAAGCATCATCCATATTAAAACTTGAATTGTCTTTAGAAAAGAATTATTTAACTGGTGTGAAATCCTGTCTAAACATTCTTATCTTCATTTAAAAGACATGCATTGATTAATTACCAAATTAAGCTACTCTGAACCCAGATTAAGAGTTTGCACTAGATTTTGCAACAGTTGCATTTAATCTGTTTAAACCGATTTTTAAGTGATCCTGTTTTTACTTTACACAAGGCTTTCATTTCAGTTCTGTCATGCTTATATGCTTTTCCTTGCATTATTTTTTCATTTCTCATTCATTCTTCCAGTTCCCTGCCTCCCAGCCCTCTGTTCTAACCCTCCAGTGCTGTGGATTTTTTTTTTTCTTCCTAGCTCCTCTCTTCTTCTGCAGCGTCACTGGCAGCTTGCTCCTGTTCTGCTCTCCACTTTCCTGGCTAGCAGTAGCACGTACCTGCCGGTCTTCTCCCCTCTCCTCCTCCCTTGAAATCTGTGGAGACTGTTTCTCTCCTCTGTGGCGTGCACAGAGGTTATTAAAGAAGGGACAGGCTTACCTGTGTCTCTCAACAGTGCACGACACGGAAGATGCTAAGTGGGAGAGACTGCAAAATGCAAGAGCTGATGCCGGGCATCTTTTCCAGCAGCACCTGCCATGCCAACAGGCATCTGCTCTGCTGCCGTTGGGGCACGGGAGCAGAAAGCTGGGCGCCCGCAGACCACCATGAGCACCCGCACCAGCAAGCGTGGGTGTCGGGCTGGCCAGGGCAGGCGGCGCGGGGCGAGGGTGGGAATGCAGCAGAGCTCATTGGGGTGACTTTGGTCACGCTTTGAGCAGCAGGTTGCCCTCTTTTCTCTTACTACCAGACTAATTCGAAAAAAGGAAAACAGACTAAAATATGTCAGTGATTTTGAGTTGCAAATCTGAGTGTTCTAAAAGCCATGAAATAAGAAATTCAAGGTACTTACTGCAACAGGATTCCACCCATGGTGGACATGAGTAGCATTTCCCATTTCTGCTCAGAGCCCTAAATACATATCTCAGTTAAAACAGGCGTCCAAGCTGCTATGGCTGGCAAAAACAGGGTTAGGGAGGAAAACAGGGAGGGCTTTGCTACGTTCATTATTACGGACTTTGACTGTGGCAAGGTAAGTTTAAAAGTGTACCTAGAACTACATGTTCAAAGTTAACCATTGAAATTTTAATGTTTGAAGTGCCTGTGTTTAAGTTCTGTGTAAATATTAACTTGTGACATAAAGGTAGTATTGACATTTTCCATTAAAAGATTATCTTTTTGGTAGCTTGCCACTTCACTACCCACTTTAAACCTGTAATTTTCTCCAGTAATTTTTTTGTCTTGGCATGATTTTTCTTTACTATTTCTGGAAAAAAACAGTTTTGCCAAAATTATTTTAACACAAAAAAATACGCGACTAGTTCAAGATTTGGGGGGGAATCTTACAAATGTTTCTTTGAAAACCACATAAGCCTCTGTCCTTCAGTCTAACGATTTTGGTATTCTTGCCAGAAATATTTTAGCCATGTAGTGCACCTTGCCTTTAGAATTAGCCTTAACTTTGACATTTCTCACCCTCCAGCCCTGCTGGGAGTGCCTGGGATTCTCCTCCACCCCCATTCCCCGTGTGCTCTGTCCCCGTGTGAGCACACCGGTCCCACACCACGGCGGCATTCTCAAACTGTGAATCTTGGCATGACAGTGCAACTTCAGTTCAGGCTCTTCTGGCGTGTGCCTTACCCTGCTGTGCTTTGATGACATGCTGCGTGCATGGGCATCGCTCTGCGGATGGATCGACGTGTGGCAAAGACGGTTGCTCTTCGTGGGATTTCTCACTCAGCTGTTGTGGAAGCCTGGAAGTGTTGGATGAATGCAGGCAGCAGCTTGGAAGTTGTCTCAGTGGGGAACTGCTTTTCGTGACAGGTACAGCCGTGGGTTTGTTACATCGCTGGAGACGGTGGACAAGGCAGGACCCTCGTAGACAGCTCTCTAATTGTCCCTATCTTCAAAGTTTTCAGCTTGGAACATGAAGGTGTTGCTTTGTAGAATTGCTGAGTGCTCACAGTTTGGCTTGAAACGTATGAAATGCTATAAAGTTGTGAAGTGCTTCACAAATCAGAACTAGGCACCCGGAATCAAGCACCTGAAATTAGAGGACACATCTAGTAGTTGAATCTCTCTCTGCCTCTATTCTGCGGTTGTGAAGTGCGGATAATAAAACTTTTTCCTCACGGGGGTGCTGAGATTAGGTAATGCTCCTGGCGAATTTAGATAATGATGAATGTCATAGCAATTCCCAGAAGGAGATTAATAACGATGTTCTGTGTGAGGTTTGAAAAGTGTGCACTAAATGCAGGTTGGAGCCACACACAAAGCTGTGAGAGGGAAGGAAATACTGACCGATTACCTTTCCTGGGCGCATTATTCACCTTATAAATGAGTAAGTCCAGGATAGTACAGGATCATTTTTTGGAGACCATATCATATGCTTATACAGAAGGGCCCAAATTATGCTGGCAACCTTAACTCTGTCATATCCAGTGTTCTGATAATGTGTCTTGTAATTTTAGTATTTTTCTAAAATAGTTCTACTGTAGGCACTTTTTTAAAATTGAGAAATCACATCTATTCTCATGCATGCTTCCTTACTTAGTCCAGCTAATGAAAACTGCAAGAGTTAGGCACTCTTTGAAAGCATTCCTCGATAGTAAATGTTAACGGAGACACCAGAGCATTCTCCTAGCTATTAATCTGCAGATAATAGAAGGTCCATTTCTTAAGTACACACAGAAAAGGAGAAGAAGAAATACTGACTATGACACAAAATGAATTGTCTTCCTCCATGCCCTTGTAACCTAGGGCATGTAGTGCAGGCTGCCAGCCATTGCGTTACAGATTTAAAAGTGCTGGAATCTCTCAGTTCTTTAGCAGGTTGCCTGATGGATTGGTGAGTAATGTACTTGTAGAGTGCATTACTAAGCCCCAGACTAATGGCTAGCTCTTGCCCATGGCTTTTGCTATAGATCATTCATCGTGCTGTTCATAAGCTCTCTGCCAGTCTGTGTCTGGCACTTGTGCTGCCGCTGCTAACACCATTTGCCTGATGAATTCTGCACGAACATCCCCCACGTTTTCAGAAGGCGAGTGGTAAACAAGAAGAAAAGAGCGAGTCGCAGTTCTCCAGCAGTTCTCCTCATGCGCTTTTGGAGGGCATGGTAAAGGATAAGGTGGTGCATGTGATACACGCTCACCCAGTATTACTAGCACAGCAGCCTGTAAAAAACATCTAGGGTTTCTGCACGCCGCAGGGCACCTTCCTGTCGCTTTCTGAGGAATTCGTGCCTGGGAGCTTCACTTTCCTAGGAAGACTGATGTTACAGGCCATGGTCAGATAGAAAGGGGAAGGACGGGTGACTGGGTTGCTGAGTACAGCTCCTTGAAAAGGAATGAGTTAGTTGCTCCGGCGTCTGCTCTGGTGTGCTAGAAAGAGATGCCTGGATGTAGTTATCACGATTTGGCTGTCGTGTGAGTCAAACAAGGTAGAACCAAGCCTCACAGCAAAGACCATCTCCAGGGTTGACTTCTGGGCTGGCTTTGGTGCACAGGGCAGATGTGTGCAGAGATGAAGGAGTTGCCCTGCTTCCAGTCCACATCTAGCTCTGGAGGAAAGATCTATTAATATCTTTCTGTGATATTAGTAGGACTCCAAGGAAACTGTCCAGGAGTTGTGGCTTCCTGGTGTGATTGAGACTAGCTGGACGTCTCTCTGCTCGTTTCACTTGGACCACTGCACAGCCATGAGAAAAGAGCAATCCAGTCAACTATCGATTCAAGCTGGTGACCCATCCCACCTCCAGTTGTTTGCGTCAGCCAGGACCCTTTCTGATTCCCGAGGCCAGTCTGGTAACTTTGCCGATAGAGAAGGTTTAAGCCTTGCTCTCCAATTCTGTGCTCTTTGGCACAGAATAAACTTCTGCAGTTCTTTATTAACATATTCCCAATGAGCTTATGGAAAGGATGAAGCCTTCATCCTATGGAATTTCCTCTGCAGCAGTCGTAGTAAAGATTGCTGTAAAACTAGACAGCAGAACCAAAATTGTAAAAACAGTGCAGATGAGGAAAGTTCTTCAGTTCCAGTAGTCCTGTGGAACTAGAAATAGCCCAAACTGAGCAACAAACACTTTAAATTTTCTAATTTACTACACGTGTTAGAAATGTTGTAGCTTTTGAGGGGATAGTAGTGAGGACATCAATGTGCTTGGAGTGATAGATATTATATTCTTTTAAAGAGAGACCTCTTTTTACTGGGGCTATTTTTCTTTATGCACTCCAAATACAGCTTGGGCACCTTTTCTTTGCTTCAAGCAGGAAGCAGATTCTGCTTCTTTGTATTATTTGCATTAATTCTACAACCAAAAGTCTGAGGGTGTTTTGCATACAGAAGCAGGTGGAGGATGCGGAGGGTTGCAGACAAAGGCAATGCTGCAGAAAAGGAGTGTGCCATAAACCCAGAAATTCCCAGTGAGTATTGTCAGTGGGTTTATTTGCATGCTCTTTTGGAAGATGTTTCTGGTAATAAAGCATCATCGGTCTATTATTTCTTTCGACCAATCTTTCTCTTTCCCAGCCTGCCTATATAAAACCTTATAGTGGCCTATATTTAACTGGGAATGTCTTCTGCTTGTTTCCTATCTGCTAGCTTGAGTTTTCTTTCTTTAACAAGCACAACAGCATGCTGCTCTGTCTTCAAAGAGGAAATTAATTCCGTCTGCAAAAGGGTCAAGTGCTAGAAAGTGCATAGCAATGCAGTTTGCGTGGCAGGATCCAGGAGATATGATGCTAATAAGATTCTAAGATGAGAACAGCAGACTGGCTCTGGGGATTCAGATGAAGGGTTCTGTAAATTTTAAAAGAAATGGTCTCCAAAAACTAATGATGTCTGCTTTCCAATTCATTAATAATGTGGAGCAGGGAGATGGGAGTGAGAAGCAGACCATGCTTTGAAATATCAAAATGTAACAAGGAAAAAAACAGCGAGAGCTCATCTCATCGGGGTCATAAAGCTGGGAGAAACAGGCAGGCTGCAGGGGAACAGAGTGTCGGTGCCTAGAGGGAAGGAAATTGCACTGTGTGTTCTGCTATGCGTAATTTATGCACAGCCTCCTTGCCAACGCTGATGTAAAATTTCTATGCTGAAAAAGATGTTGCTGTATTGACAGAGCTTTTTCAGTGCTCTTGTTTAAGGTGACTTACTACACAGGACGGCTGACGGATTCTGAAAACAGATCTGAATTGTCTTAGCATATTTACAAATGATTCTTGGTAAACCTTCCCCTTCACCTTTTTGCATTGCATGCACGAAACTGAGTAATGAGAACCTGAACCTTGCTTGTAGTTAACAGTGGAAGAAAAACCCTCAGGCAAAGCCTAACGAACCAAGAGCAGTTCTGAGCTTTCCTCTGTAATATCTGGAGAGACGGTGCCTTTGCAAGGGCTGCCTGGACACATCGTGTGACCTTGCTGCTTTACATGATGAAAATTCCCCATTAGCAGTGCAGTGTTTGCATGGAGGTGCTGTTGTGCAGATATTCTGCTGGAGTCTCTCCCTGATGTGTGCGGAGTTTGCAGCTAATAGAAAATGTCTGTGCTTGAGCGGTTTCCAGAGTGGGAAGGTGTGCAGCGGGAGGATTTAGCTCTGACTTTTATTTTGACAAAGGTATTATGATTTGCAGAGTGAGGTTAAGATTTTCCTCTTATCTTCTCCTTTTATCTGAGTGATATTTTCTCATCTCGCCTCTGAACCTCCCGTCAGCGATGACTGGTGAGGTTCTGGGGAGCAGCCTGTGCCGCAGAGCCTCACCGCTGCCGGTAGCTCTGGAGCCAGCCCGCAGGCTGCCGGCCGGCGGGCGCAGGGCAGGGGTCCGCTGCCAGCCCCAAGCCTTGGGGCTGCCGCTGGTGGAGGCTGCTGCTGCCTTGGGGCATGGCGCTGGCACGCTCCGGCAGCGAGGGGCACCTGCCACGGCCACTGCACTGGCCCTCATCCCGGACACTCGGCTTGGCCCGGCCGTTTGACAGCGCATTTTCTAACCCCAGTAAGACTGGTGTCTTTGCTGCGTTGTTCTGCCCTGAAGCTTTTTTCTTGTGGTCTGCTTTCACAGCCTGCAGGTCCCATCTGTTTTCTTTAGCTCGAGTCACGTTGCCTCAGCAGCGAGTCACGCTCAAGACAAGTCACTTCTCTCAGGTACATAAGCAGCGGGTTCAAAGGAGCGGGTAGTAAGTGGTAGCGTGTGGTTGGGATACCCTGTCCACTCAGAAGAGTTGTTTTCATAAGGGCTTCTGCTGGGTTGCAGAATCAGGTGGCTCAGTTGAGTGTCTGGGATGTGGTGGGCAATTTCTGGGAGACAGTCTGGCCTAGATGCTTGAGATGAGTTTTGTTTTCTTGCTAAAGCCACAGCCACAGGGGTGGGTGAAGTGGGGCTCTGCATCGTGTCTGGAACATGTTCATGAAACAGGTTTCTCTTGCGGTGTTTATAAATGCTGGGTATTTCTTCCTCAGGATACCATGGGGTCCTCGGTATTGACAGGTATGCCTCAGCTGTCCCTAAAGCAAACCACAAATGCATTGGCACCACCTTCAAAAGCCACAGCCTTCACCTGTGTTTTTTTCTGCATGTTCGTGGTCTCCAGTGAATCAGCCCGACTTCACAGCCATTCCCATGAACTGCAGGGATGATACAGCCATGTGTATCGAATCTTCCACTGTCCTCATATCTGCATCTCAAATGTTTCCTTGGAGAAGAGTTGGGGAATTTGTTTCCTCAGGAAATCTCAAGATAGCTTGATAAGAATTTTCTTGAAGGTTTTCCAGTGAAGTTCCTGCTTGTTATTCAGTTCCTCAGCACAGGGTTACAGAATGACTTGCCTGCAGTCACATAGTCGGTCAGTGGAGCAGACAAGAGTCCACAGCTGCTTCAGTGGAGGTACAGCTGTGTGCATCAGGAGTGTCTTATGGCACGGGTAAAGATATGGAAAACAGATGGTATATGGAGGGCTTTTTCGTTGAGGTTCTTCACCTAGCCACTTAGCAGCTGAGTTGACTTTTGTGTCAATGGTCTTCCAGCACAAATAATTTGGGCTTGGAGCTTGGCAGTAACGTTACTGTAGCTACCAGGACCTTGGCATGTGCAGTTAGATTTTTAAGGTCTTTGCTTATGGTGAAGGGGAAATGAGCCAGCATTCCAGTGTAAAATATAAAGATTTCATAAACCCAAATTTCCTGAGTTCTGTGCCCCAGGTAGATTGACTGATGTGTGATGACCACCTCGAAAAAGTTGTGCATTCCTTTCTGATATGCATCAGCTTGCTGCTGACTGCTTTTTCCAAACTTTTATCTAAAAGATTAAAAAAAACATAGGTTTTGCTGGAGGAGAAAAAAAAAGCCAAGCAAAACCTAAAGCTTCTGCTCTAATTTGGGAGCCTACCACTGGACACATTCCCCAGTCTTCCCGAGCGACAAACATCTCCTGTCCCGATCAAGCTGCAAAAGCCTGCAGAAGAAGAGTTTCTGCAAATCTGTGAAGAAGATGCCTTCTAAATCATGGCATCCAGGCTTGAAACAGCCCGTGGAATCCTTTTGAAATACAGTAGGACATGCTAGAAGCCAAGGAGCTCTCGAATACTCTGGATGTCTGCACTGCAACTTGCTCTCCAGGTGAGAAACCCAGCTCTTTGTCCCTGTGCTGTGGTTTCCAGTGCTGCACACTAGCTTTGTGCTTGCAGTAACAGTTAAGGTTGCCTGCATTCCTTGATCGTGCAGAAAATGGAGATAAAGATACTGCAAATAATACCTGTGGTCTCACTGACTCCTAGCACCCTGCTTAGGGAGAGCTGCAGCTGTGTTTCTCATCCCGTAGCTGCTCTTTGCCATCTCAAAGCTCTCATGGAAGAAGAATCCTCAGCAATCCTGAATAAACTGTCCCGAGCATTTTAAAATGCCATCTTTAATTAGAGCAGACATTTCTGGGTCTGTGATGCTGTCACACTGGTGACATCATCTGCACGTCTGCTGTAGCACAAACCAGGCTTACTCTGGCTCAGACACTCACTGAGCTGTCAGAAAAGATACTCTGCACTGCACTTAGGCATTTGATTTAGCTTGGACACACAAGTCCTTGCAAACGTCAAGGTTAGGGAAGTATCAGCTGTTTGCTTTCCCGTAAGAAGAGAGCTGCCCTCTCTCACTGGGACTTCGCTGTTCGGAGCGCAAGACGTTTCAGCAGTTGCCTCAGCTGTACCTACGGAGAAAGCGAGTCCTTCCTGCACGGCTCTAGGGTGACAGAAACGCAGGGCTACAAAGAGCACGTGAGGAGCTACCTCTCCATGCTCATACCATCACGTGTGGTATTCCTGACAGGTGGGGTGTATCATCTAATCTTGAAGGCTTCTGAGGATGGACACCTCACTGACTTGCAGCCTGAGACAAAGAATTCAAGTTCAAACTACTCTTTCCTCTAAAAAGGAAACTAACTGATGCTTATGGGAGCTGCAGAGATCCATCACTTCTGAAAACCAGGCCCTGTGCCTGTCACTTCGGAGTGTGCCCAATAACCCTTATTTCATGTGTCATCACCTGATATGCTGGCTGGAGATGAGGGATGCTGCAGTAAGAGGAGATGAGTGGTGGGAGAAACATGTCTACACCCTTCATATAATGAGTCAGGATGGAGGAATGTCAAGCAGGGAAGATTTATATATTCTGAGCTGCCCACTTGTAGATTTCTTCTTTAATCACAAAACCTTGAATTCTCCATTGAGGAGGAATTCAGAGAACTGCCAGAGGGATTGTGTCTTGGTGGTATTCAGCCGTTGCCTTATGATCCTTTTTCCGCTCCTTTTCACACAAATAGCATCTCCCCAGCAGCTCCCTTCCTAGCGCTTCACACCAAGCAGGGCTGTTGGATTATTCCTCGTGACGGCTGTAAAAATGCCTGGACCCGTGGCAGCCCTACTGCAGAAAATCTCTTGTGAAGAGTGAGCTCTCGTTTCAGGTAACGAGCCGAATCTCTGTGGAGGTCTGTACCGGCCCAGCTCACCACCAGGACAGCACGCCGAGGGGCGAGCCGCGGGCCCGCTGGCGCCTGTGCCGCTCTGGCAGCTGTACCTGGGGATGGGCGGTTGTCCCCTGTCTTTCCCGATCTCTCAATTTAATCTACTGCAGACACTTTTGAACATCTAATTACACAACATTTCATACTATGAATTGCTAATTTGTGGGAGAGAGATCTCCAAAGAGCTTTATAAATAACAGCAGAGTGAAGTGCACCTTTTCTTCCCGCTCGTAATTCCTGCGCTCTGCTTCCTCCCGTGTTTTCACCTACATCTCAGACTGGCTTTGCTGAAGCTGGTTCCTGGTGGTACTGCCCTCCACAAACCTCTCCTCACTGCGCAAGGCTTCCTGCAAAGGGAGAGACGTTTGCTGTTCCGGGCAGCGCTAATGCCTTTGTTGGGTCTTTCCTTCGGAAGCTCGGTCGAAGCTGTCGACTCTCCCAAGCCAGTGGAGGAGAAGAGTGTTACAGGAGCAGGATCACTAGGTGGACGTGCCGAGGGGGAAGAACGACAGGTTTTGTGGCAGGACAACGCAGCGTCATGGATCCCTCTGGAACAGGAGCCAGACATCTTACAATGCCACATATGTTGTTGCGCGAGTCACTGAAACCTTTCCGGGCCTCAGTTTCCCCATTTGAGAGAACAGTGGTCATACGTGTGTGCCGCTCTGGGCTGGCAGGGCTGTGCCCTGCAGTGCCCTGTCCTCCGGGTCCTCCACCTCCCCACTGGTGTCCAGGACACTGCTGCTGCTCCGGAGGCCGCTGTGGCATGTGCCACGCATGGCCGGCTCCAGGTGCCCTGCGAAGCCCCGGAGACGTGTTCCAGCTGCCAAGCACCACGGCCCCTTGCGCTGGGCTGCGGCACTGCTCAGCACCAAGACCAGGCGACAGCAGAGGTGGGATGGCCAGACCATCCAGTCCCATCTGCAGGCGCAGATACGGCAGCGAGCGGCTCTGTTACAGGTCCTAGACAGGCTGTGATTCCACAGCAGGACTCTGTTCTCATGACAGATACCCAAAGGCAGATTTTCTTTTAATTATATATGAAAATCTATAATGCAGACAGCATGATGCCTCTTGGTATGTTTATTTTTATACCCCATTTATTTGCTTTTGTTCTCAACATATGCTTTCATTATGAGGGAGATTTTTATACTGACCATCTGTGCGTTATGAATGAATTTCAGATAGGACTGAAGGACCTGGGGAGCAGGATAGAGGTCAGCTGAGTTTTTTAATAACTGAGTGGAAATGGGTGGTGTTTACAGTTGTGGAATAAACATACCAACTAGCCTCCTCTTAAAATAATATTGAAATTGCAAAGTTGACATTTTTAAGCTGTTGTCTTTAGGTTTCAGGATTATCAGGCTTTTGAGATTAGTGAAGTATTTCACCTCATATAATTAATGCTTCACTTTCTGCCTCTACGCTCAGAAAAAATATTTATTGTTTCAATAATATGCTGCCTACATTTTAATATTTTTCTCTGCAGCCAAAGGGCAAAAAGCATTTGATTTCCCCAGCGCCCAAGGTGATGGCACTTATCTGTGTGCTTGTCTGCTTGTAACTGTAGTTCTGTGCCCAGCCCAGTTTCAGGTCTCGGGGAACAGGTTAGATCTCCCCAGGCAGAGCCCTGCGGATGTCACGAAATCAAGAAGGGACCGTGCCAAACCCAGACTGGCACGGCACCTAGATCTGGCCTTGTGTGCAAAGAAAAGGACTGCGACTCTCTCCAGCCTGCTTTCTGCTCTAGCTGTCCTCTTGGCATGGTTTGAAATGATGAAGCGTCCCAGGCGTGCATCTCCCTGCTGACCGCCCGCAGCCTCCGCTTGTGACACACGATCGTGGAAGACCTCAGTGCCTCTGCATCCCTGCGAAGAAACACCAAGCGCTGTTGTCCCGCTCTCCCCGTTCTCTGCCAAGGAGCAGATTTAGAGGCATCGTGGAAACGGGCTCCTCTCGCCCGGTGGAGCGGCACCAGTGGGGTGGGCAGGCACAGTGGGGAACCGCAGGTCCTGCCATGAGTCCGAGCTGTTTGGCAGGACTGCTGCAGGAGTCTCTTCCCATGTGTAGTGACTCCTTCAAGCTTTTAATTCCTCTGTGTCTCCCAGCTTCTGCCCCTCCTTCCTCTTTGCCTTGTTATTTTTTCCTTTTGGCCACTTTTCTATGCTCTCAGGTCAAGGGTTTGCCCTACGGAAAGAAAAAGCTTAGCCGAAAATTAGGAGATTTAATCAAAGCTTCTCCAGACAGCATGAACAATCACCAAACATTGAACTGGACAAAAGGAAAGGCCATTCAAATGGAAACAGAGGGTTACACAGATCTCTCTTAGCAAAGAACTTGACGCCGTTTCCACCACCCCACGTGCCACGCTCATTACTGCAGAGACCCTGGGAGAAGCCTGGGCAGCCGGGCAGCGGTGGGGCAGGGGCACCGCCACGTAGCAGTTCTTCCCCCCGATGCCACCGCTGTCAGCGGCGTGTCCAGAGGCTGCAGGAGTTTGCAGGGAAAGTTCTCCTCTGTCCTGTACCCCACACTCAGGGCATGCTCACACGCTTTGGACTCTGGGCTTGCCCTGAGTGTGTCATTTCTACCCCCTCACCTGACATGAATGTGATGAGAGCAGCAGCACGAGCCGGGGGAGCTTTCCTCACCCCGCAGGCTCACTGGCATAGCTCTGCCTTGAGGCACTACAGAAGAAACATCCATTCCTGGTGGACATAAAACCCCATCTCCCCCAGTACGGCATTCCCAAGGCCCAAGGCACCGAGCTGAGCTGAAGGACGGAGCCATCTCGAGCACTGCTCTGCTGGGCAGCTGTCCTTGGAGCTTGGTGGTGGGGTGCAGGCTGCGGCAGACGTGCTCTGCTTACTGCAGAGATGTGCAGTCCTTTTGCAAGAACTGCACTAGATTCCTCTCCAACAAAGAGTGTGTGCCTTTCCTATCCTCTCCTCTCCTATCCCTTCCTATCCTCTTGTATCCTTTCCTATCCTCTCCTATCCCTTCCTATCCTCTCCTGCCCTTTCCAGTGCCATTTGCCTGCGTGGCATCATGTGCCCCGTACTAAGCACATGAATGCCTGGGCACGTAGGCACTACTAATAGCAAGATTCTCCCCTGTTTCCCACCTAAATCAAACGCAGGTTTCCCAACTCCTCCAGCCGGTGCCAGAGCGATGACCTTCTCAGACTGGATGACCTCCTCTCCCTTTACCTGCTGGCTCAGCACCCGCAGCTCGCACGGCACGCCCTTTGCTGTGGTTGCAGAGGTATGGTCAGGATTTGACCCCCTGAGCTGTGCATGGTGTCCTGCAAGGAGACGGGTGCTGCCAGAGGCTGTCCTGCCCGCTGCCCCTCCAGACGTGGCGGGCCTGGTTTGGGCTGGGCTGGCTGCGTGCAGCCTGCGCGTGGCTTAGGGCATCCGTTGTTTGGATGCGGGAGACCCGGGAGAGCGTAGCGAGTGCCCGTGCTCTGCAAAACGTTGTGGTTGTCTGCGGTGCCCTGCAGAGGTGGCCATGAGCAGATCGGGACCTGTCGGGCTGGGGCTGGTTCTGGGCAGCAACGCGGCTCTGCCCTGTCAGCCGCGCGCCTGCCTGCGCGCTGGCGCGGGAGAGCGTGGTGTGAGCTCCGTGCTCCTGCTGTTGGGTTCCTCTCCTGGTGCTGGTGCTGTGCAGCTGAAGGCGAGTGAGGCAGAGACAATGTGCTCGAGCGTTCTGTCTGAGGGGAGTTTGGGGAGGGGGAGAGGGAAAAAGGCTGTTAGATCTATCGCTGGCAATTTAGATTCAGAGACATTTCATCTGCAGTTCCCTCAAGTGTTGAATTGAATAAAACCAGCAGCAGCAGTGGAGGAGGAGGTGGGGGAAGGGCTCTGAGCACTCTCGGCTAAACAAAAAGAGACAGGCAGGTCATAAAAAAAAAAAAAGAATTGCATCCTTGGGCTGAAAATACGGATTCAGAAAGCAGGGAGGGGAACGCGTGGCCGAGCCCACCCGGCAGGCAGGGAGGGCCCTGGGCAGGCGCTGCCGGAGGCTCCCAGCGCTCCTGCAGCCCGAGCAGATCACAGGATTTACTGCTGGGTTTCGTGATTTTCTGTGGGGTGTTTGAAGCCCCGCTTGTAGAATCAAGCAGGAATAACAGAGTCCGAGGCTTTGCTTGCGGTTTAAAAATATTCCACTTCGCTTTCCAGTGCTTCAGGAGGAAAGCGCAAAAGTGAAACCCTTAAGGGTCAAAAATTCAGAAGAAAAAGTAACTTAGCACTTCTGATTTTGTAAACACTTTGCTGTTTGGGGCCTGGCTCGTGCTTTGCTAATGCAGTCGTGGGGTGGGAAGACTGTCCTCACCGTTAGGTGTTTCCGTCCATCTGCCTTTGAGAGGGAATTGCTGCTGGTTTGTGTTCTGGCCGTGCATTGCAGCGCTTGTTTTTCTCCGGGGTCTGTCGTTCATTCCCCGGGCATCAGGTGAGGACAGCTTTCAGCCCAGCCGAGTGGCAGGAGAGCGGCAGCCATTTGAGAGAATTAGATTACAGCAGAAAATAAATTCTTGGGGGTCTCTCTTGCCGTGTGCGAGTGCTTCCAGTGGCTTGCTACGTCACGGAGAGGCGTCGGGTGTGTCCAGGCTGTGACCTCCCCGCGGGACAACCCTGCGAGACCGTGATGCTGTCTGCGTTGCTGGCGGCACCTCTCCTCGCTGCAGGCTCCCCAGGCGCTTTCCAGCCCACACTCGGGCTTCTCCGGGCTGGCACCCTGCGGGTCCCACCCCAAGACGCAGCCCTTGCACCCGCTGCGGGCCTGCGGCCGGCCAGCACCCCGCCGCGATGGCAGCTCCGGTCCCAGCCCGCAGGAGGGGTGACCTCGGGAGAGGGGCTGCTCTGCAGAGGGAGGGCAGGCCACCCTCCGCCAGACTGCCCAGTCTCCGTCTCGGCGCGTGCTCCTCACCAGCCAGGTCTCCTCCCTGCCCGCAGAAAAAACAGTTGCTTTGCATCCTGCTCAGGTGGTTTGTTCCCTCCCAGCGTCCTGCCGGGCTCCCCGGAGCCACTGGCTCTCCTGTTGTCCTCCAGCAAGCGTCGTGTTGGCCGAGTGGGGAGCAGGACTTCTCTTAGGGTGCTGTCCTGCGGTTCCACTGGGTGCTGCAGCGATTTAATCCAGTGTAGCTGTGCAGAAAACCTCCTCACGGCCAGGCCAGCACGGCTGTCAGCACCTACTCGGGCACGAGGCAGGGTTCTGACACGCGTCCACTAACATGTGCTTACTGACATGTCCTAATCCTCTCCTGCTCCCCAGTGTGGACGCAGCACGGGGGCAAGGTTTGTGTGTGATCACAGTCCGGAATGCCCTCGCCTGTGCGTGATCTGTGGGCTGCCAGGAGGGCTGCGTGATTCCAGCCTTTGCCAGCCTTCTCTCGCCCATCTCGGGCATAGGGCAGTTGGTGGGGCGCATCGGCTTTTTCCCTGGGGAATATCTAGGTCTGCCTCGAGTCCCGTTAGCTTGCAGCACAATGTCAGGAACTGCTCTGCACCAGCATTTCCAGCAATAGTGGGGGATAGCGAGAAGCCTGCCGGTGCATAACCCCAGAGCAGGCACCGGCTGCTGGGGCAGGACCTGCTCACACTGCTCGGGTCCCACACCCACAGAATCACAGAATGGTAGGGGTTGGAAGGGACCTCTGTGGGTCATCTAGTCCAACCTCCTGCCAAAGCAGGGTCACCTACAGTAGGCTGTAGAGGACCTTGTCCAGGCGGGTATACCCACTGCCTTAGACACGGGGTGAAGCGGCTGGCTGGCGCTCCTCGGAGGTGATTTCTTTCAAAAATATGTTCCAGCCTCAGGTGGAAAGGTAGGGCTTTGCATCTTCCTTATTGACCTCCTTGCCCCCTTACAACACCTTAGTGGCAGATTTCATGTCTTAAGGTTTTGCAAAGCCCTGCTTCCGACCACGCGCAGACAGACATGCATGGAGAGAGCACACGCAGACGGCCAGCGCCGCGTTGACCGGAGCGTGCTCCCGGCACAGCGTGGGACACTGGGCACCGGCATGCAAACAGGTGCTGGTACGCAGCCTCAGGGAGAAATGGGTGTAGGAAGGCAGGTAGGATGGCACACGTGGACCCAGCTCTCCACGCCTCACCGAGAGCAGGCTTTTGGATGAACAGCGTGTGAAGTCAGTACCCCACAGCTGAAGCCCGGCCAGCATCAAGTTGCCCAGCACCACCAGCAGTGCAGCCTGACGGCTCACGCTGGTTTCTGAAACCGTGCCGATCGTGACTTGGTCGAGCACTGTGCTTCTGTTAAAATGTCCCCTGCCTTTGCTGGTACTCACGCAGAAGTGAGGGTGGTGGAGCCCTGGAACAGGCTGACCAGGGAGGCTGTGGAGTCTCCTTCTCTGGAGATATTCAAGACCCGTCTGGACGCGGTCCTGTGCAGCCTGCTCTGGGTGACCCTGCTTTGGCAGGGGGTTGGGCTGGGTGACCCACAGAGGTCCCTTCCAACCCCGACCATTCTGTGATTCTGTGATTCTGTGAAGTGCATGTGAAATACAACAGCAAGAACGAGGTGAGAAGTCAGGACTCCTCAGGGCAGGCAGTGATACCTTTCTTTCGAGTCATTTCAGCTGGAAAACAGGGGTCACAATCTGATCTGCGTCAAAAGGATTTGGGAGCCTGATTAGCTACAGCCTGTAAAAGACTGAAGAAGTCTTACTGTGAATCTAGGGCCAAAGAGTGGAGAAGGAGAGAGGCCCTAAGGGGGCGTGTGTTATACTGCCCTGATTTTCTCCCTATGTTATCGATCCAGCATCTTGCTAAGATGCAGCCCTGCCTGCTGCAGTGGTTTAATTCGTTTTTAAGCATCATTATTTTTTGTGTTGTGGTCTTCCCCTGCTTGGGGTGCTTCTCACTGCCCATCCCCAAAAACGTCCATTCCTGTCTGTGTTTCATGGCGTGCAGTGCTCCCACACGTGTGCGTGTGTGCACACCAGGGAGATGGAGAGGCAGCTTCAGCTACACTAAGCAATTAAACTCCGGTAGCTCAGGGATGAGCAGGAGGCCGTGATTTTCTTTTCCTTTGCAGTAATTGCCTCTGCAATCAGCTTTGATCACCCGAGAGCAGAGGAGATGAGTGCTGCAAGTTGACATCAGTGGTTTTAATATATCCATTTACATATACAGGAGCAGTGCAGCATACAGCTTTCCATAGCGCCTCTGACCTGAAACCATCGCCGCTCCATAGACACCTCATTTAATTTAATACTTCACCGCCGCTGCGGAAGCCACAGGATGGGGATGGGAGGGGGGATAATCAAGCCCTCACTCTCTCGCTCTCCGTGAATGTCTGTAGAAATGACATGAAAGTAATTGCTTTTGAAAAGCAAAGCAGAAATGGCACAATTGATTCCACTTAAATGAGAGGAGAAGGGGTGGGGGTGGGGGATGTTCACCCTAAACATGCCACCTTCTTTCCTGCTGCAAGCAAATCGCTTCGTGGGTCTGTGTGGGGACGGGGGAACGATGGACTTGTCTCTGAGCAGGGGAGGGAGGCGAGCTCAGCCAGGCGGTGCTGCTCGGAGCAGGGTATGTCCCCTCAGACCTGAGGACAGACGCTGCTTCATGAAGCCGTATGACATCCCCTGTTGTCACAGGCATTTCTGTTGCTGGGGACCTGGTAGGGAGCCACATTGCACTGAACACCCTAAGATTACTCTGCCTCCAAAACCCGCTCACCTGCCTTGCAGCCGGGGGAAGGGGGTGTTCACCCCGCACGCTGAGGAGACAGCAGCTCCTCTCCGTCCCTCACCCAGCTCGGATTAGCCCAGTGGATACAGCTTTGTGAGCCCAAGGCTTCGGAAGCCACCCAGCCTGGTGCCTGCTGGTGGACCCCCACCCCTCGCAGCCCCGGAGTGCGGGCGCTGCGGTGGGTGCTGATGGGGGGCTCTGCTGCCCCTCTGCAGCCCAGTGCTGCCGGGCGGGTGGGGGGTTGCTGGGGCAGGCTGTCCTCGCCGCCCTCGCCGCCATGGACCTGTGCTGCCTGTGCCATTTCCCTTGGCAAGCGGCCGGCTGTCTCGGGGGTCTGCCGTCTCCTCAGCCAGAGTGCTGTCAGGAGGCAGGGGTTCCTGAGGCAGGCTGTGCAGAGAGAGGTCCTCTTAAGGACTTTAAATACGTTGCTGCTCCTCGCTCTCTTGGAGAAGGAGAACAAGCGCTCCCTAGATGCTTCACCACTTTGTTGTCTCTTTGTTCTTCATCTCCTCTGCACGCCAGCCAGCTGGTCTGTGCCCTGGACTCCAGTCACAGCCAACGCCTCGCTTTCCCGTTTTCCCAGCTGCCAGGAGTTTCCCTGGCTGCTCACCCAGGCTCTGGGAGTGGGCAGAGGCGGCCGCGGATGTGTCGTGCTGAGGCGGTGAGAGGGATGTGGCACCTCAGTCCCGACGCTACGGCTCGAGGCTCGCAGGCAGCGATGCGGGGCTGGGCAGACCCCCAGCCTGCAGCCCGACGCAGCAGGGCAGGGAGGGAGGGGGACAGAAGTGTTTTCTCCGTGCCAGGCTGAATGAGGTGGTGCATGAAAAGTCCTCCATGCTCTATGCTTGTTCTGTTCTCTGGCAAACGCGGGAAGAAACCACCATGCAGGAGTCTCAGGGATTCTTCCTCGATCTGGAGGACTCGGATGCGTTTGTACCAAGGCCAAGCTGAGGATTTACAGGACGTCTCAAGCGCTCGTCTCGGCCCGTGCTCACGTCGCGATGGAAGCCGGCCGTCGTTGCCGGCAGAGTGAGAGCGACCGTGGAGCCCGGCATTCCTCTCCGCCCGACGTGGGAGCATGTCCTTTGCCCTTCAGAGCACGCGGCGTGCACTGCCGGATCCCGTGTTCAGCACAAAGATGGTCTCCACGGTAGCAGCGTAGAGGCGTGCAAGCACATGCGCACATGCCCAGATCCACTCAGAATTGAAACATTTTCCTTTTTTTCTTCTGGTGGGCTGTTTGCTGGACAGCTTTGACCTTTTTCGCCGTGGGTTTGAATGGGTTATGTGCACACGGAATACAGCTTGGAGGAATGCAGGCTACTGTGCTAATAACAACGTCTCCAATACATCTTTAATGTAGACATTAACGTCATTTTATGTTAATTACATGCAAATTGATTATTAATGTATTTATTGAATGTTGACAGCTGGGTGACAGTCTTCAGTAAATATGTTTTACTCATCAGTTAGCATTTAATTAATATCGAAATTCTCTCTAGGTTTAGTAAGACAGTTAGTGAACATTAATTAGGCCCCTCCGTTGCTGCGTGTGTTGCAGGACGTCTGCAGTGCTGCTGACGGGGCTCAGCCGTGCTGGGCAGCTCTGCGGGCCACGGGCACCGCCAGCGGGACAGACGGACGCATGCCCAGAAGGGAGCAGTCTCTGGAAGGCGTCGCTCCCGGGACAGCCCCACACACGCCACACAGCACTGCAGGTCCCGCGTTCCTGCGTGACACCATGGTCGTGGGAGAGCCGAGTCGTGGGCCCTGCAGGGCTGGCCAGGCTGGCTGCGGGAGCTTGGGAAGCTCCTCCACTCACGGCGTGTGGCCCCTTGTGTCCTTCAAGACCAGTGAGCCGTGTCTGTGCCCTGCGGCAGGGACACAGCTCTGGGCAAGAAGCGGTGGGCACAGAGACCTGGGCACTTCAGTGCCTGTGGGCTCACAGGACCTCTGTCCTTCCTGTTTCTAGGAAGAGACACATAACCGAGACTGGACCTACTGATAGGGGAGAAGAATGTGCTAGATCTCTGCTAGAAATCTGTTCTTTGTATGTCCTGCCTTGTCCCTGCACCCCTGCGCAGCGGCACAGGCACAGCTCTCACCCAGTCTTGGCGAGATGCCTGCGGTGTCCATCCCCTGCATGTTACCTCGTTAGTATTACCAGGAAGCTCTGGAGCTTTCCCCGTGAAACAAGGCTGCTTCCAGTCATTCCGAGCAGTTAAAGCAGCCTGCTGTTTTCACCTGCAGTGATCACTTTGCTGTACGTAGGGCCCTTGGTTGTGGCAAGGCATTGCACAGCCCCTGGCCAGCAACACAGAGGATTTCTTAATGCTGAATTTAAAACGCCACGCAGATCAATTCTTGGGCTACGTCACCAGCGTTTTCTCTTGCCTCCCTGTCATGAGCGGGGCAGGAGCCGTGCAGAGCCCCACTGGCTGTGGCTCCTCTTACCCATGGGAAGCAGGCGAGCAGCACCCCCGAGACGCCCATCGCAAAGGCGTCGGGGTCAGTGGCCGGGGAGCTGCTCCACTGCAGGGCTGCGGCAGCACTGTCAGCTCTGGCAGATCGATACGGGAGTCTTGTCATGCTAATTGCTCCTTGGTTGACATTCATGATCCTTTCCTGATCTCTCCCTGTGTAAACTCTTCACAGCTGGGACGCCAAGGAGTGAAAATGCCGAGCCCTCAAAGGCCACTCCTGTTCAGGCAGGAGGAGAGGGGTGGATGACCAAGCTGCAGGGTACCAGAGCTCCCCGTCCCCTTCGCTCCGTGGATGGTGGGCATGGGCGAAATGCCTGAAGGGAGCCTTGCGCAGGGTAGAGGAGCACAGAGCCCCGACACGCAGCCGAATCAGGAGCTGGTTATTTAGTTATTAGTTAGAATAACTTTGGTTGCGCTCAGTTGCTCTTTGCTTGCCTCACCCAGACTGACACCCCCTCCGCGAGCAGAGGAGGCAGGTACCCTGGTGCGGCGGAGTCTCTGCCTTCCCCGAGTTGGACATATCACCGCAGCCGCAGGGCGTGCGTGTCAGATCACACCTACCATATTGGCTTCCTGTCCCCAGAACATCAGGTTTTTGCAGCTAATGTGTGCGGGGGGTGTCTCCTCCCGACAATCCCCACCCCCAGCAGCATCAGGCCTGTGCTGTTCGGGGTTTTGTTAAGCCGTTTAGTATTAATTGATTTTTTTTTCCATTTTTTCTTTCTTTCCCTGGGCGGGTCAATAGCTGGATGCTCAAGAGCAGAGGATCTATCAACTGCAGACCAAGCAGAGGGAGAGGCAGGCAGAACTGGAGCAGAAATGCAGCCGGATCCAGCAGCTCAGCCAGGACCTGAAGGCCAGCCACCAGCTGCAGGAGGAAGCTCAGAAGCAGGTAGGAGGAGATGCCAGTCCACGCTAGCTTGGCAGCCCAGGCTGGGAAGGGAACTTTATTTAATGCGTTCACAGCAGTAGTGATAATCTCCTGTTGTCTTTTACATAGCAGCATGAGGAAGGGCTAAAGATACGGAAGTGGAGTCTGTCAACTCCCAGTGAGGAGGGGAAAGTCCAGGGAACCGGGGGAAAAAGCTACGGCTCTGCTGCCTGTGCTGGGATTGCACTTGATCTGAGGGTGTGACTGCTGTAACGCGCAGATGTCCTCGATGTCGCTCCTGCTGCTGACCTCCTTGGAGAGCAGGGAACAGGGCGGCTGGCAGAGACAATGCCTCCCAGGACAGCACCGTCCTACCTGGTGGTAACAGCGACGTGTAGTGAGCCAAGAGACGAGGCTTGTTCAGATCTGTTCAGGTGTGCTGCGGTGGATGAGATCCTGTTTGCTCCAGGACACGCAGACAGTTTGGGTGAGAGCGGACCTGACCGGAGGCCTGCTGGGCAGCGCCTCTGCCAGTCCTCTCCGTGCCGGGTTTGTTTGCCCCTGCCCTGCCACAGCTCCTCTCTCCCCATCCCTGTATTTCAGAAGCTGCCGGGAGCCAGACCGCTCGCTCAGACAGCACATCCCTTCTGCGTGTGAACCTGGCTTGGGAGAGCGTGCGGCTCCCCCGTCTCCTCAGCCATGGGGCTGTCTGCCCGACGGCCGCTCGGGCACCTGTAGTCAGGAGCGGGTTTTGACCATACCTGTCAGTCAGATCCGTGTGGCAAACGGAGGTGAAGAGAGCTGATCCCGAAAATCTGTGCAGCTGCTGCTGCACACGGCAGGGTTACTTGCTTAACCTGCGTCTGTCCTCCGTGGTACCCACTCTACTCTCTTTCAGCACCCCATAAGCCAGAAAAATTATCTCTATTTTGACACCTTGATTGTTAAATATTCTGAATGTTTTGGAAGTCTAAGCCAGGTAGTCTCGGTATTGGAGTGTCAGGTACCAGCACGCTGGAGAGCAGGAATGGTCTCAGCACAGCCAGTTCATCCGAGCAGCAGCTCAGAGGGCAGCATTTTAAAATCGGGGGGAGACTGGGGGGTTGTCCACTCATTATTCAAAGTGGAAATACTTCATTTCACTTAATTTGGTGACGATTAATATGTTCACATGAACATATATGAACAATCTATATATTGCATCATATATGAATATATGCAATGATCATGTTCATTGCATTTGAAGGAAAATAATGAGATATTGTTCCGTTTACTGCCAAGTCATCCATTGTTCTCTGTGTGTGTGTGTGTGTGTGAAGCGACAGCACGGCGTGTGGGCTGAGCGCCGTGGCGCGAGCCTGTTTTCTGCTTGCCCAGTGGTGAAGGCTGGGTGTGGGAAGTTTGTGTGCCTTTGTCCGTGCGCATGAATGATGGAGGACAAATGAATCTGTGAGTCTGTCTGCGCGTGCCTGCGTTTTGTTCTGCGTGTGCATGTGGGTGACCGTGTATTGATTTGTGCAAGGACAGCATGGCAGGGTGGGGATCACGCTTCCGTTTCTGCTTACAGTTACGGTGTCTTACCCCCTTCCCCTCCCACCCCTCCATCCCTTGATAAGAGTTCAGCTGAGCCTAGCTGCTTGGCTTCGGTGTGAGATGGCAGATGAAACAGCCCAGCTCTAAACTTTCTTTTACAAAACTCCCAATTAAAGTACTGGACATCAAGCCCTGTGACATAGGAATATAGCACTATTCCGGGTCAAGAACAGCGTTCCACCTGGCTCTGTGTCTGGCAGCAGCTCATGCCCATGCCTGGCAAAGAGCTCTCTTCCCCTGGGAAAAACAGGGACAGCTTGTGAGCTTGCCCCAAGGTGCTCCCCCACCTTCTGTGGTGAAGGGGCTTCCTGAGCCCAAGCAGGAGTCTTTGTGTTTGACAAACTCCTTGAGGAGTTTTCATCCATAACTTGTCAAACTATTTTTGTGACTCGGATATCATCCAGCTTCTGCACTGTCTTGTAGCAGTGCGTTCCACTGCTCAACCACCCGTGGGATGCAGAGCCACCTCCTCTTGTTTATTTTAAACTTATCCCCTGACAATTTCTGTTTTTTTATCAGAAGAGACCGTGCACAGTCATTTCTTAGTCACCTTCCCTGTGGCACTTCTCATTTTATAGACCTCTGTCGTGTTGCCTTTCCATCAGCCTTCTTCCAGACAGAAGGGCCCCAATCTTCTTTTGCTTTTTTGAGCCAGACACAGCTGCTGATCAATCTCCTGGTTCGGGGACTTCGGACTCCCACAGCTGGCAGTCCCAGGATGCCTGTAGCAAGCTGCACACCCCAGAAGCCCTCTGCAAGGAGCGTCAGGTGTAATTTAGCACTGGGAGAATGAGTTATGGTCTTGCCCTTTAAGGAAAGGCTAGCAGCACAGCCCTGCCTGTCGGCTGAGTCCCCCACCTGATCATGAGCTCTCCTGGTGAATGAATCAGGATTTGGCATATCGTTGTTTAATACAGCCCCCATGCTAATGTCTTTTTGAAATGAAACCGAGAAAGCTGTTAACCTCAGTTAGCCAGCTGTCCTCACCGTGACCTGGATAAATCATCATAGCAGGAGCTCCAAAGAATACTGCTCTTGCTGCTTTGGAAAACGGAGATGGAAGGGAAGGACTGTGCTTCCAGCTCACGCCAGGAAGGCTCCTCCGCACCAGGGCTGTGCAGCCAAAGGTCTGGTGTGTTCTCACCCTGCTGGTGTTCCAGGCTGGGTCTCAGGTCTCTGAAGAGACTGGCAAAGGCTGGAGAGTCCGCTGGCACGCTCCCTCCCCTGGCAGCCGCTGGAGGAGTCATGGCGTTCCACTGCAGGTGGGGGGAAGGCAAGGTGTTGTATCTGGGAGAGGAGAGGGTGGATTTCCACAGGGACACCAGGGACTGGCTCCTTCCGCCCCTCAGCCACCGGTCATGTCTCACCATCCAGCCACTGCTCATGACCACGGGGTCTTCCATGTTTTTTCCCTTCATCTGGAGGCTCGACTTTATGCAGTGTCATCTCCTTCACCACATCTGAAGGCAGCTAGCCTTGAGCTGCCTGCCTCTGTGGTGGGAAAGGATATAAAGAGGCCAATTTTGTGGCTACCACAAGGAGATCTGGATCTACTGGAGTAGGGCGTTTCTCTCCGCAAAGCTGTTTTGACTTTGTGAGTTTTTATCTTTATAAAGGCCTCATTACTTTACCATTTCTCACAGGGCACTCATAGCTGCTGTCTCTGTGTGGCAATGAGTTCTACCAGGCAGGTTTTCTTTTGTCGTTTCTGATCTGGCCGTTTTGTTGGATTTTTTTCCTCCTGTATGACTGAGGAAAATCACACCACCAGCTGCATGTAAGAAACTCCTGGAAAGAGGAACAAAGCCATCTGTTCTCCATGTCCATGAAGGCACACACAAGAACTAATGGGCATAGCCTGCATCAAGAAAGATTCAGGTTAGGAAGAGTTTTCTAATGGGGAGGAGAACAAAGCACATGAACAGACTGCCAGGGGCCTGAGGATTCTGCTTCACAGGAGAACTTTAAGGACAAAAGACAGGGCACTTATAGGTTCCCCTGTCTTAGAACTGGAAGATGGGCTATCAACCTCTTGAGGTTCATGCCAGCCTTGCTCATTTCCTAAATCTATCCTTGCTCATACCTTGAAATCCAGCTCTGCCTTTTTCAGAGCCCCGCCGTAGTCTTCTTCAGTGTTCATGTGATATCAACATATCATTTCCCAGGCCGATTCCCCTTTCTAGCAAAGTGACTGCACTTGAGTCTTATCCGGATGTGTGCTTGCGTCCTGCTGTGGTTCACCCGATCTCCGCAAGACTTTGTCCCAGCTTTGTGCTTCAGGTGGTGTCACATCTCCAGCGGTGCTGGCCGTATTCCCGTGCAGCACTGGGTAGCAGGGTTGGTTTATGGGAGCATTCTTCCACCTCACTGTTTTGCTCCTGCTGGTTTGGTCATGTGAGAGATGTGCTGGGGAGTGCACACTAGCATTTTCCCATGTAAATGTTTTTTCCCATGTAAAAAAAAAAAAACACATCCTTCTGTGTCTTCCTCATTAGCAATGCTCCTTCAGCTCTCTTTTCAGGGAACAGGGTTCTCTGCTCTGAGTGCTGTGGGCTCAAGGTGGGCACAGAGACTCTCCCACTCCCGCTCTCCAACAGGACAAGTGAGCGGACCTGCCTAACCTCTCATACCGAAGCCTTAGCGCTCACCTGAGCATACTGGGCTGATGACTTGGTGCTCCTTCACATGTTCCAGAGGAGCCTGCTGTCCGGGATGCGCCGGCATAAACACGTGCTCCATAGGTTGAGCAGAAGCCTTGGGGCAGCCGGCTGAGGACTGGTGCCAGGGCCCTGACTGAAGCAGACAAGGATCAGGCAAGGGTGCTGCAGCAAGGGACAGAACTGTACAGCCGACAGCCTCCGAGCTGCTCCCTTTAGTAATGCATCCAGCAACCCGCGCTGCTTCAGCTGGACCTGGTAGGTGCCTTGTTTGGTGAGCTGCACCCAGGAACTGGCCTGTGGAAAGCAAGCTGGATTTTGCCCCTTTTACTACCTATTTATCTGGTCATAAGCTACCCAGTAGCCAGAACATGTGCTTTAACATCTGCTGAAAAGAGCAAGCAGAGCCTGGAGGATGTCAGCAGGCGACGAAGGCTCCGATACCACCATCTGTATGACATGTGCTGCTGTGCCTCAGGCTTTGGCCTGAGCACTGCAATTCCACCCTTGGTGGTAAACAGAAGAGTAAAGGCATAAGGCAGAGATGGGAGCATAGATTTGCTATCAGAACTTTTGGATTCAATTTCCATTCTGGGCAGAATAGCTATGTGCAGTTTCTTACATGTGCTGCTTTGCAGATGAGTTGTGCAGGACACGGCTATCAGTCAGAGACCACCTGGAGAGCAAGGGCGGCTGGGTGCCATGTAGTCTCGCGGTGCAGTGGCTGGCCCAGGCAACGTGGAGGTCAGGGTCTGACTGATGGAAAGGTCTCGCCTCTGCTCCTTGATGGCTGTAGGAGCCTACTGCCCTTTGCACTCCACTGTTTGACTGCAGTCATGGAACTTCGGCAGCTGGAGAGGTAGAACTGCCTGGGTATCAGCGGTCAGTCGATCTGCTTTCTTCTCGGTAACCAACGGGGTGCAGTTCCCAGCGAGATGTGACTGCCTACCCAGAGCCGCACAGCCGTCTGCCGAGTAGCAGCCGTGTTAGTACTGAGCAGCACCCACTCGGATTATGGGTCCTCAGTGGGAGGGTGGCATGTGCACAGGCATGTGCTGTATACCAGGCCACAGAGCGGCTCACACAGCCATCCCAGCATCGTCAGCAGGTTGACAGGGCTGGACGCACACAGCCAGAACAGCCAGTGGGAACTGCGAGTGAAGGTGAACTGTATTATTGGTGTAGACACTGGTGAGGAACCCCACCGGGTACCTGGGTCTGAGAGCCAGTTCTACAACACAGACGTTAAAGAGGGAATAAAGAAAATAATAGAGCATTGACTAAAATGGTGTGCAAGGCTGATTTCTCTTCATGCAGCCTCTGAAGGAGCAGTCTTTGGGGCTGTGGAGAAATAGGCAGCCTCCAGGCTGTGAGGCTAATGCAGAGCCACGGCTGTTTGTATAGCTGCAGAGCCTTTAAGAGAGACTTGGGAAAACTAGCTTGGATTCCAATGAATATTTACAATTACACTGCTCCAAAGCTGAATCCAATCACAGCACTGCAGTATGCAGGCTTTGTGCATCAAAGAAAATGAGAGGAAAGCAGGAAAGATGGAGTTGCCTTTGGAGAGACTTATAAACACAGATCTCTCTGCTTGTGGCAGAACTAAAATGCTTTATTTCTGGTAGAAGCAATTTATTCTTCAGGCATTTTGCTTGATATTAGAAAGTGCCTGGCTGTTTTTTGAAGTGAGAGTCTCCAGTAGATGGTCTTTAATTCAGAATGGAAAAAGGAATGGAAAGTGTTGCAGTCCATAATTTTGGTATTGTACTAACAAACTCCAGAAATAGGGGAGCATTTCCAAACTAGAGCTGGGGCCCCTTTCACTCACTGCGTTCCTAGTTACCATGTGGAAGTGGACTAGGCAGAGCTACCCTTGCTAAAACAATGCTTCTAATATGATATTTGGCTGATTACCATGCTCTGCAACTGAACAGGATGATCTAACAGAGAAAGAAAAGGGAAATGCTGGCTGGATTGCCGCTCAGTATTGGCCTTTTTTTTTTTTGTGGTGGAAGGTATACAAAACAGTGGTGTAGGGGAATCACTGCATGATAAAAAGATGGAGGATCTGTGACTGCTAGATCGCTGCAGAGAGCTGTGTGCAGCAGAATAGGAAGTGTGTGGACAAAGCAGAGGCACTGCTTGAAGCACCAGCAGGAGCAGCACCAAGCAGCTCACCTCCAGGAGCTAGCTGCTCTGTGGGCTGCCCACACTGCCCACTGAGCAACTTTTCTACACAGTGCCAAGGGCAATCATCTTGGGTTCTCTGACTTGTATTCCTTGTGCTGGTAGTTGGGAGAGAGCTGTAGGAAAGGGCTTGGCTAAAGGGGCACCCATCTGGATGCTTTCAGAAGACCTAAAATGTGTCCCATCAGTTCCGTACACCGGGAGCTTTCATAGCACTCTGGCGCACTGGAGCAGCCGTGGGAGAAGGTAGGGGTAAGAAGGGACAAAAGCACAGGGCAGGCTGAGAAGTGACAAAAGCACAGGGCAGGCTGGGGGCAATACGGATCACACAACCAGCAATTATGCTTCTCACTCTGGCCCTGCATGCACAGGACCCCAGTCACCAGCGCTGCCAAAGCGTGGCTGCAGCACTGAACGCTGCCTGCTGCTCTGACACACAGCGGCTGTGAGTAATATGTGGCCCTGGTGTAGTCCTACAGCACCCAAACACCACTGCTCTTAATTAATTACAAATATTTAAGGCATATCCTTGCATTCCACCAGATGTTCCCTAGCACCATGAGAGGAGACGCCGTGAGAGAAATCAGGTTAGGATTTACGCTGCAAGAATGTGCAATTACTTTGGCACGGCGTGCACTTACAAGCGCACCTGACCTGGGAAAGCAACATCTGAAGGCTGGCCTCCTCCCTCCCCAAGGCCGCCGCAGGCAGCGTGTCTGCACCCTGAGCAGAGGGCAGCGTCTCGCTGCTCTCAGGCTGCGCTAATCCCTTCGTGTGTTCTGAAGATGACGCTGTTTCCCGGTGCCTTGCACCTTGGGGCTGCACAGATCCCTTCTGCCGGATGGCAATCTTAAAGGACGCTGGTGGGAAATCCCGGGAAGCTGGTCTCTGATCTGAGTCGCGCTGCTGGTGCCGGGAAGCACTCTGTCACATGCAGGCATGGCGCGGGGTGTTCCCTGCAGCTTGGCGCGCACTGAAGTCGATAGCCCTCAGCAGGAACTTGCGTTCAGTGTTATACTGTCTAAGAGGCTTAAAATCGACTGTGAAGTTTCAGTATAGCAACAAAAAACCCCACCTGCTTTCAGTTTCTCCACTGGTAGCTTGCTCCAGGAGGAGATGGTGCAATTTGGTGATTGATTCCTGGAAACTGGCTAGTGCATCTGCCCTGGGGTATTCAGAATCACGTTGTGTAATATGAAAAACAGTCATTCGTTTCGTTGGTTTGAAGCTGTCTTGCGGGAATGGCACCTGCCCAGACAAATTCCACGCGAAGATGAGAAATGTGACAGAGAGCCCAGTACTGCGCGCAGCAGAAATAACGGTGCAGTTTTGCACCCACCAGGAAGCCACTGTGATCCATCTTGCTCTCCACAGCTTATTGTAGGTTCTTACACCAGCTCCTGACAGACACCGGTTGCTGTGGCCCAGACCAGCACTCCGGTTGACCGAAAGAGGAGTAGCACGCTTGCACAAATCTGGTTAAACCCACAGCCTGCTGGAAAACTACCAAGTAGTTGCTAGTGTTAGAAGCAGATTAAAGCTCGAAGCAGCAAACGGTGTTGGAGCGGGACTTGGGGCTCACATCAGCGTGTGGCCACACGGCTCTGCCCATGTCTTCCAGTACTCCACCTCCTCCCTGCTCGCCTGTGTGTGATATGGCTGAGCGCTCTTCAGGACAGGTCCCACGTCTCCTCCTTCTAAGCCCTGCGCCGGGGTCCCACGTTTCCATAGTGGGAACTGTGTAGTAAGACTTGCACTGGCTGGGACAGTTGAGCAGGCTCTGCCCTACTCCCTCATCTGCATGAGAAGGTAAGAGCCATTGCTGGCGTGGAGAGGGATGGGAGAGTGGAGAAAGCGCTGGCAGTGATCTCTATTAGCCGTAGAGAATCACAGAATCACTGAATGTTTGGGGCTGGAAGGGACCTTTAGAGCCCATCTAGCCCACCCCCCCTGCAGTGAGCAGGGACAGCTTCAACCAGACCAGGTTGCTCCGCACCCCATCCAAATGGGCCTTGAATGTTCCCAAGGATGGGGCATCGACCACCTCTCTGGGCTACCTGGGCCAGGGTTTCACCACCCTCACTGTAAAAAATTTCTTCCTTTTATCTAGTCTAAATCTACCCTCCCGTAGTTTAAAGCCATTGCTCCTTGTCCTATCGCAACAGACCCTGCTGAAAATATTTTCCCCATCTTTCCTACAGGAAAGACCCCAGAGCGGAGCTCCAGCTCGTCATAGAGAGGGACTGGGACACAGGGGCTTCTGCTGTCATCCCAGCCAGCTCTGCCACTGCTACAGCGAGCATTGTGTAAAAGTGGGCTGGTCTTTGAAGGCTCACCCGTGGCAGGGCAGAGATAGAGTTACTAGCCTACCACCGCAAATTTTTAAGCTAGGCTTTTTGGATACAGCTCCTTAAAAAAGGAGAACAGACTGATACCGAGACAGGGCAGGATCAGTCCTTGCAAAGCAGCCTGGAGCAGTGAAGGAAAGACAGCTGCCTGCGATCAGCTGAAAGTCTGTCTAGCTCACTGTCTCGTCTCTGCCGCTGTCTCGTCTCTGCCGGTAGCCAGGAACTGCTCTCTTGGTCAGTGTAAGCAGAGGGCATAGACGCTGCAGCACAGCGCAGAGTACTCTGCCAGCCTCCGGTGAGCCGCAGCTCAGAGGCTTCAGAAGCAAAAGTGGGGTCTTGCATTTAATCAATGTAAGTGGGTTTTCTTCTCCCATTAAAATGTTTGATTTCTTTTTGAATGCATATAAACTTTGGGAGCCTACCACATCCTGTGCGAAGCAGCCTGACACAAAGCATGACATTAAAAAGAACTGGGTTTTGCTTTGTAGTTATTACCTGCTAATTTATGGGGTGTTGCCGGTTCTTATATGGAAGGGACAATGAGGAATCATACCGCAGACAACCTCTATATGCCAAACTTGATTTTATAATCCTCTTCAGTCATTTCTTTTCCAGGCTAAAGAGACTATCTACTTTTTTCCTCATATGGAAAATATTCTTTGTATTTGATCACCCTTGCTGCTCTTCTCTGAAATCCTTCCAACTCTATTTTTCTTGAGCGAGGCAGACCAGAGCTGCATGTGGTAATCACAATGCAGCTTCCACTACGGATCTATTCAGTGGCATAACTGTGATCTGCTTTCCATTATTTTCTTCATAATTCTTAACAGTCAGTTTGCCTTTTGGGCTGCTCCTGGGCACTGAGTAAACATTTCCATAGAACCATCTCTCCATCTAGATCTCGTTTTATCTAGTACAGCCCCAAACCCTCCGCTCCTGAGGAGGGAACAGAGCTACAGCCGCTGGGACGGCAAGTGAAATCTCCCAAGAACGAAAGTGCAAATGCCCCAGAACTTTGGCAGGGTTCAGACCACCTGGCTGTGCCTCGTACCTTCAAGATTGGGGACAGCTGCGAAACATCTGAAAAACAAGAAACGATGAGTTTGGATGAGCCTCACAACGCTGCAGCCCTGTCCTCTCCCAAGCACGGCTGCCCTCAAGTACCAGCCCTGCCCGAGAGGCTGCATAACCCTGCGGGAAGAGCTCAGGCGCCTGCTCTGCGCTGAAGCAAGACGCAGGGTCCGGTGAGGCAGACCCACTAGCGACGGCCCACGTTTGCCCTGCGCTTGGAGACGGAGCCTCCCCAAACAGAACACCCACGCCTGTTGAATGTGGGCCCCCTTTCACCCCTGTAGCAAGGATTCCTTCTGAGGTCCCCCCTCCCCTCACCAGACCATGCACGAAGGCTGTCGCTGTCGGGGACAGGCCCACGCATGCCGCTGACGCAGCCTGCACCGCTCAGCGGCCGGCTTCATCACTCGGGTAAACCTTTCGCCGTCCAGCACCTGCACGCATGACCAGTGAACGCAGCTGGAGCCCCACAGACAAACGCTGATGTTCAGGCCCTATGGAAGAACCCAAACAATGGCATCTTCTCTTGGTCCTTCTGCGCGTTTTCCTTCTGCAGACTCACAGCGAGCAGGAAGGGATCATGCAGGCTGACCTTCTGTACCTGCAGTCAAGAAAATTTCACCATGTTACTGCTGAATTCAATAACTTGTTTGACAAAGGCAGCTTCAGAAGGGCATTTGACTGGACTCGGAGACATCAGAAGATGGAAGATGCAGTACTTCCTCCCTTGGCGGTCAATCCCTTTGCGTCACTCCTACTGACTTTTTTTTCCTCTGATTAATGCTGTGCCAGTGGGGCTAATGAAGCTTTCTATGCAGCAGCAGTATGGTCTCAACTTTGTTTCTCCTGGGTTTTATGCTTTATCTTTTCTGTATCTTAAAATACTCATTTCTTTTTGGCCAGAGACTGAAGGTTAACCATAAGGAAAGGAAGGGCATGAGGATCCTCTCTTTCTGCCTCTATTTCTGCATTCCCATGCTCACCCTGTGGAGGTTCTACTCATGGTCCTCACCACAAAAATCTTTTTCCACTTACCCAGCTCCCTCCGGCTTCTGTCTCCCCTCCACCTCCCTGTTCTCCCCTTCTCTTTCCCGCCCGCTGTTGCCTTTGCTGCTGGCTGGGGAGAAGCCCCCGCAGCCCACACCAGCGTAGCTCTCCAGGTGCACCATCCGCCTCCCAGCAGCTCACTGGCCCGAACTGCAAGCACCACCGAGGCATCATGTTCTGCGACCAGACCCAAGCAGTGCCGCTTTCCCTTCCCTCGCTCCTCCCTTCTTCCAGCAAGACCTCTGCTTTCTGCTGATTTCTGGATCATGGTTCCTTACAGAAACGTGCGGCAGCTCCTACGCAGCTTATGTACGTCCTTAACCCACAGACACCAGAAACCAAGACGCCGCTTGCAGCAGCAGTGGTGGAAATGGCTGCCATGATGGTATAACCACGCGACGGCACCAAGAGAGGCATGGCCAGTGCCCAGGCACTGGGCAGGAGGCAGCCCTGGCGGGCTGGTCTCACCTCGGGGTTTGCGGGCTTGCTCCCAGGCCGGCACCTTCTTTTTCTCCAGGGCTGGAGGTGCGTGTTTCGGACCCGACTGGACACAGCCCTGGGCAGCTTGGGCACAGGGCAATCTCAAGAGACCCCTACTCTGCACTTCCATGACACCGCACCCATCCCCCAGGGCTGGAGAGGCACGGGAGGCCTCCGTGTCCCCCAGTGTCCACCGCACCGGGCCAGGGGTGAGTCCAGATACCTGGTGCTGGAGCAGCAGCAATGTCAGGGCCTGGTGATGGCTGGGTGGGCCCCCCCCCGCACCACCTCACCCCCCC
>Ga0065711_1004448_pt1 | contig 33984 bp, 13 predicted proteins | sample Hoacrofraction12_FD_59098 | JGI IMG/M metagenome (GOLD analysis project Ga0065711, IMG submission 59098) | Hoatzin crop microbial communities from Cojedes, Venezuela - Epithelial fraction 12 v2 (version 2) | ecosystem: Host-associated > Birds > Digestive system > Esophagus > Crop | place...
AAAATCAGACCAGCTGCCTGGTAAAGTAACTTGGGTTTCTTAGTACTGTGTAATTCTACTGCAACAGAATTGTCTGCTTCCTTAGAGGACTATAACCACATAGATAATACTCACACTTTTTGATATTTGTTGAAATGTTGAAGTCTTATTAATGATTAGTAGCAATGATAATTACTACTAATGTGCTTTCTTTAATATCCAGATGAAGAGAGAAGCAATATGTTTTTGATTATGTTTTAACATTTTAAAAGCAAGAACCTAAAAAAAAGAGAGAAATCTCAGAAAACCTTAATTCCAACTTTGAAAAATAGTGAGTTAACAGAGCGCCATGAATCCAATGAATCCTCATCCTGCTCCCCAAATTTCTGTAGTGTCTGACAGCGATAGCTGTGTTTCAAACTAACATTTTGGCTCCCTCATTTCTTGTCTCTACACATAACCACTGTCTCGGTACATCAGTTTCTGAGTGTTCTGTTTTAGGAAAATATATCACATACAGAGATTTTCAGAGGTAGTGCAGAGTATTCTGTGCTGCAGTGTGATTGTTGTATGTGTGTTTTAGGGAAGTCAGAGAGATTCCACGATTGTCTTGTGTGCAAAAACCTGGAAGTGCTACAGAGTACTTGTAACGTGCCGTGGATTACCATCTGGTGAGAAGAATGATGTGGTGACACTCAGAAATAATGTGGAAAAAGAACCCAGAACTTAAAGAAAAGTTACGAAAAATGAAACAAAAGAACAGTTAAGTGATGTACTTACTAGAAATGACCCATCACTTAAGCTGAAATTAATAAATGAGTTAAGAATCTCAAATGCCAACACCATGGCACTTTTCCTTATAAGAATTTCATCCTTTTAAATTATTTTTTATGCTCAGTGTTAAGAAATACATTAAATTGAATCAGAAACTGAATTACAACAACAATAAAGCATATAAAACTACTAGAACAGAGTTCTTAATTTCTGAAGGAAATGTAACTGCTGATATTAGTTGGTGAAAATGCAAAAATAACCCAGAAATCTTTATTTCAGGCATAGTCCATGTAACCTTAATTGTAGATATTAAAAATAGCAGCAGTTATTTAAAAAAATCTATGCAAATGTGTAATGAAGTAGTTTTATATTGAAGGGAAGACTATAGCTAATACTTAGGATTTAAGCCAGTAACCTGTTTACGAAGTATTTTAACGATTAGAAGTTTAGAGTCGGTTAGTGGATATTATTTCTGATCATTTAAAATGTTTACAACTACAAAATAAACTGCCTTTGCTGGTCAATTGAGGATAATGTATTATTGATTTTCTAGCTGAGATCCTCAGATGAATCTTGACTGACAAAGGAACATTCAGGGTTTTAAGGAACTCACCTATGCATCTTGGTAAAAGGAGCATGTAATGCTGGTATAAGCATCTTTATTTTTTATGAATGCAGCCACACTCATCCTTCCGTCCAAATTAAAAGCTGTAACTGAAATGTTTATTACCAACCTGTGTGGAGATCAAGCATCATCGGCACATGCTGAATTCATTTGCTGAGACCTACAAATTAGTTGTGGTTTGTGTAATAGGATTTACTTCATATGACTGATAGGAAGAAGCTGATATCCTCAATGTAATTATTGAGATAAGTTCACGTTAGCCATTATATTCTAGGGTATCTGGAAATCTTACTTATAAGCACATTCCTCTAAGACAATGTAAATAACTGGGTATGTCTCTTCCATTTTGTATTTCTGTTATTCAAACATGCAGAAATAAACATCTGTTTTCAGAATTAAAGAAATCTGAAAACCTTTCTTGCTACTGGAAAATTATATCTTCGACTATTTTATCAAACTCGAAACCTCTTGTCATTGTTTTGCTGGGATGGTAAACCTATAATGCATTGCAAAAATTTTTATGTGAAGCTGTGTAATTAAGTCTCCCAACACATTTCAGAAATCATATAAAAACAGAATCCACAGCCACATCAAATATGGTAACATACTTAGGTATTCAATAAGGTCACCAGTATGTCATTTTAAATGACAACATAGAAAACCTAACAAAGAATTGTTGTGAAATAAATGAGGACATGGAATTTTAGAATGTCATATGCAAAGGGAGATGCATAACACACCCTTAAGACTGTGGTCTGAAGTAAATGAAATTATTTGTTTAAGATCTAAGAACAGATTCAAACTAACATAAAGTGCCATTGACTGTGAAGATTTTTTTTCACAATGATTTTAATAATGTTGGACAAAAAGCTGAACATCTGCCAGCAGTGTGTCCATGCAGCAAAGCAGGCAAACAGCCTCCTGGACTTTGTTAGGCAGAGCACCACCAGCAGGTTGAGGGAGGTGACCCTTCCGCTCTGCTCAGCCCTGCTGAGATGCATCTGGCATGCTAGGTCCATCTCTGTGTTCCCCAGTGCAAGAGAGACATGGATGTGCTGGAGCAGTTTCAGTGAAAAGCCTGAGATGATGAAGGGACTGGAGCATCTAACATAAAAGGAGAGGCTGCAAGAGCTGGAACTGTGCAGGCTGGAGAAGAGAAGGCTGAGGGGGATCTCATCAATATGTGTAAATACTTGATAGGAGGATGTAAAGAAGACACAGCCAATTGTCAATGGGCAAAAATTGAAATTCAGGAAATCCCACTTAAATACCAGAACAAATGTTTTTTTCCTGCAAGTGTGGTTCAGCATGGGATCATGTTGCCCAGAGAGCTTGTGGGGTCTCCATCCTTGAAGGCAGTCAAATTTAAACAGATGCAATGTTGAGCAGCCTGCTCTAGGTGACCCTGCTTTGGCAGGGGGATTGGACTAGATGACCCACAGAGGTCCCTTCCAACCCCTAGCATTCTGTTATTCTGTGATTCTGTAATACAAATACATACGGTGAGACTATAAATGCTTCCAGTGCACAAAAGAGTTAAGGCCATAAATATGTTATAAACAAGCACAACTGATTTCTCCCTACAGGTCATTAACATAACATTATGCATTTACATTTGCAGAGCAACCTGGGATCACTTTGCAGAAACAAAGAAGGAAAGCAGATCGCTTTGCCACCTTTTTCAGAAAATGGCTTCTCCTGAAGTAATACAATTGCACAAGGAACCTTTGAATATGCGTCACAGCAACTAAAAGGTGTTCAGCAAAGCAGTGCACTTAGTTCAAACTAGAAAAGCAGCTGACTACAATGGTGAAGAATCCCTACTAACAACAAGGTATGCTGGATTACATGAAAACTCTGTATGAGGCTTCATCACTTAGAATCATAGAATCGTAGAATAGTCTGGTTGGAAGGGGCCCTTGAAGGTCATCTAGTTCAAACCCCTTGGCATGCGCAGGGACACCTTCAACTAGATCAGCTTGCTCAGAGCCCCGTCCAACCAGACCTTGAATGTTTCCAGGGATGGGGCATCTACCACCTCTCTGGGCAACATGTGCCACTGTTTTACCACCCTCACTGTAAAAAATTTGTTCTCTATGTCCAGTCTAAATCTATCCTCTTTCACTTTAAAACCATTACCCTTTGTCCTATTGCAATGGGCCCTCCTAAAACATTTGTTCCCATCTTTCTTATGAGCCCCCTTTAAGTACTGAAAGGCCACAAGAAAGTCTCCCTGGAGCCTCTTCTTCTCCAGGCTGAACAGCCCCAACTCTCTCAGCCGTTCCTCACAGCAGAGGTGCTCCAGTTCTCTGATCACTTTAGTGGCCCTCCTCTGGACCTGCTCCAACAGGTCCCTGTCTTTCCTGTGTTGAGGGCTTCAGAGCTGCATGCAGAACTCCAGGTAGGGTCTCACCAGAGCGGAGGGGCAGCATCACCTCCCTCGACCTGCTGGCTGTGATTCTTTTGGTGCAGCCCAGGATGCGGTTGGCCTTCCAGGCTCTGAGTGCACATTGGTGGCTCATGTCCAGCTTTTCATCCAGAAGCAGTCCCAAGACCTTCTCCACAGGGCTCTTCTCAAGCAAGCCCTTCATCCCCCAGCCTGTGTTGATACCTGAGGTTGCGCCTACCCATGTGCAGTACCCTGCACTTGGCCTTGTTGAACTTAGGAAACTGCTTTAATTTGCAATGTGTGTATTGTCCAGATATGTCCCTGATGCATACTATATGCCTCAATGAAAGTCGAGTCTGACAGTTTCTGACAGCAAAGTAGCTGATACAGTGTTTTTAATGTTTGCACATTTTCCAATTAGTACTTATAGTGAAGATTTTCTTTTTGTTAAATTGTTGGACCAATTCCATCTTGAGGTAATTCAGACAGTAGCTGACAGCAAAAATGGTTTGACCTTATTTCATCTCACACATGTACATTCATTAAAAGAATGGTATGAAAAGATTAAGCTCATGTTTGTCTCGGGACTGGGGACAATAAAAACGTTTTCCAGAAAAAAATTGATTTAGTACTTACATTGATATTACTGCAGTGCATAAACTATTTTCTTCAAATTTAGTGTTTTTAGAAAATTATTTTATTTTCAACTTGAACAATTATAGATATTCATAAAGGAGAGCATAAACCATTTGCTTTTAAATTATTATGTGGGTAATTATGAACAGGGTTGGCAGCACAATTTAAGAAGCTATGTGACCTTTCTTATTAGAATTAGTCCACTTAAATTTCTTCGTAATGCTACTGTGTCAAAAGTAAGAAATTTTCATATCGGATATTTTCATCAAATTGGAAAACTGCAGGTAAAGACAAGTTAAGCAAGTATCGAGACTAGTAAGATTTTTTTGGGTAAGTCCATGGAATGGTAGTCAGGAATGTGAGTTAGCTCTGGTCTGCTATGGACTTCCCACAGGAAGAAAAGTGAAGCCTTGGCAGTTTCATAGTCTACATTGTTCCATTTTTTTGGAACAATTAATGCATCATTACCTTTTTTTGCAAAGCAGAGGCTCCCCTTTCCTGCTCACTCCTCCCTCTGAGCCCCTACACTAGCTTTGTCCTTCCATGCTTAAGCAGCTGTGCAAAAAGGCTCTACAGTAACTATAAATGACATCTTAGAAAGGATATTTTCTCTGACACCAACATGTGTTTTATGACAGCTAGCTCAAACAATATTCATATTTATTAAATCTGAGAAAAATGTTTAATTTTCTAATATTACATTGATAGTTATTTTTTACTTTTCAATTCTGCTTTGTTTTAGTTATTATTTCATTACATCATTGAGAAATCTGGATGAGTCTGAACAAAGAATTCAGGAAACTCTCTTTTGGGACTAAAATGCATGATGTAATAGTATTCAATTTCCTAAACCTTTCCTTTAATTTAACATTTTGAAGATGACATTTAGTGCTAAAACTGCATATGCAGGATTGTGTTAGAAGGTTGAGGATTAAAGTGAAAAAAAATTAAATAATAAAGACATCAACAAGGTGAAGATAGAACTAATTTACATAAAGACTTTTGAATGGAAATTACTTTAACACTCTAAGGGGTATTCCACTGAAACCCACCAATGTTTGCTTTGATGGTGGGCTTAAGTTAGGACTGTATCAATGTGGAGATTATGAAGCAGTGATTGCCTTGGAGAAGGTGAATATATGTGAGCAGGTAAGGACAGGTTAGTCATGTTTATATGAATTAAATATGTTATTTGGCATACTCAAGCTGTTAATGCAGCATAGGACAAGATGTCTAAAAAGGATTCCTAATTGTTGTGACCATTTCTAGATCTAAACACAGATACATATTTTATTCCTCCTTCAGCTGCATGCCTCTTGTGTACTTTGGCTGTGTTATGCAGAGCTACATCTGCAAAAGGACTTCAGTAGTTTTCAAAGACGTGCTCAGCCACTGCACCATTTAGATGTTTTTGTTTTTGCCAGGAAAACTGTCTCACTGACAGAGTTAATGAATAAAGTGTAAACTATGTGTTAATCTTTGTCTAGTACATGCAGGAACCCATTTCTGTAGAATCTTCCAGTCTCCTGACTGGTCCTATATGCTGCGACGTGAACAGAGAGCATAGATACGGATTTGGGCTTTGTACATAATACCATGAGAACGCCTCTCTTGCTAGATTATGTTGTTGTGCAACTCCTAATTTTCAAAATAATTCCATGGCAAAATATTTATCAAGTCTGTGGTTCTTTTCTTTTTTGTGTCAGGGAGAGGGGAAGGTTCAAATCCATATCTCTCTCATTTCAGAGGCAACGTTTACCCACCTAAATTTAAGCTGCTTTAAGGCTTAAGTTCTTCTAGCTTTCTTGTGATAGAGGGCAACAATGAAATTTTATTTGCCCAGACACAATGTGAAATATAAAGGCAGGGACATAGCAAATACCTTCCTTTTATTCATAGAATCGTAGGATCATAGAATCATTAAGGCTAGAAAAGACCTCGAAGATCATCAAGTCCAACAGTCACCCCAACACCACCATTGTTTCCTACTTTCTGCCTTCGAAAATATTTAGAAATGTGTACAGTGAATGAGTTGAACAGTCTCATATTAAGGTAGGCAGACTGTTTATTTGGATACCTTATTTCCCTCTTGTATGTTATAAGGCACCGCAGTTGATGGATTTAGCAGGTCTGTACAAATGAAGCATATACATAACTATTGAGATACAGACAGCTTTTTATGGATCTAGACCTTCATCCTTATGTAAATGAATTTGATTTCTTGGAATGGTGATTGTCAGTACCTTAGCATTATACTATTAAACAAAATTTTCAATTTTTGTGAAATGCTTTTTAAGTTAAAAGAGAGAAATATTGCTCCTCTTTGAATTATTTAATACCCTGTAACATTACTGAATATCAGCATAATGTTTGAGATGTTAAGGGTCAGTTCTTTGTCTTTTCACAAGACAAGTGAAAAAGTATCCTGAAAAATGAGAAGCTAAAAATCCAAAATAAAAATATGAGAATGAACATAGGGAAATACTCTACCAAAAATCTGTGAACCATGTAAGACCAAAATGAATCCTGGTGAAAACCTAAGTATTTTTGTAAACGTGAAGTGAATCAGACTAGATCATTCCATCTTTCTAGCTCCCTGTACCACATCATGTTTCAAGTCACTCTGCTCTAGAAGTAGGGATGTTTAGTGTTTCAGCATTAGGAAAGCCCAAATCTCTTATGGAACCACATTTATTTTGACAAGTTTCAAAGCAAAAAGTCATTAGAACAAGACTATTTATTTTATTAGTAATGATAAGATTTCTTTGGAAAAATGAATATGTTTCATTCCAAATTTGTTTTGTTATTCTTTACTTCGGCTTTTATTTCCTCTTAGTTGTGTTATGCCATAGTGTGGTTTCTGTTATATATAATATTTCTTGATATGTTTCCATTTCCTAGCAGGTTTTTTTTTCCCAGAATTTCCAATTTCATATTCCATGAATAATTGTGAAATTTCCTGACTATGAATTCCTTTGTAGTGATAAAAGTACTTGTGCAATGTGAGAATTTTCCGTAAAAAGGAACTTCAAATTCTCAGCCATTCTAGTCAGGGGTTTTTAACTTTACTAGGCAAAATAAATTTAGACAAATTGTCTGCCTGGAGGACAAATGGAGATAATACTACTAGACTGCATTCCCATGAATTCAATCCCCCCACAATTTTTAGCTTCTTCCAATTATTGCCCTTTGTTTTGCTATAAACCATGAAACTCCCAAAAGATACTGAAGTGTGTGCTTTACAAACGTTAGATATACCTGGGTATGATAAAAAATCATCCTCCCAGTTTTGGAGGGAAATTTTGTGTTGGCTTGTGAATCGCAGCCTACGTGTAAAGACCTACGTAATCCATTCCTAAGCAGCTGAGACAGCAAAATCTATAAGGCAATTTACAGTATTGCAGCAGAAGTCTTCAACAGACTTTAATTAAAGTGTTCTGGTGATCTGAAGATATTCATAATCCAGCACTGAAATTAAAGAAGTCCACATCAACAGAACTTTTTCTCAGGCTCATGATGCCAACTGGCATATATATATATCACGTGTATAAATCTACAGTTAATGACCAAAATACAGAATGGTTGTTCAACCACCTCCAAGTAAGCGATGCAATGCCAAGATATGAGGCATCTTGTCCCAGCTGGTTGATTCAGATCGCTGAAGTGAGGCACGCTATGCATAAGCTTTCTACACAGTTCATGGAGAGAATGAGGTGGGTGCTCTAAAGGGGAAACATTCCTGCTGAGCTGCATAGGGCAGGCGAGTATGAATGCTAAGCACCACATAGGTCTTAGCCCTGTGCTTTGGGTGTCTCTTCATTTGGCTCCAGCCCCCCTTTTCAGCATCAGTGGCTAACCAGAAAGGAGTATTTGACTATTTAAAAGACAGATGTTGGGGTGAGGGTGAAATCATTACAGTGTGCATAATGCAGTTAAGACTGTGGAACCCATTGCCATGGGATGCTGTAGTTTTATGTGGGTTCAAAAAATGATCAATACAATTCAGGTTAATTAGACACCAAATTACCAGATCTGAAGGTGGGATAGTAAAATGTGGAAGAATTACAACACATATGTGTTCTGTTCTGTTCTGGTTACTGTCAAAGACAGGATTTTAGAATATGTGGATCTCTGTTCAGAACGAGTACAGACATTTTTTCAGTATTATAGCAGTACTATAATGTCTACTAAGTTAACTAAGTCTATTCCATACATTTTTCAGAACATTTTTCGAGAGAAAACATATTATTTTTGAAGAATGTTTGAATTTTTTAAAGCAATTTAGGTATTCTCCATTCTATCCTTCTGTCTATATCAATATGCATTCGATAGTCAAAATACATTTATGTGTGTGTGTACATATTTACATAGCCTGCATACCTTTCCATACCTAGGAAATAGTCCAGTTCTCCATGTCACTACTTTTATTATTTGAAAGATAAGCCAGCCCATTACAAACTCCCCAAACTGGTACAACCTGGCAAAAGGGCAACAGTATTTACAGAGTGAGTTTGTGTTTTTCTTCCTGGCTTAGGTGACATTAGGTGGGGCTGATAGCGTTCAGTGCCAAGAAAAACATATATGTGTATCTCAGAGTGCCTTTTAATGAGCTTATCTGATTCTATACCTTAAAAAAATACTCTTGTTTAAATGAGAAGAAATAAATTCTGTATGTGATATTTTTAGCACTTTTACAGTAAGAGTTTTTGTTCTTTCTCCTCCCGGATTTAGTGAGATTAAGGTCAAGTCTATAAATCTAGTTACTGTGTGATTCTATATTAATTTCAGACAAGCTGGAAGTATTTAGTGGCTCTTATACTTCTAAGGACTGAGAATCTGGTATGATCATGATCCCCCACATTAGAGACAGTTTAACCACAAAGTTTTAAATATGGATTGAAAGAACAGACAGGCAATATTTTATAGGGGGTGGAAGAAGAGAATAACATTAATTTTCACAAATGATGGAGTTACAAGACATTAAAAATATGCTAAAAATATTCTCTGCCTCTGTAATGCCTATTGACCTACTTGAATTATATAAAAGAATGAGTATTCTTCCCAAAGAAGAAAGAGAATTGCACAGTGCCTCTTGTTATCACTGGATAGTCTATTCCTGAAAATATCTATTTATTTTATTTTGGACTTTTGGCTTTTACAAGTAAACCTGTTTTTCCTTTATATTTAATTCATGTCTATCTTCTGTAGGGTAGAAATACATTCTCTTGAAAATGATCCTGTAGCATATAAGTCACAAAATTCAACTGTGTGCATGTTGAATCAGAGATGGCTAGTAAATGCAAATGATGCTCCTAGTCTGGAGCCTCCAGGTTTTCTTTGGCAGTTTTTCTGAAGTCATTTTTTTGTGGCGTTGGGCGTGTGGATGGAGCATTTGTTTGCTCAAAGTCTTCAAAGCACCTTTCACACATAAAAAGTGGGGGTAGATCTTGGCACCACTTTAGGTTCTTTTTCCATATCTGTTTTGGTCTTTTTTTAGTTTCTGGGCTTGAGCTCAGAGCTACTGACCACATCTGGCATCCTGAGCAGAGAAAGTTCGGGGCAGGATCTCCAAAGAGCCAGCAAAGGGGTCCAAAAATTTGGAGAGTAACTATGTGTAAATTCAAAATCATACACTAGGAATCTAGGAATCAAGACAAATCAAATATTGCATGACTAAATGTAATCCAATGAAGCTAAGACACACATGAATTATTTCATGCTGATTCACATAGGCACATGACTAATCAGGCAGAGCTAACACAGTAGCAAACTCAGAAGGGAGACAGAGCTGGAGAAATCAGCAAAGTTGGAGAAAACTGGGAAAACACTTTGCTTAACTCTTTCATTTCATTGCACAAATTCATTGCATAGCTTCCTTTTGTTGCTCTAACTGAGAACAAATAATCAGCCTGAACAATCAGATATGTGTCTATACCAGCCTTTGCCCTACATCTTTCAACCATTATTATTAGTGAGGAAGCAGTCCTCATGGTAGCTGTTGCAGTGCTGCTAACACCAGTAACTCTTGGCATGCCTGACGGCAGACAGCATGAGTGTCAAAGGTAGTAGTAACTTTCCCATAGTAGACCTCTGCAGTTTCTCATAGTGCCAGAATTATTCTAATTTAAACCAAGGTTTAGGATGTTTCAGGCCAAGATCCACAGAAGTATAAAGCACCACAACTGGATCTGTAGATGGTTTAAGCATCTAAATCCAAGACTGTGATTCTCAAAAGCCCCTGCTGAACAGTGTTAGGGACTATATTTTTGGCAGAAAAACTCCAGTAATACAGAAGATTCCACTCTTTTCAGTGACTGCCATCTTGTTTGAATTCAGACTGGTAGCTCTTTGAAACTTAGATCTAATTGGTAGTCTGAAAATCGACAACTCTCTGCCCAAATATTTACCTGTCCTGTTCACTTGAACTTCAGAAAAAAGAATGGTTATTTTGGCCAATTTCTTTAAATTTACAGGGTAGGTAGGACAGATGAGCTATCCTTTGTTTTGTGAAATGAGTGAATGATTAGAGCATTCCCACACAATATGGGGCTAGGGGGTTCAAGCGTCTTAATCACGAGGCTGTGTGGCCATACAGCATAAATTGTTTTGACAAGGGGGATCGCCATTCTTTCGAAACTAGGCCATTTTAAGTAGTGTTTCCTGAAGTACGCCTGTGTATTTTAAACTAAATGATCATTTTATGTAGCTGCAGAAATGGCCAGGCTTGTATGAGGTGTTTTTGTTGTTATTTTTTTTTAAACTTTTAAGTTAAAATATATACCGACATGATTCATTTAAACTCTAAACTAAATATATCTTTGCAAAGGCTTCTTTCTCACCCTGTGGGGAATAAAACAAATCCTGAAATAATCAACTCCAATGAGAAAATCCATCTTGTCATAACTGGGAATTAATTACTGCATCTAGATATTGCTAAAACAGTCTTCGGGAAAAGCGCAGAATGAAATAAGAGGGATAGATGCAGAAGTAAAGTAGAAAGACGTGAGCCGTTTGAATGCTTATTTGGGTTTGTTGTTGTTCATTTAACGTAGAAGTTGTATCAGCAGGAGAAGTCAGTTATCGTGACATTAACTAGTTGTGACTAGTGTTTAAAAAGGGTTTAAAATGAGGTAAGTAAACACAGCTGAGTATCAGCCTACTTTGAGACAACTGTTCTCTCTGTTTATTTTTCTAGAATCAAACAGCATTTTTTGGTCACAGAATCCAACTGAAGTTTCAGTGCTGTAATTACAAAAGACACATGGAATCAGAATTAATGTAGAATAGGAAAACCAGAACTAGAGAGAAAGAGAGAGAAAATGAGAAAAGAAAATAAACACACAGTATGTGGTAACCACTATTTTGTAAATTATAAAGGTGAAATACAGATGGAGTATCTTGTGAAAGGGAAGTTGCAACTAAACCTCTGTTTCTTCCACATTTTCAAAGAAGAATAGATTGGTGTCTTATGCCCAGATGTTTAAGAAACTAGACTATCCAAAAACGTCAGAAAATGTCAACTTCGTGTTCATATTGTATGAGTTTAGTTTGTATGTTTATAGATTGTCTTTAGTAGAGTCACTGGCAAGTAAAGGATAGTCAACAAAAATGCAGACTTACCCCTTCTGACTGCCTTTTTCCTTTATTTCAGAGACAACAGAAAGTACGTCATGGGTTTTGTTTACATGCACTAATAAGGATGGCAAATATCCTGACTTTTGAACAGTGGCTATTCTGGTATGATCTTCTGTTCCTTAAGAATTCTGGACAGAAAGCATCAAAACAGTTATCTCTCAAAGGTTAAGTCAAATCTTTGACCCACACTCCACTCTGTAACATACCCTCTACTTCAGTTTAGAGACAATAATGGGAAGGTTTCTGCTGCTTAAATATAGGCATCCACTTCATTTTAGATGCTTTAAGGAATCTTAGGTACCCATTGACAGATATGACATAGGGCATTCAAGAAACCCAGATTTTCTGAAGCAGCAGTGAAAACGTAACCATGAACATAACGCTGAGGCACAAGTTTGCCCTAATACAACAAGTGGAGATTTCCTGCAAGTAGATGAGTTTCTCAGTGGCATAAAGACTGCCATATCCTGTTCATAGTCTTAACAATTCTGAGATTCAAGAATTATACTGAGGTGACAGAGCATATGCATGTGTATATATGTCCTACATATTCATAGGTGGAGACAAGGAGCTAATGAGTTCATGGCAGCGTGAAATGTTTGAGATCACACAGATGATTAGTTCTCAATCCATTGCGAAGTAATTTTAGATTAAGCCTAGTACTCTCTCACCTCTGAGCAAGTCATGCTAAAGGCATCCTAGCCATGGAATAATATAAGGTGATAAATCAAAAATAATTTAAATATTTTGTCTCCCATACCAGGATGTTTACAGCTACAGAGTATGACATGAATTATTACCTCAGGATGACTCCAAGAAGATATTATAATTGTGTTTGCAAGATTGAAAAAAAACGTTGCCTCTGGCACAGGAGAGTCTGTTATTCATTTCACTTTACTTAATGGATCCTTTACTAGCATTTACAGAATCACAGAATCACAGAATGGTAGGGGTCGGAAGGGACCTCTATGGGTCATCTAGTCCAACAATTTAGTTTAGCTGTGGTGACTATAAGCCAATAGTTGCTATATAGATTCTTTACAGCATAAGTACAATCCAGTGAATATTCACTTGTATGTCTTCAGCAGGATCTTAGCTCCTCAGTTTGTTCCTAAATGCTAATACTATTGTAACACCCCTGAACGGAGAGTAGATTTTCCAGGCAGTCAGAGAATGCCCTGAAGATCAGATTTATGAGTTTTTATGAATCTGTTCTGCGCTTTGCAAGAAGTTTTCACTAAAGTTGGTCCAAATTTTTCGTGAATGGTGTTTTTCCACTGAAAATACTGGTAAGCTAAAGCCACATAATTTGTATTGGCTTCAGAAAAATTCCCAGTAGCATAACTGAGCTAACTGAAAAATGCGTTGCCTGTTTGGTACCATTGTGGCTTTAGTATTTCATTTTGATCTGATTTCAGGAAGTTCTACTTCTGTCACATGTTATTGCATGTGTCTGTCGCACTGATGATACATGTGGTTCACTGTAGCAAACTGAGATAACACTCGAAGTCTGCCCTTTATTGTAGTTGTAAGTTTATCCTTTTGAAACTGTGCAGGGAAGGAACTGCCCAGAGGAAGAGAAGCAGAAGCAGCAGTCACTGAAGAGGATTCTCTAGAAGAGTAGGCTGATTGTATACATAAGTATACTTTTTGAATGATGAAAAAGAGAACTGGGAGTTACTAATTTTCCTAGTCTCAAGCAAGAAAGGGAACTATCTCTGATAATCCAATACTGCTGCTTGATCTGGCAACCTCACAGTTCCCAAAGTCCCAGGCTGTGCTTATGGTTCTAGGAACAACCGTACAGGCTGTTCACAGGCAGCATTCCTCTGAGCAGTACTTCAGAAGGAGCAACAGAAAGAAGCCCTCTACTTCTGGAAGCTTGCTGAGTGGAACAGCTAATACGGAAGTTTTGCAACATGAATCCCAAGAATCAGAGAATATGAATTAGCCTAAGCCGAACTCTGACCTCGAGGCACAGCCTGTCACTTTGAGAATGTGATGTGGAAGAAGAAGAGCATCTCTGATCAGTCTCGGATCACCTGAGATAACTTCTCCAAAATCTGAACAGTTGCTGGCCATTTCCTAGAGATTACCAATTAATTCTGTAACATGGTCTACTTTCAATTCTGGCAAGCGCATTTTTTTTTTTTTCTTGCATGCATCTAGCCAGAGGAGTTCCTCAGTAGGAGATCAAGTGACATATTACTTGGTAAAGACCATCTCCACTTGTAATTGTTAAATTCTGTCAGCTTTTGAACCCAACACTATTGAATGGCACAATGGCCATTTGCCAGCTGTGCGGATGTTTTGGCTGTGATCCCAAAAGGGTGGGGACGTTAGGCATGATAAAACAAATTATAAACAATCACAGAAGGTTACTTCAGGAGAAAAGGAGGCAAGCACTGTGTCTACTAGCAATCTGAATGTAACGCTTACTGTTGCTTCTAGTGATTTCATCACCTCATTCCAGCAGCATGGCTCAACAGACTTTAGCAAGTCTTTTCAGAGGCAGGAAATATATCATTGCAAACACCCCGGAGCCATGAACTTGGCCATGGAACGTGTGTGGATTCTGACCACAGTTATGCTTTCAGCTTGGCAATAGCAGAGACATTAGGTGCTGTGTTGCTGCTGCTGCCTCCAGTGACAGGTTCCCCATAGTCTCCTTTGTTACAAAGGGCAGTTGCCAGGCTCACTAGTCCTATGAGAAGAGCGCTACTGTACAGAGATGATGCTGGCAGAGTACAACTGACCACCTACCACACCAACAACTGTCTGTAGGATGGTACTGCCTCTTGGATCAAATAAATAAAAAAATATCGTAAGGAGAACAGAACCTAAAAGAACAGTTTACTAGATGGTGCATTTGTAATGGATGAAGAACAACGTGCTCCCAACAGTGTCTATGAAAAAGCACAATGTCATGAATGAGTGGTCCTAAGAAGCCTCTGCTGAGGTTCTGGAATGTGACAATAAAACTTCATAGACAATGCAAAATGATAACTTTTAGCATGAGAAATGAGATGTTTCCTAAAATCTATGTAGACCTGTTTTCCAGGTGGATGGAGTTGCTTTAAAACCCAGAAAGAGTCATATTATTTGCTCTTCTAGCAAACTGGCATTTCTGAGCATTCAGGAGCCAAAACACTGATGCATCAGTTGCTACTTCCTGTCTTTCATCAGGAAGCAGCAAAGCAATGGGGAAAAAAGTAAAAAACAATCTGACAGACATCACTGAAATCTGTGTGTGTCCAAGACAGTATCTGCAACAGATGGTATTAGTCCTTAAATTTTGCTACAAAATCCATATTGAACTTTTTCTTGTTGTAGATTGAGCAACATATGCATCTGCTTTTTAATGCTGTGGATGGGACCATGACAAGGGCCTAAAAAGATGTCTTCCTCTAACTCTTTTAACCTAGTAGCTCTTTTTCTGGTTTTGACACAATTGTATACATGACTGTATGCAAGGCATCATGTAATTGCAGGCTGTCAAGTCAAAGAAAATTCAGGCACCATCCTCTAATCATGAAAATGAAAATAACAACCACAATTATAAAAATGTTTCAGGGAATAGAAATCTGAGATAAACCAAATTATCATTAAAAAAACAATGACAATCACTGCTGAATTGTGTAATTGAAAACTCTTCTTCATGCTTACACTGTTCTTATACAAATCAAAGGAACGATTTGGTCTGAAAAAGTTAATCTTGTGAAACGTATTGTTTTACAGAATTTAAACTTTCTGTTAATACAAATTCTGTTACTCCTTTGACTGGCTGGCATTACTTTGTTGAGAATTCAGATTTAATATGCAATGGATAAGAACTTAAAAATCATATATACTCCATGTTCTTAAAAAAAGTCTGCACTGACTTCAGCTTTACATCTCTAGCCAAATCTACTTGCTTACCAAAGCACATTCTCTAAGCTAGGACAAAGGACAGATAACCTCCAGGACCTTGCAGAACTGCACAGAAAATAACAGGAACTAAACTGTCTAATATTGAAAACACAGTTCTTGCTGCTTGGGAAAATGTTCATAACGAGCATTTCAAAGAAGAAAGCAGCAGCCCTCTTGGAGAAAGTTAGGAGTGTGTTTCTTTGGGGGATATCTGATGCTAGAAGATATGTTTTGGGTTGAAGGCATCCCAGACCATAGCCACAGGGACTGAAGGGCTGCATATTAAAGAAGCCAGACATATTGATGTTGCAGGTCTGAACAAAAAGGCTTTGAACAAAAAGCCATGGTGAACACAGAAGGTGTGGTTGATGTAAATGCAGAATGTTTCTTCAGTGATGTGAAGAAACTGAAGAAAAGAATCAGGATTTGATCTGGGAGACCAAAGTGCAAACTTCAGGTAGTATAAACTGTCAAAAGACATCCTTACGTGGCAGTATTTTGCCCTTAAATTTGCATGAGTGCACAGGAAACAGGGTCTTCTTTTTTTAAATTGCTGCTGTTGTGGAAATTCTAGCTGATCAGCTGCAGTTTTTGAAAGAGCTGGAGGCAGTGCTTGAGGTATAACTCCATAATATGCAATAGCATAATAAAAAAGTTCCATCCAGAATCAGATCAAAAGGCCAGTATTCCATGGTGGCAGCAAAGAGCAGTTTACTAGGCACTGCAGTATCGTTCTTTCCTGGTTACACACATAAGGACCTAAAAAGTAAGGGAAAACTTAGTTCAGACTCAAGCTTGGAGCTCCCCTTTTAAAAACAGTTATGCGTCCCCATGCCTCAGACAGCACTTCCAAGTGAGAGAGTCATTCCTTGGCCATTGGGCAGACCTTGAAGTTTCTGTCAAAGTGTCAAAATATGCAGCTGCAAGAAGCTGTGGTGACTAAGATATGGAAAAGGAAGCAAAAATAAGTTCTCTGTTATGGCTGCTGAATCAGAAAAGTCCAAGAAAACAATGATTTCTGTTGAATCAAAATACATTTTGTTGCTTACTGTACTGAAATGAACTTGATCCTTACTTTCCTCCTCCACTTCTTAGCAGAACACTTTGTTCAAAAGGAATGCTTTCCAGATTTTGTCAGAAAAGAGAAAGGAAGGAGTCTATTCAGGAAAACAGCGAGAGATCATGTTTCCTTTTGCCAGGTGGCTAGGGTGCTCAGACACAGACTCAGGGCTGGTGTTCTTTTCTGTCTGAGAGATTTTGAAATCACGTTCTTTACCTCCTGAAAGAGCATCCTGACTACCTGCGTGCTGAATGGCTGTCTTAACCAATCCTACTACTGTTCATCTTGTGGAAACTCCAGGAGAGAAAGTATGAAACACAAAAAGCAGGAAGGAGAAGAGTGACTCTATTTGGTCATTGGGATATTCACTACAGAAATGAGGCACCTTGATTCCCATTTCACTGCAGTGGTTTAATTACTATTGTTTGCCAGGATAGGTTGAGAGCACCTTCCACTGCTAAGGGCGTTCACTTAAGGGGTAGGAGATAGTCAGAAAATTTTGAAAAAATTTTTCACAACTTGAATCTCAACAGCCTTCTCTACACAGGCTGGTGCTTGCTATACATATGTTCAGATTTTGGGAAATAAAAATATATTTCTTTTAATCCTTTCCCTATTTCTAAGGTATGAAAGCATTCACAATATTTAACAAGTTCACCATTTTCGGTATTTTGATGTTTAACATATAGCCTACCAAAACATTTTACCAGAAAATAGAATCTAGCCACTGTGAACTGATTTACAATATTTGTTTATATTTCTCTGCACTCGGATGCTGCTAAGTTTGTTTTTTTTTTCTCTCTCTCTAAAGGCTTATTATTGTATGAGCAAGCACTATGCTTAAGCCTGTTGTGGTTAAATGAGAAGATTTAGCAATTTCATTCCACAGTTTTATCTTTAACTGTTTTTACCCGTGCATGCATGTCTCTTGCTACTGTTTGATCTGCCCAGAAGAAATCTGGTCCAGAATGTCATCTACATGGAGTTTGATCAAGGGTTATGAGTATGTGATATGGGGTCTGATAACAAAAAGATTTGTTGTAAGTTTGCATCTTCTTAGTTGGAGGTAGTTAAGGAGGAGGAATACAAGGCATTATTGATGATCGCAGCGTGGCTGTAAGTTTCTAATGGGATGAAGCCATGAAAAAAGGCAAATGCACCTTTGAAAAATTCTCCACCAGGAGAATTCCAGGAGTGAGGGAGCGGGTGGATGGTGCTAGGCTTTGGTGTGCAGTCATCTGAGACAGTCAAAACTCCAGTCGCAGACATGCAAATAATGAACTGAAGCTAGTGCATTTGCAGAGAAGGCTACTAGGGTGACAGGAGGAATGGAGAACCTGACTAATGAGGTGGAAGGGTGTAACTTGTTTAACTTTGCAAAAGGAAGGCTGAGAGGGGATAAGATTGCTCTCCTCAGGGATAAACACCACAAGGGAACAGATCTGTTTAAGTTAAAGAACAATGTTGGCACAAGAACAAATAGATATAGGCTGACCCTGGAAAATTTTGTACTGGATGTTAAAAGAATATTGCTATCTATTAATAAAGTGTTCTTCAAGCAGTCACAGACATCCTGCAAGGATGACCACTGTACACCTGCACTTGAAGCAAAGGGATTTGCATCTCGGAGTGAGGACAGATAGCCCAAAAGAAACAGAAAGCCTAGCCCTGCAGCAGTACTTCTCCAGCACCACCTTTTTTCCCTGTAAATGTGGTTTACCGAATGAGTCTGATGTTGTGTTTCTTTTATTAGCAAGGGTCTAGGTACAAAGATTCTCTTCCAGGCTCTCTGCCCAGCATGTATTCCCAGCACATGTTCCATTAAACTCCCAAAATTTAACTGGTAATTTTTAAACTAAAATTACCTCCTAGATTTTAACTTCGGATAGAAGCTGAATTCTTCTGTACTGTGATATATTCCAATTCAAGAGCATGGTGCATGCAGCATTTACTTGCTGATCTGCTACCAATTATAACAAATGATCTTAACAGTCCCTTCTAGTCTTAAAGCCCATTAATCTGTGGAGACGTGACCCAAAGTTCACTGGAACCCAGGGGAATCTTCCCATGGCTTCATTGATATTTATAGTTAATAAGCACAGTTTTTTAAAACAGCAATTATTTTTGCCAGCAGGGATTCTGTGAGGTGGCAGCTATAACAACTACCATCAAGCTTTGTTATGACACAAAGAGAAAGTAGTCTTTGAAAATTACTTCACTTCTAATAGATTATTTACTTTTGGCTGTCACTAATGTGAGACTTTGAGCCCTGCCCAAGTTATATTGCAGAAGAACATTAGGGGTTATGAACTTAAAAGCACATGTTTTTTATGTAGTGGTCTAATAGGAGATGTACTGTCATATCCTGTAATGTTTTCCTTGCAGGTAAAGCCTCTGCTCTGCTGACAGCACTGTACTAAGGAAAAATAAATGCAGCTATTTCAGACTTTGTCTAAGATATCTTCACTTGCATAGGGAACAGAGGTATAGGAGCAAACGTTTGGCACAAAAAAGACTAAGATAAGATCTTTTAAGAACACTATAGTTAGATAAAAGCCAATAAAATGCTTTTGTGGAAGAAAATAAAGGTTAAAGCCTTCCTGGCTTTTCCTCAATTAGCATACAACCGAAGTCTCAATAATTGTTTTGTAACTCAAAAGTGAATAGGACTTTCCAAAATTTAAATTGTTTCTTTGCCCTAGATTATTTACAATCCAGTGAATTAATCCAGCAAACATTATGTTGGACATAAACCAATGGTTAAAGAAGGAAAATAAATTTAGGTTCTTACCAGCATCAACATAATTTTTAGAGTCACAGCAAGTAATAATTCTTCATTTGCTCAGCAAGGAATAGTCTGTTTTCAAAAAGCCTGTTTTCACAAAAAAAGTGGTAGATATTTTTACTTTCTTTTAAAAATATTGTGGTTTCTTGGTCCAGATAGATCAATAATCACAAGGACTAGCCTGTTTTGCTAGAAAAGTGTGCCTCGTATATGACTTGTTTACTTCTCTAAAAATGACAGCAACTTTTTCTATGGCAGGCATATTTATAAGATTTCTCTTCCATGTGGATTTGTTCATGTTTAATGACGTACGAACCTACTCTGCATCTTTTCTCAAAGTTTGAAAAAATTCTTGGTCTGGATTTTCTTCCTGGCCATCTATTTTCATAGAAACCACCTCTGCCCTTCTACGAGATTTATTTAAAATCTGCCACACTGTTAAAGAGCTATTAGGAGAAACCAAATAGTAAGAAAAAAATACACTGACAAAGTATCCACATTAAGTTTTATTTCCATGGGACATCAAATTAAAAATTAAAAGGAGTGCTTTGAAATTATTGTCTGTTGTCCTGCTTTCTTCTGACAACTCATTAGTCAAGTTGATAGTTGTTTTAATAGTGTTCTATAAATATTTTGAAAATGAAAAATTAAACTCCATGGCAAAAGAGAAGTTACCTGTAATCTTTTGAAATGGAAAACCACAGAACTTTAAACATTTTTGGTCATGCTTTGTCACCTGACTAAACCTTGTGCTCACAGAAACTAGGATCCAGAGTGGGAGAGCAGAAGAAAGGAAGCAAAGGAAAGATGGTAGGTAAAAATCAATTCAAATTGCTTAGTCTTCACCGAGTGAGTGTTTGCTGAGCAGTAAGTTGAAAAACAGTGTACATCTCCGGCGAGGATTTGGATTTTCTAGTGCACACAGGCACGGATGTAAATTTACTGGGTGGAAGGAAGACCATTTCCCTAAGACAAGAAGCCACCAATTCTCCTGCTGCCAGGATGACACCTCATGTAATCCCGGTGCTATGCTGTGACTTCTGTGTAGTGCTTGATCCTCTGCAAAGATAAATGGAGCAAAGATGGGACGTTGACAGCATGTAAGTAATGTTTCTCTTTTCTCTGCTGCAGACCAGCTAGCATTATCCAGCATAAACCAGGGAACAGTCTCAAGTCATGTAAGTCTCTCCACTCTTTACTTCAGGGTTGTACATTTCCTTGAAACCATATATGCTTTAAAAAAGTTCAGTTTATTACTGTGTGTTTAAAATTTTTATATGCTTTTTTTTTAAATGCAGATGCTTATCCAAAGCTACTTCCAATTAACTGCAGTACATTCAACATTTATCATATATCAAGAAAGTACAAAAAGTTTTTTCACAGACCTTAATGGAGGTGGTGTTTTAGAAAATGTACTGCTTTAACAATGAAAAAACAATTTTGCTTTTAAAATGGGACAAGAAGGGATATTCAGGGCAGAAGGGAAATCAGGTCGAATCTGAGGGAAACAGAATCTTAAGCAGAAGGAGCAACTTGTGCAGAATAACTCCTGTTCCCTTCATCAATGGTAGGTGAAATACCCAGCACATATTTTAGTGCTTGCTGTCTTATATTCCTGACTGCCACAGAAGTAGAGTGTGAACTGGGCTCCTAACAATCCATTTTTGGGCTCCAGAAGAAATTTTTCATTGCATCAGTGTTGACTGGTGCACAATATTTTATCTTTTTCTTGTGTGTGTGTGTCATGAAAAAGAACTTGTAAGTGTAAGAAAGAGTAGGAAGAGAACTGAAAATTTGCAAATCTGATGCAGTGTGGCCAGAGTCCTCTGGGAAGAGCTTTGAGGGATTTCATATGACCTGGCAGTGTTTGTTGAATGCAAGATCCTAAAGGAAATGAGAGAGACTTGAAGTCATGTTAGCCTGAGTCTCCCCTCATATGTGCCCTTACACTTCCTCATGTGAGAAGTGAGAAGCTTCATAAGGGAACTAAATTACATAACTTCATCTAAAAAGCATCGAGTCTGAATTTTGGCCTATAGACACTTCTCTGGGACACATTCACTCGGAGAGCTGAAAATTATCTTCGTTTAAGTTGGTAAATGGCAGCCTCCACTTTAAATTCCATCCAAACTATCCTGATTCACAAGGTGATTTATTGCTAGGAGTCGTGCTGAAAGGTGTTTATGGGCAGAGGTGAGTGCAAAACAAATATAGAACAAGTGTGCTAATAAGGGAAATGTTAGAGAGACAAGCTTTTAAGAGCTTCCTGTTCTTCCCTGAGATCTGGAAGAACAAGCTGTAAATCTGGCATCTGCCTTGAGCTCTGTGTATCATCTCAGCAAACTTGCCATCTGTTAAGCCCTGAAGCAAAGAAAAAGCTGTTTTCAGGCCTGCAACAATGTTTAGAGGGCTGCTTCGCAGTTTTCTATTTCAAACAGACTGATGCAGAACGTACTGTTCAGATACAGGCACAAGATATGTCAAACATCTCTTAGTATCTTAGTATTCTTGGTATCTGAATATCAGTAATTTTTCGTTTAGGGTAGGTTAGAGAGATCAGTAGCAATATGTAGACCAAAAAACCCTGGAAGCCTAAGTAGTCAGCACCGGGTGGATTCCTTGCTGCTAGGACTTCTCTGAGACTGTGCAAAGCAGGTCCCACATCACCAGCAGACACCAGCCACTGGATGTTGTGGGAAGCATAAGGAACGGGCCTAACGCTGATACTGCTTTGAAAAATAATTAGTTTTCAAGGTAGGAGCCACTTTTCCTGGCTGTCCTGCTGCTTCTGTGTGCCTCTGGAGTCTGTCGATCCGTGTCCGACACTGCTTTCCCAACATGGGGCAGTGTTTGTATGTCGTCCAGACTCCATCACCCCTCACCAGCCCCTGTGGCGGCGGGGCTGAGTGCGAGTGGCTCTTCAGTTCACTGCGATCCCCTCTTTGGGGGTGCCTCACCCCTGCGTGTGTATCCAGTAAGTTCTAATGGCAGTGGATCCCACAGGGCACTGAGCACAGCCCCGTCCTGCCAGAGGCTGTGGGGAGAGGTGGCCGCAGATGTCTGCGGGGGGGCCATGGCAGGGCCTCGGGAGCCGCTTCGGGCCGGTGCCTGTCACAGGGCCCGGGTGACCCTGCTTTGGCAGGGGGGTTGGACTCAATGACCCACAGAGGTCCCTTCCAACCCTGAACATGCTGTGATTCTGTGATTCTGTGAGCAGTTGCCGCCGTGGCAGCGGGCCTGCCTGCGGGCTGGGCCTGGGGGCTGAGCAGCAGGCCTCCTCCTGGCCACCAGGCCCTGCCCCAGACCGGGGCTGGGGAAGTGGGACAGGCCCAGCCCTGACGGACGCTGGGGGAGGAAGACAGCGAGGACAACTCTTCCTCAGCTGCACAAGCACAGGGTGCTATTTTAATGAGTAAATAATTGTGTTCAGTAATCCATGCCTTTTTAAAGTTCTGATCTTTGAGAACAAGTCCTCAGACGACCCCTGCTTTCTGGTAACTTCTGCAAGGGGAAAGGGGCGGGTAGATACTGACAGAAGAATGCCTGCAGTTGCAGGGGCAGCAGGCACTGGAAGTAGGGGAACAGGGAGGTTGAGGTGGAAGCGGCAGGCTGCATGAAAACAGGGGCCAGCAGGTGCCAGGAAGGAAAAGCAGCGGGCTGTCACAGATCAGAGGCAAGAGCGAAAAAGCTCTGCTGTAAGCTTTCACATATGCTATAGAGACATGTGTTTAATCCACGTAACTGCTGAACCGCACTGAATTTTAGTTGGTGGCCTAGAAGTTATAGGTGGGCAAATAAGGTAACTGTTAAGTGTGTGATCTACCCGTCCTTGCGCCCAGCAGCCTGGCTGTCAGGAACCTGGAAAAATACTTGTTGTGAAAACCACATCCCTCCCTGGGATGTTTTAGGGACTTTCAAACTTAATGTATGTTCTAAGGGATTTTCTATAGCTTCAAGATTTCCTGTGATTCCTTACCGGATGGTTCGTTTTTTGTCTTTGCCACTACTATTCTGGTTCCAAATGTTCATAGACAACTCTACTCAGCTGGCATACCCAGCTAATTTGCTGGGAACACACCCGTTTGCTGATAAAATCACCCATATTTGCACATCCCCCCCCTTCAGTAACAACAAATATTGTCAAGGTAAAGAATATTTCTTTCTTTTGCAGCCACACCCAGCATACTGTAACCATGACTCAGTCTTGTGTTCATCCTGTGCAGCAAAGCTATCGGCCTAATTTTGCAAGGGAAAGAATAAATGAAAATTCTTTTCCCAGCTGACAGCATAACAGCCATAAATATTTCCTTCCAAAGGAAAAGTATATAAGAATACTCTGCAGAATATCCTGCTCTTCTCCTTAACATGTCTGTGGCCGAAGATGTGGAGCCAAACTCTTTGCTTATTTGCAGTGATTTAATTCTGGAAGATATCCATTGACTTCAATAAAGAGATTCCAGGTTTATACTTTAAGCAGAATTTGGCTTAAGTCCTTATGGTTAAACAATTTTCATGGGGTTATAACATTTAAAATTGAAGTGGAACAGTAACTTCTGAAGTGAAAGTTTTGTTCATATGTTAAACTCTTGTAAAATACCTATTACACATGCCCAGAGTGCTATGACAATATTAGAGGAATGTAGGTCTTCATGCTTCTTTTATCTCCAGATCTCACATAACTTTGAAATCAGTCTAATTTATAAACTGGAAAATTGTGACTGGTTTGTCAAGTAATCATAGCAGGTGACAACCTTTTTTGCCTCAGGAACAAACCCAAGGGATATTCTTAATATGCTGTTAGTACACAAAGTCATTAGTCTTCTAAAGATCAGATCTTGCAAACATTTAGACATACTGAAAGCTAAGTAGCTAAGAAGTTTCTATTCAATTCAATGGAACTACTCTTGCATGATATTTACTTGTAAATTGAAATCCTTGGAGAACATATTACTTCTCACCTTGTTACGAGATTATTTGCAGTCATAGTGTCTGAATTTATACCATTTTCATATGTGTATGCTGATCTGTAACTAACCTAGCCTTGTGCTAATGATGATGATGAAGAAAATACAGGAGGATGATCTAAACATCTACAGAATATACAAGAAGATATAAACTAGTATGAAATTAAAACAGGGAGATGAACTTGCAGGCAAATATTTTGATACGTGATATGAGGATAGAAAACATTTGAAAGGCAGAGATAAAAGCTATGAACAGTAATAAAATTGCCTAGGTTATTTGATAGAAAGTAATTGTTCTTAGCGTTTGCAGTCATTCATTATTAGACAAGATTTATTTTCCTGGGTGATGCTGTGTCTGACAAAATTTTGCACCATGAACGAACAGAGTTAGATGTAATATACGTCATAATAAACTTCCCATTTAGTTTACATACTCTCGATCCATCAGAAATAATTTACTAGATATTTCAACTCTCACGGTCCTCCCAAGGTAACACAAACACCACTGAGGAAGAGACGTGTTGATCCCTGTTTACCATTTCCTGTTAATACAGATTATAGAGTTGACACCAACTGAATACGGAACCAATCAACACACTTCGTGCTTGAACCTAAAATTGTGGATAATCTGGCCAATAAAAGCCATAATATACAACAATTGAACTTTTATTGGTTTTATGTTTTTAGGAGAAAAACCTAGTACTTATGGCATAAATGAGCTATCCTAACTTCAGCCTTATCTACACAAGAAAGAAAATGCCTGAACATTGTTCTTTTTCTTATAAGAAGGAGGCATGACACTTTTGTTGAGCCCCTCTTCAGACATGTGAGGTCAAAAAATGGAGATAATATCTGAAGTCACTAGAGAAAGTCAGCAAGTGTTTCGTGAGTGGTTATACTTACTGATTTGGGCTCTAACGTAAATGGGTAGAATCACAGAATCACAGAATCACAGAATCACAGAATGTTCGGGGTTGGAAGGGACCTCTGTGGGTCATCTAGTCCAACCCCCCTGCCAAAGCAGGGTCTCCTGGATTCTAGTCTCTGCTTCAAAGCTCTGTATATAAAGTTTTATCTTAAGAGTATTTAATGTAGAACATTCACTCCTAGGGAAATGCTTCTGTCCCTGGTGCCATGAATCTTCACTTATATCTCTTCTGTAGCATAATTTCAATAACAGGTGTGGAAAGTTGCCTTACTTGAAAAAAGCGTAGGAGGATGGGGGATGTGGGTTTGAAACCTGTCAGACTGAGAAAAAGGTGAGGGAACTAGAGCAGAAAAGAAGGGGGTACACACTGATAGCGATGGTTTTAAATAAAGTTGAAACAGACTTTGGATTTTATGATAACTTGAGTTTTTTGATATATGCCAATTATGTTCTAAGCATACCTGATAATATTTAGAATTAACCTTTTCTGATGCTTCTAGCTCTCATTAATCAGCTGTGTTCCAACAGGTGCAAGGTGGAAGTAATCCTTGTAAGGGGAAGAAATAGTAGAAAATTCAATATTCAGAAATATTTCGAAATTGTAATGCACTCAATCCCTTTTCCTTTGTCAGTAGTACTGTCATGCAGATTTCTAGTGTGATTTAGCTTAGGGCTCTTTCAAATCACACACGTACATAAAATGTGCTGCCAGAAACTAAAATATGTTCACATGAAATATTTAAATTACAAAAAATGTAATACTAAATAAGAGATAACTGTTTAATTTTTTTTCTGTTGGTCATCTTGCACCATGGCCCATACTAGCTTTTCTGAATCCATTTTTTTGAGCCTCACCAAAGCCAAGGTGAAGTTTGACATTGGTACTTCAAAGTACAGCCCTTCAGTTCACTTCAGTGGTTAAAAATGTATTTATCTCTGATGTTATGATTTATTAAATTTGTGTCATTGCAGGCAAAATGTAGATACATAAGTAGTACGCCCTTATTCCTTATGAATAATATATGCAAATGGAAATGAAATAAACCAATATGTTGGACAATAAAATGAAGGGGACATTTATTATTTTAAATAGTTAACATCTTTGCTATGTATGAGTGTTTAAATAAATATATAGCCAGACTATTCTTCTAATTTGTTTTTTATTTAGACAACAGATATATTTATGTTTTATTATTTATATTTATTATTTCTCTCTTCCCTTAGACTCCTTAAAAGCAAACATTCTAAAAGCTCTGTTCATTCTTTAAAATAAATATACAAAGTTTCTTACCTTAAAATAGAACAGTTTTGTTTAGTCTAAGACAACTGTGACAACATGAAAATATGAAAATATAGCATAAATATTCACACTCCACTTTCTTTAGTCTACTGACAGAAAATCATATATATTTCTATGTTAGGAAAAGAAGAATATCACAGCTCTTTAAAGATCTGTGTTATTTCTGTATTGAATATATTTCAATGAAAAATCCAGCTAATGTTACAATTTTATCTGAGATGGCAAAATTAAACCTATTTCAGAGAGGTGTACTCAGTTAAAATAAATTATTACATTAGGCACACAAATCACAAACATTCTTTCAGTGCTAGAAAGAAAATTCTTCTATTGGCATGGAAAATTTTCAGATCTCAGTAAGACCAAGGAAGCAGCTTATTTCTGGAGATATGAAACAGTGTTTATGCCTCTTCCCTTCTCCCCTTTTAGGGTAAAAGCAAAACATGAAAGGAATAAAGTAAAACTATCTTCTTTCTCCCTATTATGAGACCTGTTATAATGAAACTATGTGAAAGTCGTATTTTATCACATGAAAAGCTGTTTTCACAAAATAAAACCAAACCCATTGTAAACTATAATATACATAAGCAGTGCCAAACACAGCCAAGAGACTGTAACAGTACCATAATGCTTATTGTATTTACACCACTGTGCTTTCATTGTCAGAAGTAATTTTAAAGGGAAAGCACAACAAATTTGTCAGTTTTCTGATGCTAAGTGGCAGTCATACATAGGAAGAGGTCTTAATTCTAAAGCCACCTTAGAGCCTATCTTTGCACCAGTATTACTGTGGGTTGCTTTTGATTTACATCTACTCTCATTCCAGCTGTCATGGCCGGCACCTTAGTCTGTCTACTACTACGTTTTGTAATTCAGCTTCATGGGCAATAGGATGCGATCCACTGGTTTCCGTACTTTCTGATTTCTCTGCCTAACTGTTGCACCACCAGACATGCAGTGAGACCAGGAATGTAACATTCCAGACAGCTCTTCTAAGCAGATTTTGGTTGACAATGACTTGTACTGAAGTGCCAGTCTTGCAGACTTTGAGCCAGTTCCTGCTCCATGTATGAGACCTCTCCCAAATGGAAGTTTTCTGATGATTATACATGACTAATTTTAAAAGATAGTATCACAATACATGATCTCTGCATTTCCAATTAAAAATATCTCAGACAAATAAAGTTCTCATTGTTAGGCCTGAGGCATACTTCTGACAACCTGCTGATTATACATGTGTAGGTTAGAGATTTTTAACACTTAACTCATTTGATCTCAGTCTGGTTGTGAATACCTGCTGAAGATTGTCATGCAGGTCTTTGCATTGTATGGTATCAACCATTTGCTGCTTCTTTTGACATAGTATCCTCTTTATAAGTTTGAATGTTCTACTCTCATGTAATTTTACTGAGGCTTGGGAATCATAGCAGTGCGTATCACATAAAAAAATCATTCTTCATGTTCTACTTGTGAACAGATTTTCAGGAAAGCAATAAATGTTTGTTAGTGATGCAGTCTTCTGCTTCAAAAATGTTTATGTTGTGTATTTATCTCGGGAAGAATTGGTTTTGCATCTGAACATATTTTTTTGGGAATTATGGTTATCCACACCTGGAATGAATATATTTCATTCCCTATGACTTAAAAAATGTATCCATTTAAAACTGAGTTATAGTTATTTTGTAACTCGTAAGAATCCTTTGTCTTTTAAATACGCTTTTCAACAATGGTGCAATGTGTTCACTTGTTGAGCAGAAAATGGACTTACCAAAACGCGGAACAGCTTGCTAAGCTTCTCCTCAAAAGCTACTCACCAGAGTTGCTCATGTTGAAAAACCAAACTGCTTTATAGAGTTGTTTAATTAGAGATTTCTTCATAACATATTTTTGATTAATTGTCCTCTACTTCTGATATAGCAATAATTTGATTTGCTTGTTGAGCTATACCTACCTAATCAACATGTTGTCTGCCCAGTACATTATCTTGTGCTTTGGAAGCCTTACTAGAACTGAGGAAACAGTGAAATACATAGTCATCTGCTACCTAAAATCTGTGTTGCAGTAAAATAGTATTTTCCACATGCCCAGGCAATTTGCGCTCCTCTGGTAATCTACCCTACAACCTGGCCTCAGTTTTCTGTTAGGTTTACATTGAAGGATTTTTATGTGTGCGTCCTTGTACATGTTCACCTAATTTGTACTCAGTGCAAGAGCTGAAGTTCGTAACGTAGATCAATGTTTTTAACATCCTGTACAGTAGTCCATTTCATCTGTCCCAGTTTCTGCTACTGAAGAGTTGTGTGTTTTTACTGGCAAACATGGCAGCCAGGTTTTTCTTCTCATTTTCTATAAAATTTCATTCTGTTTCAGTGAGCGCTAGCTTTACCTGAAGTGAAGAAGTTCCTAAGCTATCTTCACATGTCCAATTGCGTGATGACTGGGCCAGGGATATTAATCTAGAAAAGTACAGAGTGCATGAAAAGTGAAGTGATGATTGGAAAGTCAGACAATAGGAGAGTTAAAGCTATGAATTTATGTCCATTTATTGGACAGTGAGCACTGCAGTCACACATAACAGAGCACTGTATCTAGTTGCTGCAGAGCTCCATCATGTTTCGTTGACCACTGCCAAATTAGCCTGTTGTCTCAGCAGAGCTGTCTTCCCTTGGGTGCCCTCTGTCGTGAGTGTAATTATCCGCAGGATCTTTTGTAGAGCTTCTTGTACTATAGAATTTTCATTTTCACTACTCCTGAAGTCTTCATCTTTGCTGTCTTCTGTCTAGATTCCTTTTGTATTTACCATCTTTCATCCTTCACATGAATAACATTAGTATTTTCTGCTTGGATCTTTGCTTTCCCTTTCTTGTTTCTGATCATGTTCCAGCCTGATTGACGCAGTAATTATCATGTCCCCGCTTATTATGTGGAAGTCTATAATAATTCCATATGTTTCACTGTTGCTTTTATGAAATAATTTCCTTATTGCCCTTATTCCAAAAGCTAGATGTTATCTATCTTGAAGCTGCCTCAAGAGTTACATAGTCTAGATGATTCCTCATGTAAACAGACTTGCCAATATCAGTCTTTTTTTTGTCTGAAAGAGAAAATATGCTTTCACCAAGTAGTCTATGCTGAACATCTGTTCGTGAACAAGTGGAATAATGCTTAGAACAGACCTGTTAAAATGTGTAAGATTAAGATAAATTGCAGGGTTTTTTTTAGCTGTAACTGAATTATAAACCTTTGTGGATATGTTTATTTTGGTCTTGACATTCATTTACAAGATGCTTGGGTCCAATTTTGAGTCTGTCTCCTGCAAAGAGACAATGTTTCTGGCCAAGCTTGATAATGGTGACTGATATGTGTACTCTTCTAGCATATTTACAGGCCTGCAAGGGCTTCTTGAATCACACAATCAGATTCTTTTGTGTGTGCTGGCTGCCTTAATACTCAGCATTCGTATTAAGGTATTGTGGTTTTTCGGTTTAACATGAGTGACAAAGAGGTAAAGACTTGATCTTCTTAAATGGTGCTCAAGGGACTTAGCTTGGAACTGCCATCTGTTGTAAGTGTAACAGCAAAGAGGTGGGACCCTGGCACCTGACTCAAAAGTTGAACTGAGAAAAACTTGACTTCAGGCTCAGTATCAGTCTTGATCATTAAAATGTGGAAAACTGAGATTTGCTGTACATACTGAACTACTTTTCCTGATCAGCATAGTTCTATTCTGGGTGCAGGTTTAATCAGATTAAATTTCATCCATGCATTTTGGGTATTATCATACATATAAACTCAGTTCAACTCTGCATATGGATGTGTAATTAATTAATTTTATAATTTTGCAAGATGTTATGCTGAAGGCTGAGCAAAACATAGTACTTGTACAATATAGCATGCACCCACTTTTCCTCTGTGTGAGTTATTGACGTTTCTCTTATTCTGGCTATGTCTACCATAGCTAGTAGCAAGTTACTGAGGACACCCACAAAATACGTGTTTGCAGTGGGGAGAGGTTACTTCAGCTTAGCTCTAGGCTTGCGTGAACTGAATGTCTGTTACCGGCTGAAGTGTAATAGGTAGAAGTGCATTAGGTGAAGTCCTGAACTATGTCTCAAACTGATCCAAAGGAAAATCAATTCACGCAGTCTGAGACTGCCCTGCAACTCAAACCAGTGTGTAGTAACTGGAGACAGCTGGGGGCCTTATTTCACCAGGGTGCTTTTGGTCTGAGATAGAATGCTACTTTGGACACGATCTCTGACTCTCAAATGTTGTGATACTCTCTAGGACACTTCGAGCTGGCAAGAATTGTCAGGATGGGACAAGATTTCTATTTCATGGAATCACAGAATGGTTTAGACTGGAGGAGACTTTCAAGATTATTGAGTCCAACTATCAACCTATTTCTGTGCCTGTGTCTTGTAAGATCCTGCTAATGACTATTAATTTTTTCCATTCCAAATCAATATCTGTGACAGTCTTTTCTACAGTCTCCTGTTCTTGTCTCCTGCTTCATCCTGACTGCATCTTTTTTGATATTTCCAAATACGTAATTTCTTGCCTCTTACCTCTGCTGTATCACAAACTTGCACTACTGCTTTTTTTCTATATGTAAAAGTTGGTAGACTGTAATTACTCTGAAGACTTTATCAGAATTAAGGCATGTTCATAACCATTACACATAATTATAGGCTGTTAAGAGCTTTGAGAATTTTTGCTTCCATGGCAATTGAAACAGAGCTTTTAAATCCCCTACTTCTTTAATTTTTCTGTGAGTTCTGAGCTGTAGGAGGAATGCTGGTCCAATGACCTCCACTTCTCTGCAAAATTGCCGAGAAGAAATTAGGCTGCAAATGGCTTACAGTTCTTTTGATGCAGTTTGTTAACATTGCTTTAATTTTGTGTTGCATTTTTAATTTTATTTTGTTGTATGTCTATAGTCTTAGACTAAATAGCCTAACTGACACAATGTTTCCCAGCTGTTGGCTTTCTGTACTACGTGAATTTAGAGTGAGACCAAACAATATTGAAAACTTCTCTCGCCAAATACCAGACACTCTACCTCCAGTCCTCCAGAGTAAGCATCTTTTTCATATGAAAGCTGCTTCACAGTTCTTCCTCTAACAGAAGCCTAATTACCAGAAATGACTCATTGTAGTGCAGCACCATTACGGTATAATACACTGGTGCTAACTTAGGTTTTGGGAGTGCATTTATACCTCTATATTTTGTATAGAGGAGAAAGAATCAGATGCCCTGTTCATATTAGAGCACAGGATGTTCTTGAAAAAGATGTAACATACGTGTCACTTAACTCATGTAAATAGCCTCATGCTGTAGAATAGGTGACTCAGGTAAGAAAAACACTTAAATATTTAATTACCTATGGGATCAGAATCTTAGTGTGTATTAAATTAGTTGAGGGTAGAAACCTGGATAAACACAATCCTTTGGGAAGATTCAGTATAGCTCACTAAAGGGAAGTCCTGCATTGCAAACCTCTTGAAGATCTTCAAGGGAATCAGCAAACATGTAGCTAAAGGTGATCTGGCTGATAGTTTACCTGTATTTGTCTGAAGGCTTTTAAGGTAACTGAGTAGCTGTGGAACAAGAGGGAAGGTCCCACTGATAAATCGCTGACTAAAAGATAACCAAAAAAGAATACATATGTTTTTCTCACAAGAGAAGGAGGTTACAACTGTAGTTCCATTGTAGCTGTGCTCATCTGTATATTTGTAAATGACTTAGAAAACGATATTGTCAGTGGGTGAGACAGTTTTCAAATTATATCATTTACTAGAGTCACTTAGAAGCCTAAGTGACTACAGAATGAAGGGGCAGTTGACATTCATTGTAAATATATACAACATGATGCACATGAGGAAAACCAGTCCTAACTTCACAGGTGAACTGGCAGTCTGCAACTTTGCCATTACCTGTTCACAGACTGTAGCAGTTTAACCCAGCAGCTTGCAATTAGCACCCGACAGTGGCTCACTCACCCCTCCCCTTCTGCCCCAGTGGGAAAAGGAGGAGAAATACATGAAAAGAGAAACTTGTTGGTTGAGATAAAGAAAATTTAATAAGACAACAAAGGAAATAATACTACTAATACTACTGCTAATAATGCTAATAGTGAATAATCAAAGCAAACTATATACAATACAATTTTTCTCCCCACCCAATGACCGAACTGCCGTCAGTCCCCAAGTGCAATCAACAAATCCCAAACTTGCGGATTTTGTGAATTTCACAAAACTCCAAAAAAAGACTGAACTTCTGGAAAAATTTGAACTCTTGGAAAAGAGAGGATTTGAACTCACATAAATGAGAAAGAAAAGATTCCTGCCCCTTTGGCCAATCCCCATTAATAAACTGAGCACGACGTCTAAGGTATGGAATATTTCCATTGGCCAGCTTGGCTATCTGTCTGGCTGTCCTCCCTCCCAGCTCCTGCACCCCTGCTCATTAGCTGAATATGAGAAACTGGGAAAAAAGTCCTGGATTTCATAGCAACAGCTGAAAACATCAGTGTTGTCAACATTTTTCTGGTACTAAATCCAAAACACAGCAGCTACTGAGAGGAAAATTAACTCTATGCTGGCTGAAACCAGGACACTAGTGAACTGGTACTATGATAAATAGTTCTGTCAAAACATCGGCTTAGCATTCAGCGTTGGACAAAAAGGAATGCTAAGAATAATTACAAAAGGAAGAAAGCGCAAATGCTGAATAAATATTTATGGACTTTGTAAATATGTGCTTCATCTTCTCCTAGAATACTTGTGTTATTTCTCATGTCACTGCAGCAGAATATAGGCCTGCAAAAGACATCATAAATATTCGAAGAACAACAAAGATGATCAAAGATATAGAATGGGTTCAGCATGAGAAATAATTAAACTGAATGATTGTCGACTGAAAGAGGGATGACTGGATAGGCTGCCCAGGGAGGTTGTGGAGTCTCCTTCTCTGCAGATATTCAAGACCCGCCTGGACAAGG
>Ga0065711_1030033_pt1 | contig 33983 bp, 14 predicted proteins | sample Hoacrofraction12_FD_59098 | JGI IMG/M metagenome (GOLD analysis project Ga0065711, IMG submission 59098) | Hoatzin crop microbial communities from Cojedes, Venezuela - Epithelial fraction 12 v2 (version 2) | ecosystem: Host-associated > Birds > Digestive system > Esophagus > Crop | place...
CCGTCTGAACATGAGGAAGAACTTCTTCCCTCTGAGGGTGACGGAGCACTGGAACAGGCTGCCCAGGGAGGTTGTGGAGTCTGCTTCTCTGGAGATATTCAAGACCCGCCTGGACAAGGTCCTCTGCAGCCTGCTGTAGATGACTCTGCTTTGGTGCCAGGGTTGGACTAGATGACCCACAGAGGTCCCTTCCAACCCCTAACATTCTGTGATTCTGTGATTCTGTGATTTGCAGATCAGCATTGTTTCGTGATGCAGAAGAAAGAACTGGAAAGGGTCATAAAGCAGGTGTAGAAATGGGGAGCTGTGATACGACACAACTGAACAGACCCCAGCATGCGTACCCAGTCCCCCCTAGGTTTAGTTCAGCAAGGGGAAGTGCAAAGTCCTGCGCCTTGGGAGTAGCAACCCTAGGCAGCAGCGTATGCTAGGGCCACCCAGCTGGAAAGGTGTCCTGATGGTCACCAAGTTGATGATGAACCAGCAATGTGCCCTGCTGCAAAGAAGGTGAATGATATCCTTGGCTGCATTAGAAGGAGTGCAGCCAGAAGGTCAAGGGAGGTGATGTTGCCTCTCTACTCAGCACAGGTAAGGCCATGCCTGGAGTCCTGTGTCCAGGTCTGGGCTCCTCAGTACAAGAAAGACATGGAGGTGCTGAAGAGCATCCAATGAAGGGCCACAAAGATCGTAAAGGGACCGTATTATCTGTTGTATGAGGAAAGGCTGAGGGAGATGGGACTGTTCAGCCTGGAGAAGAGAAAGCTTAGGGGGGAATCTTATCAGTATATACAAAATCTGAAGAGAGGGTGCAAAGAAGAAGGAGCCAGGTTCTTTTCAGTGGTGCCTAGTGACAGAACCAGAGGCAATGGGCACAAAGTGAAACATGGGAGGTTCCCTTGGAACATCCAGAAAAACTTTTTCACTGTGAGGGTGACCAGGCACTGGCACAGGTTGCCCAGGGAGGTTGTGGAGTCTCCATTCTTGGAGATATTCAGAAGCCATCTGGGCATGGTTCTACGCAACCAGCTCTAGGTGGCCCTGCTTGAGCAAGGGGGTTGGACTGGATGATCTCCAGAGGTCTCTGCCATCCTCAGCCAGTCTGTGATTCTGTGACAGTCACCACTGCTTTGAGCTGGTAGCTGGCTAGGTTAGTTTGGGTCAGTATTGGTTTCAGTTTAAACCTTTGGCTGGAAAAATGTCGACCCAGAGAGGGAAAATGTCAGTCTTTCCTTTGTTAAACTTCGCCCCTTTCCTCCTTTCTCTACCAAACTCTCCAGCATACCTGGGAAATATATATGTGCTAGGACTTCAAAACAATAATCCCTACTGTTATTACCTAGCAGTCAGAGCCATTTTTGGGATCTGTGCTTGAATTCACCTTGACTCTCTGCCGTAAGAGGGTATTTTGGATGCCAGGAGTGGCAGGAAGCAACGCAGCCCCTTAATCAGCTTGTAACTTGCTTTATGCACATGATTGCTTCCCTCTTCCACCTGGGTAGAGTGCTGAAAGAGGTCATAGAGGACGTGAAACGCTACCACTTGCCTGGAAGGCTAGACCTCTAGGGGCTGTAAATCAGCTTGATATCCAGAGATTCAAGAAAGCTGGTCAATAGCCTTCACAATACGGCAGTTTTTGAATGACTTACGATTTAGCAGATCCAATTTAAAATTATAATATGAAAAAAATCACACATGTGAAGGAAAGTCTCCTCCCCGTAAGCATGCACACACACACGTACACACACTCCCCAACTCATATTTTTGAGTTATGACTCTGCCTGCGAACGCTGCACAGGCTGTTGCGACCTTGGAGCTGTGTGCTGGGATGGAGATCTGGATCTGCTCAAGCTCGTCTGAATAATTTCTAGAGGAGTCAACTGGACCTTCTCAAAATACAGCTTCTCCGGGGCGAAGGCTTTGAATGGGAAGCTAATCGCTGATGTGTGTTGTTTTGTAGCTGAGACTTTTCCCACTGCACTCGTGTGTTAGAAGCTGGGATTTGGCTTCCTGTCTGCCTAGTTTCTGCCTGGAGCAAAATTTTTATGACTAAGCTGTGAACCCCTTAGTGGAGACGGTTGTAAAAGAAAAAAAGGCTTACAGCCTTTTTAACTAATTGTGGCCTTACCAGTGATTACCATAATTTTCTGAATTTATTCTTAAAATTTTTGTCCCCTCTGATCTAACTCCATGTTCCTGAGTGAGTCAGAGCTGGAGTGTGAGCATAAGATAGTGGTGAAAATACAAAAAAAAAAGATGCTGGGAAAAGATTTTACAACTTTCACAGCTTCCCGTTCACCTCCCCCAACTTTGGATCAGACCCTCACAGCCCAGTCAGAAAGGGAAGAGATGGTGAGGTCATTGAGTTGCTAATGCTCCTTTGCCCAATGGAAAAGTAATCTTTTACGTAAAGCAAAATCATTCTCAATACTGTTACAACCAGAAGCCCATTTTTAAAATTCATTAGTCATTAAAAAAGTGTATATTTATATCTGGGGAAAAAAAAATCTCTCAAAATAATCACCTCTGAAAATGCCAGAACGTAGATTTCCTGAGACTGCACTCAGATCTGCGATTTCATTATTATTTTTGGTGAGTTTTGTCTCCATTCCACAGACTACCACCTTTTTCACATGTGCTGTGTGGTTGTCTTGATATTCCTTGTAAGAATCTAGGGAGCACTTCACTCCTGTCATGATCATTATATCTTACCTGGACTCTTTTGCAGTGTTTCTGGTACCTGAGCAGTTTCTTCAGCAATAAGCAATAAGAAGCCATGGCAGGAGAGGGTCTGTTGTTTATTAAAATGTTGATAACTTCTGTAAGATTGAAGTCCGTAGTTTCTGTCATGTAGCTTAAAACAACAGGATTCAATTCACTGGGGCAAAGTCTGAAATATTGGGAAAAAGTATTTAAATACAAGTGATACATTCAGATACAATGTCAGAGTTTACAGTAAAGGGCGATACATTTCTTGTGATGTAGCTGGAGTAGGCTAAGTTGATTGTACAGGCAAATTGTGATACACACTTGTGCAAAAATCCTCTGTCTGGCTACGCTGACTTGACTGCTGGGCTGAGGCTCTGTTACTGCATTATTAAATATTCTATTGTTGATATGATTACTTATTCTGAAAAGACACCCACCAGGATTAAGCTTGAAAAATTAAAAGATGGAACCCAGCATTTTCTCATTTTAATCTACTGTGTATATTTTGGTTCTCAGTACAGTAGTCTCAAAAGGATTACCAGAGAGATAGCGTGTGTGTGTATGCAGAAGAAGATCGGAAGAGCCCCAATGGCAGGAAAATCTCAAAGACCAAAAAAAGAACTATGGAAAGTCGTTCAGGGGGATCTTTATTTTCAGGCATATTGGATTGTGAAATAAAACTGGTTGTGTTATGATGGTAATCATTTTAACTCACCTGCTTCTGTGAGTAATAAAAAGTCTAGTAAAGGCATTTTAGAAATGTGAAAGGATTGGATTCTGAGACTCCTACAACATTTTTTCAAACTTGTTAAACTTCAGTACGAATGGACACAGACATATCTGAGGGAAGGGAAGGTGGGCAAAGGTAGGAAGAGCGGGCAATTCTCAGATAAATGAACAAATTGCGCACAGATTTCCAATAGACCTGGCTTTGACTGGCGGTGCATCACCTGGACTGTGGCAGGAAAACCTGCCGTGTGTCCTGTAGATACCATTGCAGATGGTGCAGATTACTTAGGTCAAATTACTCCCTTTTTCGATTCATGCAAACTGTGGACTTTTACAGAATGATCTGGGCACACAATATTTGACCCATGACTAGCTACTTTCAGCTGTAAGGAAGATGTAAAAGGTCTATAGTCACTGTAATTAGGTAAAGACATGCAAAGAAAACTTTGCAGCTTCCTTGTATGAAAGATGAATAACATCTCAAAAGGCAATGTTTGTGTGAAGTGTCATGTTGCACATATCTATTTCAAACTTTTATGATAGTGTTAAACCAGAAAGTGGCTTGCTAAGAAAAAACGGAGACTGGTTAAGGCCAGTTGCAAAGATGGATGAGAATAAAAATTATTAGAATAACAAGAACTTCAGTGTAATATAAAAATGTCGTCCCTCAGGTGGGCATGGGAGATGTAGTTTTGCTGGAAAGGATTAGAAGCACACTGTCTAGAATTCAGTGGCACTAGTGAGACACGTCGAGAACAAAATTATTGCTACAATGGATACAAACAGTTCTATAAGGATGTTTCCTCTTATATAAAAGTTATCCACGGCTAGAAAAGTTGATGTGGTGTTTTCTGAAATAAAATTCTGTCATTTTGGAACAGGCCTGAGCAGATAACAAAAATCTTCCAAAACAAGCAAACCAAAAAAAAATCCTAAAAACCCCAACACTTCCTTCCCAAACCCGGAATCCTGAAACCCAAGCTAGGAGAGAGAGATGTGAAATTTGTTACCTGTTCTCATAGGTAGTAGCGCTCAGTATTTTCCCAGTGAAACCTTCATTCAACCATTTGTCTTTTATTGCTTCTTCGACTCCAGGCCTCTTAGCAGGGTCAGGCTCAAGTAAGGACTGCATGAAGCGTACAGCTCCTGTGCAGCTTTCAGATGAAATGGCTTGTTTACTGGTAATATCTGATTGTTTGGGCAGTGCAAAATTTTCCTTTTTTTCAGGAATGTGGCACTTCCCCTCCTCCTCCACATTGTAAGAAGCTGAGGTAACATCCAGTCTCTAGGGCTACCTCTGGACTGCACTCCTCTGGGACCGCTGTGTTTCCATGTGCTGACCCTGTTCCCCCAAGGACGCCTGAGCAGGCTGGGTAGCATGGGCCAAACCATGCTGGGAGGCATGCTATGGACCTATGGGTGCTGCTGTAGATACAGCACTGGACCTTGCTTCCTAATTTGCTTTATTTACCCCAGTGAATGCAGCCTATGGCATCAATAGCAGTCTCAGCACTGTGCTGGCTCAGCATTTGTTCAAGGCTCTGAGAAGGGGCCTCCTGTGCCAGCTGACTACCCAGGAGTTATGTTCCTCACACAAAGAAGCTAATCTCATTGACAAAACTGTCCATATGGACGGAGGGAGATGGACCCGAGTGCTTAGATGATGTATTGTGCTTTGGCTTCCTGGAGTTGGGAGAGAGAAAGCTCAAACATTCCCGTACGACTGTCACTCAGCTCCAACACTGCATAAAGTCCCTCTGTTTTTTTTCTTCTTGAGAAAACTCTATCGAATTCTTCCATGTTCCTTGGGGATGTTTTGAAATGAGCAAAATGGCAAGTGGGCATTAAACTGGGAACATGTTGCTCCTTTCACTTGTAATCTCCCTCAGAAGAACTTAGATCTAAAGTATGCAAAGCTTGTTTACTACTGCTCTCTCACTAAATTCCCAATGGGCAGGGGAACAATGGAGTTATCCACAATCTTCCACTAACTGTGTGGGCTTTGTAGAAAAGCAGAGATAATGCGTTTATTAGTAGAAGCTATAACAATAGCATAAATAAGAAAAATTAGAAATATAATAACTGCAGCTATGGAGGGCTTGTAGAAAAATGGAGCTGCTATCTGGCAACCAATCTCCAAAGAAAGATAAATGAGAGACTAACGTACAAACATTCTGGGCAGCTATGGTAGATATCCTCATACCATTTACTGGAGGAGAAAAAGAAATTGAATCATCACATTATCTTCATACTGTAACTCCGGACTAGATCCAGCTAGCTTAGTCTGGAACTGTCTGCTGCTTCCCAGCGCTTGGCTGCAGGCAGCTGCTTAAGTTAATCTTGTTTCCTAGGCTCATTCTTGCCTAATGTCAGAGCAAAACTGCTCAAAACAAAGGGGAGATCTGAACTCATGCTGGTTCAAAACGAGTCTCATTCTGCTCTGCTTTCTGCCTTGGTCAGTGAAGCTGCACGATAACGGCTGTGAGAAGGGGCTTGAGCCTGTGATGGTCAACAGAGAAGATGGTAGTCCAGGTAGAGAGAAAATAGGGACTAAAGCCAGAGGTCTAAAGGAATCATTGCAAAGCAGCAGAATTTTGTGGTTTGAGGAAGTAAATTTTGGATTGCTAACCCAGGTTGTATATACACCAACATGACTTCTGTGTTTTAGAGTCATGGGCTGTAAATCAGGTTACAGCTTTTGAGAACTATCTTTCCCAGTTATCTTAAAAGACTCCATAGACTGTACCTCATTAAAGACCATCAGTAAAATTCATTGACCAATGTTGTCTTTCAGTTCTTTCTTGTGAAAAATATCAACAGACTCTTCACAGAAATAGCCCTCCCATTTCTTTAGTTATTTGAGTGTTGTGGGTACTGTCTGTAGCCAAAAGGTAAGCTCTTCAGGAAAAATTATCTAAAGTTTTGATAACTGTGTTTTGGGAAAAACTGGAAAGAATGCCTGGCTATGACACATGGCATGGGACATACTAAACCTGACAGTGTTCTCATTTACTGCACAGCTGCTCCACTTATGTAAAAGCAATCTACATTTTATTCCCCCCATAATAGCAGTCTTTTGAAGAGACAACAATGTTTTTCTCCTACTAGTCTGAGATAAAGAGATCTTGCCAAAATGCGCAAAAAGTTATCCATAAATGCAAATCAAGCAACTGGAAAAGATATCTCTTATTTTCCAGAAGACTGTGTTATTGCTAAATTCACTTTATTACATGGGTTAGAGCTTTTATACTTCAGTATTCTTTATAAAAATTGGAGTTCTTTACCAGGGGAGATATCTGATGGAATAGGGCTGATTTCTCCAGTTATCATCTTTTGATGTAGTTGCTTGATATTAAAAGGTTCCACCGTGAAGGGTAATGTGCCGGTTAGCATAGCAAACATGCTTACGACTCTGTCAAAGAAAAAGACAAGCATCAGAGCTCCATATAATGCTAAATACTTTTTTAAAAATCCCACAAAGCTGTAAGTCAAGTTTCAGAGATTTGCCTTCAGTATCAAGGGCGAGGTTACAAATTACCTCTAAGCAGTAATTTGTACTGAATACAGATTTTTTCAACTGTTTTCTTTGTGTAAAAGCAGTTTTATCTAGAAAAGAATGTTATGGGAAGTGTGTATAAAATAAACTTTACAGTGACTGGAAGGCCTGCAGTGTTGAAAGTGGAAACCTGCTGTTTATTTTTAAAGTAAGCTCACTGGAGTGTCTGTGTGGTGTACCCAGACCATCAGAATAAAGAATTTCAGTTTGCAGGCTGAGTGACAACATGGAGCTGAGACTGATGTGATAGATCTTGTTCCAAATAGTAATTCAGTTCTTGCTTTGCTCAGATTGCTAAATTAGGTGTGACTTACGCCTACAAGGCATTTGTTTGGTAACAGCTTGCTGCTGGCTAAAGTCTTAAAACTTTAACTCTTGCGAAAGACGAACAGTTTGCTAGCAGTGATCAGCAAACTTTGTGAGGGTTTGCCATTCAGTTTGGTGGAGTACCAGCGTTTGCAAAACTCGCTCATCTGTCCCGTCTTTGGGACGGGGAGGTTTCCATGAACACTCTCCATGATACCTCCGTGCTCCAGCTGAGCCGCGCCACCGCAACAGACCTTCTCTTCGCCATCCTTTGCCATTTCTCTACTGAACTCAGTCAAGACAGTAGTTTTTGGAATTCTGGCTACTTTAATTTAATTGGTCTGGTTTGTACGCTAGTGCAGATGATGACGATGTTATCTGTGAAACAGATCTGCTCTTGGTGTGCACCACTGCATCCTTTTTTAATGCTTTCAGATAGCTGAAAAACCATGAGAAGACGATGGTTCCATTGAAAAACCACGAGAAGATAGTGACACCTTCTCCTAATTGTTGCACTGGATTATCCAGTGATCTATGGATAAATGCTTTTTATTACTCTCGACCAGGACTTATCTTGCCTTGTTTTATCTAGCTGAAACCCAGATATCAGTACATATCAATGGAAAGAGATGGGCCATTCCAAGAGAGATTCATCACAGCTATGTTATACAGCTATTTTAGGCTACAGTTAAGTATCTCAGGGTACGAGCTATCTCCCTGCACTGACAATAACAGGACACTAACTGCCTGGTATAACCCAGATGTCTGGTTGTTAGATGGCTAAATTTAGGTGAGATTAATCTCTTCTCACTTTACCAAACCTTCTGATAGATCTAGTCCTTGAATGTAATGCTTTCCAAAACTTTCTTGATGAATCCTTTGACTAAAAATATACAGAGATACAAAGGAAACAAACTGCAATGAAACGACATTGAGTTGACTGAAGTAGCAAGGGTTGTCATTCTGTAATACATAATAGCATGTGGATTAAATGTAGCTGGAGTTAAAGTGAGAGAAGGGCCGCTGAATATTCTCTGATGAAAGGAGTAATATGCAGTGCAAATGGATCTCTAATGTCATTACAACTTTAAATACATTTTTCTTCTCAGCACTGCAAACACTACTATGCACTTTAAATTGCTGATGATGCTATACATGATTGGTGGTTTAAACTGGCAATAGTTCTTTTCATCAGCCTATTGGATGGGGAAATCCCCAAGGTACGGGAATTTAAGGAACGGATAGAGCTGCCATCCTAAAATCTCTTTTAAAACCTTACGCACAGATTGCAGCTAGTTAACAGTAAAGCACTGAGTAGTTAATTGTAGATGGAATCTGATGGTATGTTAAACTTGAAAGTTTATTAGCTATAACGGACTATTTCTCCTCTATCCAACTGAACTATCTGTGTTCGTTTGAATACAGCAGCAGTTTCCTCAACTCAGCTGATGCATGAAAGCTTATCACTTTCCAGTCCTCCAAAGAATCCTTAAAATCTTGTGCACGTAAGTAATGATTAGGCAAAGCAAGCACTGCTGTTCACTGTTGCCTTGTAGGCGCCTTGGCTGTATTGCAGTTGAATGTGGCTGGTTTTCTGAATGAGCTTCTGACTGAATATGGCTTTCTAGTTCTCCTTGTAATGCCTCCTTGTCACTCCTGCTGCATAAAGCCAGTGTTTCTGCACTACATTTAGATCTTTTGATTCCAGAGTCCAGTTGATCTGTAATCCTTCACTTCTTTTGTGACAAGAAAAGTAATTTATCTTTCTAATTAATATTTTAGCCTATCAGAATTCACTTTTCCACTATGATAATGTGAACAATTCAGATTTAAATTGTAAATATGTTTTATGCCTAAGATGCAGAATGTGTCTATTTTAAACACCAAGGACCATATATAAGTTTTATATAGCCCTTGACCTTTTATGTGATGTTTATTAACAGAGTGAGCTCAGTAAATGGTTCTAAGGTTACTGTTTTGCCTTCATTCAGACATCTGAAATGTGAAATAAGTATAATCCTGTTTAAGTGCTGACAGCATCCTCTAGACCTGATTCATCTGTGTTATGTCTACATAAATTCAGAGTAGCACTCTTGAAATTAGAGTTATACTGAAGTAATTTGGTACAATTTGTCCCTTCATCCTTAACTTTGTGTACTGCTCGTATCCTGTAAATTATAGAGAAAGCTGAGGTGTAAGAATCATAGTTAGGTCAAAACTCTAGTACATAGTATGTCTGTCAGAAGCGGGTCTGGAGAGGAATAATGCGCATTGTATATTTATGTGTATATAAATCCTCTTTCTCTTCTGAGCGTATAGTAATGCTAAGCTTCTACTTCAAACAGCTGATTCAGATGCCTATATGCAGGTACCAGCAACCTTGTATGTCAAACTAAACCACTTTGTCCTCTGTAGATACACAGTTTAGTAAAGACTGCTGAGAACTGTTCAAGGAGACTCCGTACTCTTGCAGATGGATGAGCTGGTGGGACATTCCAGTTCAGAGGACCTCTGTACACCCAAGCCTCCTGTTCCTTCTGGCAGGTGTCCTGAATGAGGTGGTTTGGGTTTGGATCACATGTAGCATTGTGTGTTGAACAAAAGCAGAACATTACGATCTGTTAGATCAGTGCAGTTGTAGGGTAGGATGGGAGGTGGTGCTTCTAAGCCAAAAAGTCCAACTACTCGTACAAGCCTTGTGAGCTATTTGAAATCCACGGGCTTTCATCATTGGCTTCAGTAGCTGGATTTTTACCCTACCACTGGTTAGTTAAGGAACTTCAGGGAATTATGGTTGCAATTTTAAATAGGTGGGAAGAGTCTGGACAAAAGTGCATTTGACCAGCTAGTGGGTTTTTGAATCTTAATACTCTAGATGAAGATTTGGCTTAGTCGATATTACCCAAACTCAACTTCTATGCCTGGATTTAGACTTGCCAGAAATGGGCTTAAAAAACATGTTCTACGTGGAAAGCTCAGACCCAGGCATATGGTTACTGTCAAAACAGCTCAGAAGTTGATACGTGGGCACAAATAGATATAGATGAACATGAACTGCCTTAGGATAAATGATGGACATGAAGAGCTGCTCTCCTATCCAGATCAGTGAAGATCAAAAGATGCAAAAATGGATTTAATATAGTATAATTTTCCCAGCTCCATTCAGAAACTGTCAAAAAAGTAAAGAAAACCCAAACTTGACTGCTAGAATTGCAAACTGCAAATGCAGTTGAAAAGTCTGAGATAATTTAGGTGAAAAATTAGTCTTCTGATGGTAGGTTCTACATTCTTATTTATTCTAAGAGACATATCCTATAGATGCAATGAACAAAGAAAATGGAGTCCATTCAGGTTTGTGCCACCTCTGAAGTAAATAGCTCCACTTTTTCATCATAATCTGATATAAAGGGCCAAGCCAAGGTATGAATGAAGGCCTCATAGCTCTACTGTAGCCACGTCTTTGGTCTCTATGTCCTTGAGACTCTGTTTTCCTGTTTAGATTTCTTCATTTGGCAAAATATGCCTTAGATGGAAAATGCTCATTTGTCAGCCCAGGGCTTCCAAGCAGCCACACTGATTTTGACTGAAGTTACTCAGATATCAGTTGAATCTGCATGCCAGAAATACAGGAGGATTCATCTGAGGGGGGTGGTATGTACTAGTTCTTTCTCTGTCTCTTCAGAACAGTCTTCTAGATCTAGATACCCCACCTTTTGTTGCTCCCCCTTGCCACAAGGTTACTCCAGAAGAGCATGTGGGTTGCTCATTCATTTTTTTCTACAGTGTTTGGCAACGGATACACATTTCAAAATATTTCTTTCACATTGATAAGCTTGTTTTTTTTTTTTTCTGGCAGACATTCTCTGATATATCTCTGCTTTCATCGCTGATGTCCCAAAGCAGAGTGCCACCAACCCATCTATATTAGAGTCTTGTCTAAACCATTCAGTGCCAAGAGTGTTTTGGTGAGAATATTTTTAGATCTACTTACATGGACCAGACATCCACCTTTGGACCATACTTCCTATGAGCAAGGAGTTCTGGGGCAGCATAAGCTGGGCTTCCACACTGGGTATGTAACAGCTCCTGGGAGAGACCCTTGAACTTTGCAGTATTGCTCAGTCCGAAATCTGACAGTCACAAAAACAAAAGCGAAGAAATTTTAGTGTCTTCTCAAAACAGTTTTACTTTACCAGTTGGCTGAAGATAGGAGAAAGATGAAAACAGCAGCTGGCTTTAGTCAGTTATCTCTGGTGAGATTTCAGCTGTGGATGCCAGTTTGGGTTCAAATCAACGTGCTGTGAATGATCAGAAGAGTAACAGTGAAGTTACCCGGCCGTAGGTCTGGTTTGGTGGATTTGGGTTTAGCTGTTTTAGTTTGCCTCAGTTGACTGTATGCTGGTACAAGAGTGCAGCTACTCAGCTGTGTTAGCGCGGCTTAATGAGCTACGGCATTCGGCTCAGCTGGGTGTGCTTTAGCCCGTTGTAAACGTGGGGCAAAATGTGCTAACTTAAGCTGTTTTCTCTGTATATGTGCATGTGTGCAAGGGGGAGGGAAGAGAAAGGTGTGATTGTAAACGGCTGGCTGGCTATAAAACAGGGGTGAAGAGTTGGTGCCTTTTTTCTCAGAGGTGTTAAGCTTTTAAAAGTTTGGGAAACATTGGGTTAAACATGTGACGTCTCTAAGAGTGAGCTTCCCTTGCGGGGATTTTTCTGTGCGGTTTCCATAGAATAAAATTAATATTTCTCTGAGCTGTGTTAACTGCTTGGTGCAAATTCCCTCATTTTTATAAATGTTTGCTTTACAACCCTAGCAAGGTTTCTGTTAGTGACCGAAATAGTCTTTTTCTTTTTTTTTTTTAACACATACCAAACTATGAGGTTTCTAGTTGGAGTAATGACTCGACAGAAGCTAGTGTGTCCATACCTGTGTTTCACCCCAGAAGATTTATTTCCTTGCCTACAAATCACTTCTGCTAGGAACAGCTTTCTACACATAAAAGCCATGATTGTTTCTTGCTTCTCATGCAACACACGAGGGAAAACAATAGGCAAAATTGTTTTCCTTGTTCTCTTAAAAATATGTTTTAGCTGAAGCTCAAATAAACAAGCTGTTAAGTTATACTTCATAACTTTTATTTATTCTAAAAGCTCAGATATGTTTATTGAATAATCACAAGCTCACTCATAAAATGTTCTGTTTAAATGGTAGCTGAACTGTCACTGAAAGCCACACGAAATAAAAAGCTGAAAAGAAGCTTTACAGATAATGTGCACCTACCAATAATTTTGATGTTGTTGTTCTCATCAAGAAGAAAATTTTCAATTTTTAGGTCTCTGAAATGAAGACAGAAAGCAAAGTTTAAGATGCCTGATGCCCCAGCTAACCATTTGCAGATCATTTTTAGCAAAGTTTAATTGAAATAATAACAATAGCTCTGCACAGCTCTGCCTACAGTTGTAACAAGATCCTTATTCGTTCCTGAAGTTTTCATTTGGGAAAATGGAAGCTTCCTGTATTTCAGGGAATATTGTATGACTATATTTTTTTAAATAGACCATTAATTTTAGGAATCCTCGATTCTACTGATGTAAAAAAAAAAAAAAAAGAACAGCATTTATTTCTTCTTTTGAGTAAAAAAGAAAGTTGCGCATAGTTGGACCTGGAGTGGTTTTGTCTTTGAAGTACTGAACACTGTTGAGTATTTCTGCTTTCTTTTTGAGTAAATTGTGCCTGAGAGGTATGAAGGACGAGAATGGAACTGGAAAGTAAGATCTTGTGTTCCAAAGCTGGGTTGGGGACAGATACCCTGAAGGTGGAGGCATCTCCGCAGTGATGTTTATGTGAACAGGGCCAACCAGCATCAGCCGCCCCTGCAGGAGGACGTAATTCAGAGCTGCAGGAAAAATTCTGTTAGCTGGCTCAGGCACTTACTTGCTTATTGTGGGAATTATTTGTATCCTTACAAATTCAAACCAAAAGCCGGAACATTGCTCCACTGTGGGGAGTGCCCGAAGTGGCAGCTGAAATCTCTCGCAGCACGGGGGAATCCTCAGCCAGCGTAACGTGGGTGTTGGGAGGCGGTCCAGGAGCCTGCGATGCTTTGCTGACTCCCATCACGGCCTCCCGCATGCCGCTGGGGGCTCCCCTCAGCTCTGCGGGGCGTGTGGGGGGACAGAGTAAGTCTCAGAAGAGGTTCCGGGCGCATGGATTTCTCTCCCGCCCACTCTGAAGTTGTGAAGTGCTTTCTTCAGCCCAAAGACCTCAGGGAATACAGGAGGACAGACCAGAAGGAGAGATGGGTACAAGGACAGGAGCAAGGGGATCAAGCCCCGAGGTGTACCCGGTGGTCCCGATGTATGGTTTTGTGGCAGCGTCCTTTTATCTCTGTGGTTCTGGATGGGACAGCATTGCACTCGAAACCCTCTGCCACCCCAGGCTGAGAATGGGATGGAGATGGTTTTAGTGATAACTTTTTAATGTGTTGTAATTGGAATAGCGTGTTTTCTGGAGTGGCAAAGAAGCCAGTGCCCAACAGCTAGGAGGTAGATTTAAGATAACTTTGCTCGTAGTGCATCCCTGTGACATAACTCTGTGCACTAAAACTGTGGTTTAAAAATGGTTGTGTTTCAGGGCACTCCAAATCTGACCTTTCTATTGGATTTAGCACCCCACAGTGCACTCTGATGACTTTTATAACACTGCAATTAAACAAAGTTACATTGGATCGCCACAACTGCTGCTCTATAGGCTGAGCTGAGTGCTCACAGAGTTAATAAAAATGTATGCTTTCTTGGCTGAAAAACCTGATAATGCTCACTATGAGAGTTTACATAGTGTCAGAAGTTATCTTGCAGCAAAGATACATCTTGTTCTTTTTGTCCAAAATAAACTTTCCCAGAAATGATGTAAGTTTAAACAACGTCATGATTTTTTTTCTCATTCCCATGAGGACTTGAGTGCCTACAGCGCAGCTTGTGATGCTTCTCCAGGTCTTTGGTCCAGTAGTGATTCAAAAGGGTATACGACATTTTTATATGGAAGAAGGGAAAATATCCAGGAAAAAAAAATCCAGGAAAAATTAGGAACTGTACATACAAGCAAGTTACTGTCCCTTAGCGAGCGCCAGCTTTAGGAGTTGGTAGCTGACTTTGCACATGCGCTAGCCCAATCCAATTGGGAGGTGACGTGATTTAGCCTATATGTCTTTATTTGAGGTTTTTAAGCTCAGATACATTACCTCACCGCTTGGCCATGTCTAGAGCAGGCACAGGGACAGTTAGCAGAGCTCAGCTGATGAGTGTTAGCTTGTGAAGCTGCTGAGCCTGATCTTGCGCCTGAGCTTTCTTGTATCTGGCATAGTAAAATGCTGCATGCTGGGAGAATAGGCAAGTGAGTCGATCCTTCATCTTCTTGATAATTTTGGCAACTGTGGCATCAAAATCAACCGTGATGTTGCATGGACAAGAAAGGTACTACCTTTACTGTGAAAAGTAGTCTCAACCTTAATTTAAGCCATAAGGATTTGTTGGATCAGTGCTGATTTTATTGCTGAATAGGAAAAGTAAAGCTCAGGAAACAAAAAAGCTGTCAAAACATAGCACGGAATTTCTGATGAGCAATATTAATTTGGACTAAAAATAGTTATGAAACTGTCCGGTATTTTATCAAGTGTATTATTAAGACAATAGAAAATACTGGTTTCAAAGGTATATCTCAGGGTTAGAAATCAGGAATGCCAGTAAGACACTTCTTAGCAAAAGTAAATGAAGTTAGTAAATTCTTAAGCTCATCATTTAGGAATGAGACCTTGCAATCACCAGGCCCCTCCATTCTAGCAAAATAAAGGGGCCCCAGGTGTAGACCGAAGCATTGGCACACAATTATCCATCCCATGAAATTATTACTATCATACATGGAGTGATTTTACCAGCACCTACCCACACCCATGGGGTACCAGGGTATTGTGGAGCAGCAACCATTCCCACCAGGCAGCTTGGGAAAACTCCTTTCCTTGTGTTAAAGCAATGCAGAGTTGAGCTTTACTCAGTGCTTGGATGAGAAAATCAGATTGACTTTGTGAGGTAACTTTCCTATTTCTGTGCTCATCTTTCTGGAAACATTGATACCTTCTTTTCAGAAGAGGATACACCCACAATTATCCTCATCGGTTTAACCTCTGCAATGAGTTGCTATAAATCGCTGCAGCTGGAGCTGAGCAGAGAAACCCTTCCAGACCCTTCCCAGTCTGCTTCTGGGATGAGGTCAAAGCTGCAGCTCTGAATCGCAAAGCAAGCTGCGGGTCACAAACTGAGGTACTGCTGACTGAACCTACACCCATGACCTAGCAAGATGACAGGGCTCCTGCCGGACCACACAACTTCATAAACCCATTGACAAGGTGCTTGAGAGACAGGGATGAATTTTCCTTTGGTTAAAGGGATTTGAGAGTAAAGCAAGTATCCAGAGGAGCTCACACCACTTCATATCTGGCTGCTCTCAGGGTGTGCAGCAAAATTCTTCTCTCTCGCAAAGCTTTCCCGCCAAAAGGATACCAACAGAAGAAAAGAAAAATAGGAGCAGAAGTCAGGCTACTGGCCTGCTCACCGGGAAGAGTTGTGTCAAAGTGAAAAGAAGGGAAGAGGTCTTGAGGAACGTTGTCATGGGAAGAACAGAAATGTTATGATCATGTGCACTGAAGAAATGCTGTAAAATAGGTTAGGTAGGGAACCGGCAAGGCAGAGGTATCAGCCTGGACTAAATGGGTGAAGCCCCTTAGATTTATTTTCTGGTGTTTGGGTTTTTTTGTTTGTTTAAATTCTCTAGGTCAGATACTGACTACTTCTTTCATGTCGATCCCTTATTAATTAACAAATCCAGTCCAATTAAGTGCTGGATTGCAAGCATTGCAAGTCACAAAGCACTTGTAAATGCTAAGCCATCACATTCACAGCTTATTTGTTTCATGGTTGCTGTAACAATACAGTCAACTGGATTACTTGTGAGATCCTGGGGACTTTCTTGATGAGTGCATTTACCATTTAAAATTAAGGATCTGATTGACCATGAGTCATTAAGTAAAACAGAAAATCGCTGGGAAACTCTGCTTCTTGCCTATTCTCCCATCTAAAATGGAAAACCTTATTGTGCTGCTCTTGGCATATGCACTGAGATCCCTGGTGGGGGGAAGAAGATTATCTCTCCTTGTGTGGGCTGTTAAGGTTCCTCTAGCAGTGGCTGGAGTCGTGATCTGTCCCCACAATACAAAAGCCAGTGTGGAAGACCAGTGACCTGCTGCAGACCTGGACCTGCAGGACCACGTCCTCTGCACAAGCAGTGAACTGTGATTCCTCAATCTGCTGTCCTAAGTGGTGTGTGCTTATTCCAATATGTTGTGGCTAACCAAATGAAATCAGTATTTACATGCATAGCCACACTGAAATACTTGAATTAGATACACGTTTGTCACCAGCTAATTCTGAGATAATCATGGCAAAGTACTGATTTGTTGCGCTCATCAGCTCTTATCCCTGGACTTTGTTACTTCACTCCCAAAGGAGTGCGTAACAGCTTATCTTCTGAGAATAAAATGCTTTATTAAGATGGGCTGGGAGAACGTGGTCTTCTTTGCAATCCCTGTTTTGATGAGGGAAAATTAAAGAAATGCTCTCAGTGAAGAACAGCACTCTATGTTCTTGCAGATTTTATTTTCTTACTGTTGTTTGGAAGTGGGGAGAAACGCCTTACCTGTGAACAATCCCCTGGCAATGCAGGTGCTGTACTGCAGAGAGAATTTGCCTGGTGTATCTCCTTACTTCCCTTTCCGCCAACCTCTTTTTGTCACAAATTCTTTCCAGGAGGTCTCTGCCAAGGCACAGCTCCATCACCATGTAATAGGAGTTGTCAGTCTCCAAGGTCTCGTATAGCCGAACAACATTAGGGTGCTTAATCATCTGGTGTATCCATGGCTCACGCTTCAGGTTTTTTAAAACGTAGCAATCCTGTTTGGCTTTTTTCTTGTCCATGACTTTTATTGCTACCTAAATTGCAGGATATATGCAAATTGGCAACAAGCTTTGCAACCCAGATTTATTTTCACAAGGCTGGGGGTAAGCTGACATGTGAGAGAAGCTGGCTTTGACATGGTGTTGAGAATCAGTATCACAGAGGGAGACATTCCCAGTGAAAGAATACACTCTTTATTTCTCCTGAAGGCCAAAAGAGGAAGGCTGAACTCTGTCATACCTGTCCCTCTGATTGCATTAATAAATACACTTATATGAAATGTTCTCAAATACAAAAAATTCCTACATGCTTGAATGGTAACTGCATCTGTACTGTACCATATCTTTTTTCTAAGATGCTCCCTTCCGACTTGGTCTAAAAGCCACTCAAGATACTGACTATAGTGGGCTGGGATTAGACTGTTTGCGGTTTGGGAAGCTAATCAGCCAGTGAATCTACTGAAGCCACAAGAAAAGTAAAAATGAAAAAGCCACTTTATAGTAATCCTCCTTTCCACAGTTATGTCTAATGGTACATTGTCTTAGCCCAGCTGAGCTAGAGATAATAGATGTTATGGTGTCCTGCTATATAAATGGTTATTGTTGGAGTGGCTGGCTTCTGAATAAGTGCTGTCCATGACTTTAAAGTCAGATATGCGGCGCTAATTACTCAGAGAGGATTATCAGAGAAAGCAGATTCAAAATAGTCCTTACACCATCATCCTGTTCTTTTTCAGTGGGAGAATATCTTTGTTGTCTATATAGTTTTATAATTGTGAAAACAATTGCATTCAATACGTATTCACACATGTGACTGATTATACACGAGCAATAAACTCAATTTATGAGGTTAATTTATGAGGATAAGGTTCAAAGGATAATTCACTGAGTAGATTGTGGTTTGCAGATTAAATGGTCTGAAATTTTCTGACACAAGTTAGTGCATGGTTACTTGTGATTCCTAGTGCATGGTACCCTCCCAGTAGGAGCTTACCTTCTCCCCCGTGGGGATGTGCAGCCCCTCTGTCACCTTGGCAAAGGAGCCCTTGTTGATCATTTTGCCTACTAGGTAATTCCCAACTTGTTTGGAGTGAGGGAAGGTCTTCCCAGTCTCTTGGGGCATCTTGTTAAAACCAGCAGGTATTTTTATGTCCTTTGAGTTTTTCTCCCATTCCACAAATGTCCCGTCCAAGTTGCCAGTATCTGTCATTTTGTCATCCAAGCGTGCTTTCATTGCTGTGGGCATCCCTGGAGAGTCAGATTTGTATTGCTACTTTCCAGATGTAGGTTCTGATTCACAGCAGATCCAGGCATTAAGTCTGTACATCTTGTGGTGCAAGTGCCATCCTGCTGATCACAGAGCAACTAATCCTTTTACCTCCTAGTCTCCATGCTTGTCACTGATCTCTAGCCTGAGCACACAGGTCTGCTCAAGCGGAACCAAGTGGAAGATTATTAACCTAACCTGATACGTGATGTCAGTTAATGCCCCAGAGCTGCTGAGTCAGATGACACACAATCCCAGCATCAGCTCGGAATATGTGGCGCTCTTCCTCCTACAATACTTCCCTAAACACATCCTCAGTGCAAGCTGCACAAACCAAACTGAGCCACAGTTTTCCTGGAATGCGCATTACTGGTGTGCAAGGGCACCAGTTTATTTGAAAAACACTGTGGCAGCACGAATGCAAAGCTGAGTTATGTACCGGATGCTGTGCGAGCATTTACACATTTGCTGTGTAAAGTGTATAAATACATATGCAGTTGTAGCACATGTAAACCCCAGGGTCCTGGCCTGACTCCAAGTCTCGCAGAGGTATCTTGCATTTCCTAGGACTTGATTCCTGTTCCGTGAATTGTAGGAGTGCGTGTGTGTGAGCATTTTCCTCCTTACAACAATGACTGATAAAAAGAAGAAAAGAAAAAAGGGGTTTTTTTTTATGCAGCTGTTGTCTATCTATAGCTGTCTTCATTACCTGGATTTTTTCCAAAGCCACAGAGAAAGAAAAGAGCCTTTCCAGAGAGCGCTTTCATATACCTGTAATCTGAGCCTGCAGTTGCCATCTCATTGACTACGGTGGAATCTTAGGGACCGAAAGCCCTTCCCAGAATTTCGTGCGATGACGAATCCTTTCTCCACCCTTCATCACTTGTAGTTGAACAATAAGTGGCGTCCTGCTTGCCTGATTTGACTTGTGAAGCTCACGAAGCACAAAAATTTTCCAGGATAAGTGAAAATGAGAAGGAATTTTTTAAAAAAGTGTTTAAAATCCAAAATGGATTTGCTGCATGCTTTACAGTTCAGACTCTTGTGGGCAAGTTCAGTGCATCGCCATCTATACGCAGCTGCTTGCAGGCACAGGGCAACCCCTTGCCTTTTATTGTCTAAGTAAAAGATAAAGTTCCACTAAACTGAGGAGGTTTTCTCTTCATAACATACTCAGTTGTCACGCTTTGAGCTGTATCATTTGCCCAGCTGGAATGGGACTTTTTTTGCTAACTTATGCGGCTTTTCTCTGTTCCTTACAGAAAGCCAGGAACAAAGGAGACATGGTTTTTCTGAGGGAAGAACGAGGAAATTCTACTTGATTTGTGCTTACTATTTGCTCTGCCTCCTTCTCATCTTCCTAAACCACTGTTCGTTGACTTTCCCACTAAAAACAAGAAAATAAAAGTGAGGAGAACCACTGTATGAACAGAAACCCCATATTTCTGGCACATTTCACAAGGAAGGAAAAAACCTCTTTAAAAATATAACAAACATTTAAAACATGATAGCTGGCTAAGTTAACTATTGCTGTTTTTGGGGAAAGTCCCAGCCTGACACCTTGAAAAATGTTGAAGTCAAAAAGCTTCCAAATACCTTTCAAAGTAATTTTTTTGGCACAGTGGAGGATTAAAAAAAGGGAGGCAGGGGGGAAGGAGCAAAAGAGAGTCCATCTCTGTTAGGGAGTCCATGACTACAGATCAGGAGCCAAATGAAACTGGAATCCTGGATGAGAAGGGAGCCATCTTCCAGCACTAGTGGTGTCTCTGCTCTGCGATACGGCTGTTGCATGATGTGATGCATTGCAACATGAAAAAAGTGTGAGAAAAGGCCAAATAAAGCAGATTTCTGATAGAAGAGAGATGCCAGTAAGGCAGGCGAGGAGGCGAGGAGGAAGAGTTAGCATCGTAGAAGGAATGACCACCTTAATGGCTTCAAAAAATAAACAGCCCTCCGCACCAAACAAGCCCTGTGGCATAATTTTATGACTTTGCATTCATTTGGGGGGGTGGGTTGTGAGACAGTTCTGCTTCCTTGAGAAAAAAAAGCAACAAACCAACAAAACCTCAGATCTGAAGAAGGCATAGTTTTCCTATCGCCGAGTGGAAAAAAAAGAAGTTTTTTTTATAAATTGGATACAAATTCCATGTTTGAGAAGACAAATTTTGCTTTATCACTCCATATTCTTAGTACCATTCCAGGGAAACTGAAATGAAAAGTGTTTCTCACAATATCTGTGCTACTGATCCAGAAAATATGAGGCCATGGGTGTGCGGGAGTTAACTTTATGCAAAGCCCAGGCTAGTTAAATAATCTCATTATATTTAGCAGAAATAAAACAGCACGAGGAGGAATTTGTCACTTTGCAGCCACCATCTTGGATTTCCTCCTGTGAAGCAAAATCCTGTCTGTAGCTGTATCTAAAGCTCTTCTTGTCCCACATTAGAGATGAAGCAACATGGTCCTGGTTTCTGGTTTTTGCCGTTGCAGGATGAAGCCTTGGCTTAATGAAAGGCTGGGTTTTTCTTCTTGGAGTAACTCTTTTTGAAGCCCGAATTTATACTCCCATGAATACTGCCAGTTTTGTAAGATCTAGTGTGAGATTTTTCAGAAGGGCCAAAAAGTCAGAGTCTTAGAGCTGTGAAGTCCCACTGATTTGACTCAAGATTTCCCCCAAAGCCTGGCTTTGTGGGGTTGCAGAGCATATGCCCTACCTAAAGATGTGCTTTCCACAGGCACTGAGGGCATGCTGACCTGGTGCGGGGCTGTGTTGCTGTGCGGGAGCAATGCTGCGCTGGGCTGGGAGACAAGGCTGGTTAGTCAGGAGGCAGCATCCCACCAGAGACAGGCATCATTAGCTGGGAGACAGCATCCTACTCTCAGGACAAAAGTCAACATCTCCTCCTGTATCAGCATTGTCATAGGGATGTACCAGCACGTACAGAACTACTGCAAACATCTCTTTTCCAAGAGTGGTGCTTTAATGCACAGATATTCTGCTTTGGCAACTCTCCCCACGCCCTTGACTTTTGACTTGCCCACTAACCGCTGCAATCTGCTGCTTGAGGCACTAATGGTGCTGGCTTAGGTCCCGAACTTGGCCACCTTTGGAGGACCCAAAGGTTGCGAACAGTTCATATTTCCACATGGCTTATGTTACGTGGGTGTAGGATGTAGGCTCAGCAGCTCCTTCTAAGACTGAAAGCTTTTCAAGTTTTCATGCTGAGAAGTGGGGATTTCCTTTTCAGAGAAGGAAATCCAAGATGGTGGCATCTAAATGTGGTGAATGGAGCAAATAAGGGGAAAAAAATCTGATTTGAAGACGTGGTAGGAGGAATTTCATCTAAATAGCAACCTCACAATCTATCATAATGACTCTCAGCTCCTGGAACCACTTCAGTCTGTGTTTTATAACATACCTAAGACATGCCCTTATTGTACTGTAACACCTGCCATATTGTAAGTTATTTCTGACTTCTCATACACTTTTTGGCAGCTGTGGAGTTTACTTTAGAAGTTACTGCATGTGCAAGTTCAGCAGCTTTTCTTCAGGATTTACTTACTGCCACGTGTTAAGGGGTTAAGAAGGCATGCACTCAAGGGCGGGCCAGACTCTCCTCCCAGAATGGTGTAAATCAGGGATTACTCTCTTTTAAGGGTCGCAGTACTAACTTAGTCAAACAGGTGACTATTCTTCATCAGAAAAAGACCAGTGGAATCAGAAACATATGGGTTGTTATTTTCTCAGTATTGATCTGGTCCAGCGCTCACACAAGTGAATGGGAATATCTCTTTTGTCTTCATAAGGAGTTGGATCAGGCTGTTAAACTGCATAAGACTTTGTTCTCCGTAATATATTAAATTTTAATTCATGTAAGTGTATTTCCAAGATGTCACTCGTGAACATATTTTACTGACACAAGCCATACCACCACTAAATTTGTGTCTTATTCTGCACTGATTTCTTAGGCTAGCTGTTAAAATATAAGTAAGATGAATAAGTTTACTTTGCAGATAGTCTTTGTCTTTCTGCCATGCAATATATGCTTACCAGATTTGCGAAAAGTTTCTCATGCATGTGGATATTTATTTTCAAAATATTTTCCATTTCTATGAAAAAAATCTTGAACCTTTTATAAATTGTCCATAAGTATTGATTCGTGGTATACTTGAGAGGGAGTATTTATGTCAGACCTGTATTTCCTCCAAAAGAGGGTCTCTGTTTCTTGGATATGTTAGCAACTTTGGTCTAGTAACCCTTACTTGACTCCTTGAGGTAGCCTTTATAGTTTTATTCATGTTTCAGTATTTTGTCTGGTTCTTGAATGTATGCAAGACATCAAAACCGAGAAGCATCCATACTGGGTCAGTCTTTGAGTGGGGCCAAAACCATATACCAGGGGTCAAGCATGTCAGGTGAAGCCTATGTGATACCTCTCAATAATACACCCCAGCTCCAACCGCTCGCCACTCAAGGGCTTCGTAAGCCAAAGGTGGCTTCTGTGGACTCCATAAATGTACACTATTGACAACGATATCTTTCAAACCCTATGGATACGCACATCTTCTGTCTTTAAACCCAACATATTCTTAAGTGTTATGCTATGATGAGACGTACCAGTCCTTCATGTATGTGTGGACCAGATATTGGAATGGCAGAACTATCTCAGTAATGTACAGCCAACTTGGCTTGAGGGGAACAGTGATGGGAGAAGAAACAGTAATTTCCCAAACCCAAATCATATTTGGCATCTACCACCAAAAGTGCCCACAGATGATGTTTAGATTCATCTTTTGGAAACTGAACTCGGACGTTCTGCTCTTTTCACAAAGGTATTAAGAATTTATGGTCAGAGGTGTGAGGCGGATTCAGATTGCTGATAAAATTGAAGAGCTTCAAATATTTTGCTGAAATGGGAGTTCTTTTTCTATTCTATCAGTTTACTTTTTTCTGCTTAAAAATTGCTCTAAAGGCCAAAACAACACTTTCAAGTTTACTCCCCAAACTATAAGTGTCTAGTGCAGATTGTGAAGAGCTGGGTTTGTTGGGGCTTTTTGCGATTGGAACAAGATACTCACCAAGGTGACTGCAAACACTATAGTGTCTGGATTGTTTTACTTGTTTACCCATAGTCTGATGAAGGACCAATTTGTTATGCATTCAGAAATGGGGCATTGCTGAGTTGTTTATTTACTTTTTGACCTCTTTGGCATCTCCAGCTGACTTTGGTGGGGTCAAGTTAAAGAATAAGACACCTTAACTTCGTCATTTGCAATTAGGCGTCCTCACGGGAGTCAGTAAAGGGCCTCAGTTGCCTAAACTTAGGTACCTATTGGTATTTGAATTGACTGTAGGTATCTGTCAGCTTTCAGCTTCTGCTCAAGACAGATGCAGGTATCCCCAGGGTCCCATGTCAGATCTGCCAGCCCCACAAATATGTCTTATATACCAAAGAGCATCTCAAGTGACACTAGACAGCTACATTAGTCAATTAGACTCTCAGTGACAAGCTAAGAATGAGATGCATCACTGCCAAACCTTCTCCAACTGTACTAGGGTCTCCATGGAGTACAGTGGGAGCTCTGACCCTCCTCTTGCCCACAGACACCAGCTTATAGATATTTCTATGTAGGAGTTTTTATCTCAGAAAGAAAGCACTCCCCAGTGTACTGAGTGTGTGTGTGAAGATAATTCTGTGCCCTTGACAGCCTGTTAATTTAAAAATGGCTTTATCGCTGCAGCATCATAAAGTTTTACATGTAACATTGTGATTCTCAGCAGCTTGATGACTTCAGGAGGCAAAGTTGTATTGCTGGGGTTGTTCATTGATTAGATAAAGTCAGATCTCATTATTACCTTTCTTCATTAATGCCTTCTGGAAAAAGAGAGATATGTTCATTTTTTCGTGAGTTCTTCTTTACGGAACTCAGGGGAAATCAACAGTATCAAATTGTAATTCTTAATGGACTGAACTTAGAATGAACTCCCTTTTTTGTCATTTTTTTGTTGTTTGTTTTGTGTTTGCTTTACTGCTCTGAATATAAGAAAGTGATACTATTACTGTCTGGAGCCAGTTGTAATTGGCAATTTTTTTCTCCCCTCAAACTCTCAGTATAGGCCTAACGTTGTCCTTGCTCAAGTCAGTGAAAAACTACCTCTCACTGAAATGGAAGAAGAATCATGCCCATAAATACTCCTGAAATCCCACTGAAGATGGGTGGAGACCATACCATTTTCTAATGACTTTAATGCAAACATCTGTTGGACCTTCAATTAATAATGAACACTGGAGACCAAGAGAAGGGTGGACAACTACAAATACATAGTTTCTTAGACATTTTGCTTGTGTTCAGAGGTTTAATATACTGCTGGCAGAAAAGAGGCAAATGGGAGCTATTAGTTTGTATGACTGTGAGATTTTTCCTTATTTTCCTTCTCTCCTTTAGTCCTCCCCATCCAGAGTTTCCAAGCATGCAGTGCCATGTAGAAGTGGTACCCTCTGTCCAGTGCCCAAGATCATTGACATACTGAACATGTAAAGGTCACAAACTGTACAAGATCAATGCAGGTTTTTGTGATGTCAGGAATACAAATCATTACTTTGTATTACAGTGTCCATGTTCTTGGTTGTCCATCTACCAGCAGAAGTAATAGAGTTCTATATTGAATTGCACCCTCTGTTTGCTGAATTATCTTTTGCAGGCAATGTAATATGCTGTTTACAGGTTGCTTTTTTACACTGACGTTGTTTTGAGGCCAGCTGGCCACCAAGTGGACGGTCATTGACCACAGGGAAAAATGAAAGCTGAAGAGATCTTTATCTTTGCAAGCCTCACAGTTTCTGAGTGGGTGAATTTCCTGTGGTGATCTTGCAACTTGATAGCCAGTGCTCTGGTGATAGCCAGGCTTCTCCAGCAGTATGATTTTTCGGACAAGTTGGAGTCTAGTTACTTGTAGCTGGCTGAAGTGTAAAAAGGTAGGAAAAAGCATCTTTGATATTACTGACACCTGGTTCCTGCAGTGGGAAAAGAGTGTGCATCTTTTGGGTTTCCTTCTTACTGAAGGGTTAATCAGTCTCGAGGGAGACAGCTTTTATTGTGACCCTTCTTCCTCCCAGATGAGAAAAGGAGAGATGTCAATACTGTCTGGGTGATTTAGTGAAAACATAATACCTCAAATGAGCATTATGCAACTTTCATACCATAAACTAAGCTCTCTATGCAAATTGTGGAGGAATTCATGTACGTTTTGTTTCCACCTCCAAAAGCTAGAGTTTAATAATCTGCTCTTGACTATCCCCACTTTCCACAGCTTTCCTGATGAAAAATTTACATATGTGAGAAGATCTTTGGCACAGTCATATCCCTCTGCTTTCCTTTGGGATGCTCAGTATGGCTTGCCCAAAGATTCAGTGTCAGCTATCTGAGAATCCAGTGTCATACATCAGAGAATCATGAAATAGCTGAGTTTGGAAGGAACCTCTAGAGGTCATCTCGTCCAACCCCTGCCTTGGTCAAGCAAGGTCATCCAGAGCAGGTTGGTGAGGACTGTGTCCGGTGGGGTTTTGAATATCTCTGAGGATGGAAACTCCACAGCCTCGCTATGCAACCTGCTCCAGTGCCCGGTCGTCCTCACAGTAAAAGTGTGTTTCCTGATGGTTTGTGCTCATTTGCTTTTGTCACTGGAGACCACTGAGGAGAGTCTGGGGACTCCAGAACTGGAGCCAGCACTCCAGTTGCGTCTCACCAGAGCTGAGTAGAGAGGAAGGACACCTTCCTTGACCTGCTGGTAAAGCTCCCACACATACAGCCTGGGAGGCTGTTGGCAGTCCTTGCTGCAAGGGTGCATTGCTGGCTCGTGGTCAAATATACATCATGGCTGCCTCGAGGGTAGGATCAAGAAGTGTCGTTCTGCTTTTGACTTCATTGGTTTTGTAAATATTTCTTCAGTGTCCTAAAAAGGGATGAGGTGGACAAAGAAGATAAGAACAATATCAGAGGAGTAAGTGTGCAACCCCGGCTAATCTGGGGTAAGAAGGGATGCAAGGGTAGCTTTGAAAGTACTGATTCTGAGGGCTGATAAAGGAAGGCACTCATTGCCAACTCCCCTCTCAATTTCCACTCGAGAAACAACTCCGTTAAGGAACGAATCCAGAACCAAACCTGTGCTTGGCCATTTATAAAAGGAAATAAAAGGCATTAGAAAAGTGTAAACTCACACAGCGGTCTTGTGAAGACCAATAAAAATATTAGGAAACACTGTAGGATGCATAGTCATGACTAACAATAGTAAACTGAAGAGTCTAGACAACAATCTATACAGGGTATATTCAAGAAACGGACCCTTTTACTTGCATATTTGGGGGACTATGTATTTTTGTTTGTATGCTTTCTTATGACAATGATAAAATGTGATGTCATGAACCTCAGAGAAAAAATTCTTTGGGAGAAAATAAGCTAAACAAAAATAATGGGGCTTTTTCAATGGGTAGCAACTTTTAAGAAGTATTTCTACTTTTAATTAGTTAGCCAGTATTTTTATTACCAAAGGGCTCGATTTTTTCTTTTTTTTTGTGGAAAGAAGTTCTGGACCTGTCAGAACTGCAAATGGTTGGCATAATTTATTCAGCCTACATATTAATTTCTCAGCAGCTGCTAAGTCAAGAATATCCACAGGATATCTAGACAATGTGAAAGCAGTAAATCTCTGATCAAATGGAGCCCCAGTTGGAAGACTTTGAACTGAGGAAAAAAGTGTCTTGCAGGGTAGTGTTGATGACATCCCGCTGTCTGATAGCACGTATTCCTACAAGAGCGGTTGCTGAAATTAAGGAGGGTGAAATAGGAGTCACAAGCTTCAGCAGAGTGGAACCCTGCACAACACATCAAGAGGTGGGAGCACTGCGTGCCCCCAAAATAAAACCTGAAATCCAGATCCTACTGTGCCGATAACTGAAATGGGCATTAAGAAGAATGTAAATGTCAGCAAACTTGATGCAGATAGTAATCAGGTGCAACATGTCCCAAACGGCGCAATTCCACTTTCAGAGGTTATCACATGAGATTTCTCCAAACCAGCTACTGTAAACAATACAGATCCCGACCTGAGCAGTCATCATTGACTGTCATTTGTGAGACAGGAGCAAGCTGGGATTTTTAAAATGAAACCATTTTTCAGTAGGCAAATGCTAAACTGACGTTTCATAAGAAAGTATCAATTGTTATGAGAATGATTTCTCTTCTGCAGGGTAGAATTCAATTAAAAAATGAAAGAGATTGCAGGACCAAGCAAATAACAATTTGATGGCTAAAACTTTCCTATGGACCGTCGGAGGCACCTACCTCCTGAGCCCTCCAAAATTTTCTGGCACCTCAAGAAATGTTTTAACAGAAATCATGGGGAAGATGCCCCACTTCTGTAAATAAATGAAGGTTTACTAAGACAGAAAAGGTGAAACTGAATTACTGACTCATTATTTAATGCATAGTCTTGGCTATAAAAACAGCTGGAAATGGAAGGATTTGAACTTCAGTTTCTCTTGTCCCAGCCCAATACGTGGCTATTGTGTTGGTCTTCTCCTTGAACTCCGTTCCTGTCATGGACAAGATTTCAGGGATTTGGTGGCGTTCTATTGCAGAATGAGATATAGTTTTGTTTTCCACTGTCTTGAAAAAGCCTTATGAGGTGAGAAAGCCATCTCCTGCTCAGTTCTGATGAGCCCAAGCACAATATTAGGTAGAAGTTACTCCCCTGAGGTTAGACATAAGCCTCCCATTGACTCCACTAGGAGAGGGTGATTTCTTAGTAATCTACTGCTCAGTACAAAAATGACATTAGTTTGTTTTTTTCTAATTATCTAGGATTCAGGGGAAGAGCAGGCTGTTCTAGGGCGATGTGCCTTCCCGAAAAGACATTCTGCAAACACATCAAAAAAAAGATTGAAAGGGATATAAAGGCTAGATGTCAGGGAAAGGGTCCAGCTGCATTAAGGCTATCAGGCTGTGCTGCCCTTCCCTCCTTCCTAACCATGGTCTGTAGAACACAGCCTCAGTGGAGGTCTCCATCCTTTACCCAGGCTTGGCGTGCCTTTTTTTACATGCTCCCCTGTAATCTACTGTAACCTTCACATGCATGGGTTCGAAATCTCTGAACAGCACTGAAATGGTAAAAAAATAAATGGGCAAGTATGAAGCCATCCTCCACATATCTTATCTGGGTTGCCCTCTTAACACTTTTCCATTTAATTGATTGTTTTTTTTAATTTAAAAGGAAGATTAAGTATTAAAGACCATGTTTCCACACAAGTTATTTTATTTATTTATTTAAATGGACAGCTGCAGATTTTGTACCAGCAAACTGAGCGACAGGAATGAACTGGAGAGTAAGGTCTGTTGTGCAGCCCTATTGGCAAACTGTCAGGCTTAAACTGACCTGGAATCTTTTGTACCATGACAATACAGTGAGACCATCACCGAGGTGTCCATTTTCAGAAACAGTTACAGGAAGGAAGAGGAGATAAAACCTTTTTTTCCTTAAGAACTTATGCAGAATGCAGTTTGTACTGCCTTTGGATCCTCATTCCTCTGTGGATCAATAAATTAAGTAACACATCAATACCAGATAGCAAATGAATCTCTGCAAAGGAGAGCTCCCCCCTGTGGGTTTCTGTCTTGCCATGAGAAGTGTTTGATCTGTGTGTGTTGTCATAAAAGATAAGAGCTACTTCATCATCTTTGTGGATTTTGGTTTACTAACTATAACTGATGGGGTACATGTTTCTCAGCCTTAATCTGAGCTGGTATGTTTTTATTCGTTTATTCTTTTGTTAAAGGGTTTGCTTCTCGGTGGAGAAAAACAAACTGAGAAGTAAATAGTTGGAGCGTTTGTAGCGACCTGTCTTTGAACAGGCACTGCAATGGGCAGTGCTACGCTGGCAGGCCAAAGGCAGGCGAGGGCAGAACAATCACTTCTGAAAGCCTTCCTTGTGCTAATGGCGTTTGCCAGGGCCAGATTTCGTTAAATCAATACCGGATGTGGGATTTTGGAAACAGTTAATGCTCCTCATGCCTCATCGAACAGACCCCTCTGCGTGGCCTCCAGAAGGAGCCGGGCAGCTCTGCTGGCTGCGTGCGGGGCTGCCTGCAGAGTGATGGGCGGCAGCGTCTCCTCCGTTAAACCGCAGCACAAGATTTCTTACACCCAGCAAGGTAATTCCCTGCTGATTTTTATTAGGAGTATAGTCTGGGAAATATCTGGTGTGGGTTGGGGGTGCCTTTGCCTGTGGTTTTGCCTCCTAAAGCACCTTCCCTCAGTATAACTAGAGCTGCATTTTATTCCCAGCCCTTCGCTGGGAATAAATCTTCTGCGCTTCGGGGTTTCCTCGGGGTGGGTGCTGGCACAAGAGGGAGGGCAGCTGCTGGGGCGGGCGAGAGGTGCCTCCAGACATGAACACAGCCTGGCAGTCTCAGGAGAAGGCATCCTTTAAAAACACCCAGCAGCCAAGGCAAATCATTTGGCAGGTTTGTTAAAAAGCGAAGGCCTACTTGAGAAGAGGATGAGGCAGGATTATATTTTGGTTTTGCAGGGTTTTTTATCCCTATTTGCCAAGTCAAGGGTGAGGCAGGGTTAGATTAAGCCCACAACCCCTTCTAGAAGGATAATTTTGCACCCTACATCTGCCAGGTAAACAGCATATGCATGTAACACAGGCAACAGTGCTGGTGAGTTGCTTATAAATCAGATAATTAAAGATGTAGCTGACTATAATGTCTTGAAGGAGGCTCAGCATTGGGCTGTGACTTTTCTTTACAATTTAACAGTTAAACATATTATACTGCATAAACCTTGAAATGGCTTGGTTATAAAATGGGTTTTGGAAAGTCCGTGTGCCTTCCCCACAGAGTGCTAAACCTGGTGAAAAATGGGTAGCATCAATAAACACCAAACCTTGTACCAATAAATGTGTTCCCTTCATTACTCAAAGAGCCCAGAGCTATGGAGGTATAAAAGGCCCCATTCTCCCCTACAGGGGAATAACACATGTGGGGTGGAGGAAACTCAATGAATTTCAGTGTGCAGTTTCCTGCTTGTTTCTCCACAGGAGGGGGATGGGTAAGGACTTGGGGGTTGCCTTCTCCATGGGACAAAAGAAATAGCTGCCTCCCTAATTTACAGATGCTGGGAAACACAGAGAGTCAGGAACATCTTTTCTAGTCAACTGTCCTACAGACTGCTTTTACAATTGTCATTACGTACCCCTCACAAGTCCATTTTTTTTTTTTAAAGTCAGGCAGATAAATTGTGTGTTTCAGTCCTGCATTTGCACGAGTGGAGTCAGAGCTGTACGTCCACGCAGCGCTCCAGGCACCCTGAGAGACCTTCACAGCGGCACAGTGTTTGGCCGTAAATTGAGGCCTTCGAGTTCCTGCAGTCCTAGCGGGCAGTGGGAGATCTGCTATGGCTTTAGAATAAATTAAAATTGCAGTGCTGCCATGGAATTATGCAGGATGGTTAGAATGCTCCCTATATTATGTGTGCTTTATGTATATACATATATAAAAAAATACAAAGAGAGGGCATGTGTAATTTCTCTTGTTTCTAAAGAAACCCGTTTATCTGATGCAAATGAGGTATAGTAGCATTTGTTGATTCAGATCACGATAGCAGCAGCTACCTCCATCAGCCCAGGAACTGAGCTTGGGGACTGCCCCAGACCCAACTCAGTGCACGTGAAGGTGTCTGATGGGAGGCAGATGCTGGCCCTGTGTGGGACATCGAGAAGACTTTGGCAATCTGGTCCACAGTTTTCTCTCCGGTGTGTCTGTGTGAGGGGGTTGGACCTTTTCCACCCTCTCCTTCTTGCTCTTGCACGCTGCAAAGCTGGATTCCAGTCAGATCAGGGTAAAATTGGGGTGCACTGCAGCGGCTGAGTTCCCAAAACATATTTTAGCAGCAAGATTTCTTCCTTTGGTTGGTCCAGACCTCAGTTTGAGCCTAAAGGACATCTTTACCCAGACTTTGAATGGGTCTATGCATTGTCCGTGTATGCATGTTGTATGCTTTTAAGTATCTGCAAAGTTATGACCACCTCAGTCTTTCTAGAAGATTATTCTCTTTGTCTTAACTAACTTTTTTTACCTGACCTGCAACTTGAATAAGAATTCTCCCATGCGGTTTTACCCTTGGTCTGGAAAAAATGGTGGAATTTGGTTTGAGTATTTTTGAATAAGCTTTCCCTTTTTCACCTTTCTCAAACATAAACCCCAAACAAACCTTGTTGGCAGAAGTGCCCCCCACCATGCCTCTGTGCAATCTCTCTGAAAAACTGAAGCAGGAGCCTCCCCAAACATGACAGTTGTTGCAGATGCATTGCCCCTGTGTGGCAGATGAGAGAATAAACAACATGTGGGAGATGCTCAGCGCTGCTCCAACGCTACAGCAAAGAGCATCGGATACAAAACAGACTTATTCGCCCTGAGCTGTTTTAAAGTGACATAGAATTACATTTATTTTGGGCATGTTTCCGTAGCCCTTGTTTTCATTATGCTGTTCTCGAAGATTTAAGTCAGTGCATCTGAGCGCAGACCCCATGCAGTTCCTCGGATAATCAGGAAGATGCTCATCCTGCAAATTCACTTGAGCTGCTGAATTTCACTAATTGGCTTTTCCCTTTCCATACCAGAGGCTGTTTTCCCTAGCCTTTCCCTTTCTCCTAGCCTCAGCTCGTGTTTGCCCCCAGAACAAGCCGGGAACCGCTCTGCAGAGCCCCGCGCTGCCTGTGCCCCAAGCCCTCTGCCCAGGCCAGGAGGCTGCTGGGGCCAGGGCATGCCGTGGTGGCTGTTTTATCCGAGCAGGAGAGACCCTCTCCCGTAAACAATTCATCACCAGTGTGTCACCTTCAGGAAAGGTGCTTTTGCTGCTAAATATCTGACAAACTTTTAAGAACTTGTGATTTTGGACTCTTAACCCGCTCTGGCAGTGAAAGCACAAGTCAGTAGTGGGAGCATGTATTTGTTATTTGTCCATTGCTGTAGACAGCTGTAACAGTTACAATAACTTTGATCTTTTGTTTTCCCCACTTGGAGAAGTCCTCATTACCAAAACATCACCTCTGACCTTCTTTTATACTTCCAGAGTGTGTTTTATTAACTCTTTTTTTCATATGGGACATGTGGTGTCTGCCACTTGGTACAAAGGAGACAAAGTTTGCACTTTTGATGTAAAGAGCAGCAGTGAGGAAGCTGGCTCCTTGCCACCAGTTCATGGAAGAAAAAAAAAGTATATTATGGGGAGGGGTAAATTAAATCTGTGCATATAGAGCTAGACTTTCTCTGGGCTCACTGTTGGGACAAGCCTGTTGCACTTAATGGGATTCAGCCAGGGAAAGTGGAGCGCATCCTTATCCCACCCCATGCACGCCCTTTTTGCAGAGATGATAGATTTCTGTCAGTTGTCTGAGGAATTTATTTTCACAGCACCTCTTTACTTCCAAGGCTAAGAAACAAGGCAGCTGGCCCTTCCCTACCAGTAACGCTGGAGGTTTTGCACTTACTATACATTTGGTGAAACAGTATGCAACAGTGAAAATTTACTAGATGTTGCAGAAAGAAGCAAGGGAAAGCTAAAGCACAGCCTAGAAAAATAAAATGAGCACTGTTTGCATGTACTTTTATTGATTTCTGACAGCCATGTTATTTTCAGGGACAACAGAAGGGAAAAGAATTTCAGTCTTTGAATGGATGAGTGATATACTACCCTCTGTTTTTAACTAGTCTTATATATTTTATTTTCTCTGTGTGCTGGTGTGTCCATGTGCAGAAGGGTGTCTACCTAATTGGCCTCAAGAGGGGATTAAACTAAATAAAATCACGGTCCACAGGGGGCCTCTAAATATGGCTTTTTAATTTGAAAATTTTTGTGGGTTCCAGTGTAATTCAAGCTTTTCAAGCTTTATTAGTGCACAGTCATTTGTGCAGCTTGCAAAGCTCCCATCTCAGCGAGTTTGATATGCCTGCCCCTGCTCGAGCAGAAGACAGAGCGCTCTCTTCAGCTGCAAAACACACTCTGTGACATAACAAAAGCCCTACTGTAAATAAAACACATGTTAATAACAGTGACAGGAGGCGGCAGAAACCGGCAACGCGCGTCCAGGGAGTGACGCCGCTTGAAAGTGGTACTAAACGGAGGTAATGACAGTCAGCAAGCATCTCCCTGCTCTGCCTGCGACAGAGGCGCGGGGAGCAGATAGGAGTAAATACCAGCAATTTTGCATGTTCGCTTGTAATAAAAGTCAAAATCATGCCTGACCAATCTGATAGCTTTCTATGATGACATGACTGGCTGGGTAGACGAAGGGAGAGCTGTGGATGTTATCTACCTTGACTTCAGCAAGGCTTTCGACACAGTCTCCCATG